>JAABUW010001543.1_pt1 | contig 38089 bp, 33 predicted proteins | sample 5560081 | NCBI WGS metagenome assembly JAABUW01 (sample SAMN10711882, study PRJNA513363) | rock metagenome | isolation source: Antarctica rocks | place: Antarctica: Victoria Land, Knobhead sud | reverse complement strand
CAGCATGCCGGCCACCTCAGAGGGGGTTCGAGCCGACAGCGGACGGCGCTCGCTTACCCTTGTGGACACGCCGCCCCCTCGGACGGGGGCCGGTGCCCCTCGCCCGGCGACGGAAAGGACCATCACGCGTGCCTTCCTCCGCCCGGCTGAGCAGCTGCCCGAGCCCCCGCGGGCGCGCACCGAGACGTCGGCCCGCTGTGCGGCGAGACGCATGAGCACGGTCGCGGTCGTCGGAGCCGGCATCGCCGGCCTGTCGGCGGCGTGCCACCTCGTCGGTCGTGGCCACGAGGTGGTGCTGCTGGAGCGTCATGGCGCCGCTGGTGGGCGCGGGCTGCGCGTCCGCCAGGACGGGTTCACCTTCGACACCGGACCCACCGTGATGACGATGCCGGACCTCGTCGACCAGGCCCTGCGGGCGGCCGGTAGCAGCCTGCGCGAGGCGCTGCCCATGCGCCGACTCGACCCGGCATACCGGGCCTGCTTTGCCGACGGCAGCGAGATCATGGTGCGCCACGGTGTGGAGGCGATGCGCGAGGAGATCGCCCGCACCTGCGGCAGCGTCGACGCGGCATCGTTCGAGGACTTCGTCACGTGGCTGCGCCGCCTCTACCTCGTCGAGATGCCGAACTTCATCGATGTCAACTACGACAGCCCTCTCGACCTGCTCTCCCGCCCGCTCGCCGCGGCGCGGCTGGTGCAGCTGGGGGCGTTCAGCCGACTGGGTCCGAGCATCCGGCGCTGGTTCCGGGACGAGCGGCTGCACCGCCTCTTCACCTTCCAGGCCCTGTATGCCGGGCTGCCGCCCGAGCGGGCCCTGGCCATCTACGCGGTCATCACCTACATGGACTCGATCGAGGGCGTCTACTTCCCCGAGGGCGGCATGGACGCGGTGCCGGCAGCGCTGGCGAGTGCGGCGACGAAGGCTGGGGCCGACCTGCGCTTCGACGCCGACGTCGACCGGCTCCTGCTCGACCGGTCCGGTCGCGTCGCCGGGGTGGCGCTCACCGGCGGCGAGAAGGTGCGCGCCGACGCCGTCGTGTGCACGGTGGACCTGCCCGTGGCATACGACCACCTCCTCCCGCAGCTCACTCCTCCGCGAGTGGTCCGGCGCGGCACCTACTCCCCCTCGGCCGTGGTCTGGCACGTCGGGGCGAAGGGCCTGCCGGTCTCTGGGACGAGCCACCACAACATCCATTTCGGGAAGGACTGGAACGGCGCGTTCGACGCGCTCATGCGCGACGGCACGCTGATGCCGGACCCGTCCCGGCTCGTCACGGTGCCGTCCCTGACCGATCCCTCCCTGGCCCTCGAAGGCGCCTCGACCCTCTACGTGCTCGAACCGGTGCCCAACCTGTCCGCCGACATCGACTGGTCGCGCCAGCGCGAGCCGATGCGCGAGCGGCTGCTGTCCTTCCTCGAGGCAAGCGGCTACCCGACGGACATCGTCAGCGAGCAGCTCGTCACACCGCTCGACTGGCGCGACATGGGCCTGCGTGAGGGCACGCCGTTCGCGCTGGCCCACACCTTCCTGCAGACCGGGCCGTTTCGGCCGAGCAACGTCGACCGCCGTGTCCCCGGGCTCGTCTTCGCGGGTTCCGGCACCGTGCCGGGTGTCGGCGTGCCGATGGTCCTCATCAGCGGCAAGCTCGCCGCAGACCGGCTGGACACCTACCTGCCACCAGCCCGTCGTCCCACCGCGAGGGCTGCTCGGTGAGCCGTTCCGCCGGGCCCCTCCCCCGGCCCGCCGACCCGGACGCGTTCCTGCGAGAGGGCTACCGTCGCTGCGCCCGGCTCACCCGTCGACACGGGACGACCTACTTCTGGGGAGCCGCCCTGCTGCCCACCGCCCAACGACGCCACGTTCACGCCGTCTACGCCCTGTGCCGCCTGGCCGACGACATCGTCGACGGCGAGGGCGCGACGGCGCCGGGCCAGGTGGCCGAAACGGCTCGCCGGCTGGAGGAGCTCGCCCACGCCTTCCAGGCCGCCCGGGCAGGGGCGCCGACACGTGACCCGGTCCTGGCCGCGGTGGCCGCGACGGTCCGCTCCTGCGAGATCAGCGAGGAACGGTTCGACCGGTTCTTCGCCGCGATGGCGCAGGACCTCATCGCCACCCGTTACGAGACGTGGCAGGACCTGCTCGGCTACATGGACGGGTCGGCGGCGGTCATTGGCGAGATGATGCTGCCGGTGCTGCGTCCGACCTCACCAGAGGCGCTCGAGCCGGCGCGGGCGCTCGGCCTGGCCTTCCAGCTGACCAACTTCCTGCGCGACGTCGGCGAGGACCTCGACCGCGGACGGGTCTACCTCCCCCAGGAGGACCTGCGCCGCTTCGGCGCCGATCCGGCCGACCGGACCGTCACGGACGGGTGGCGGGACGTCCTGCGGTTCGAGATCGGGCGCAACCGGGAGCTCTACGCCCGGGCCGACGACGGCATACCGATGCTGCCCGCCGCCTCTGCCCGGTGCGTCAGCACGGCCCGTCGGCTCTACTCCGGGATCCTCGACCGGATCGAGGCCAACGACTACGACGTCTTCACGACGCGGGCCACCGTCCCCACCTGGCGCAAGGCGGCCCTCTCCGCGCGGATGATGACGCTCGGACGAGCCCGACGAAAGGCCTGACACCCATGACTCTTCGCAGCACGCCGTCCCCCGCGCTCACCGAGCGCATCCCGGTCCGCCGGCTGTCGACCGAGCCTCGCAACCGGCTCGAGGGCACCTGGCGCCAGGCGCGGCCCGGCCAGATCCGGGCGGCGTTGGAGGCGTCACAGCTCAAGGACCCGGGCGGGTGGTACGTCGCCGGTGAGACCCGGTCGCTCCGGGCCGACCGGTCCATGGTGCGCATCATCTGCGGCAGGGAGGTCGCGCTGTGGCGGGGGCCCGAGGGCCGGCTGCTCGCCGGCCCCGGGTCGTGCCCTCACCTCGGAGCCCTCCTCGAGGGATGCGAGGTCATGTCCGGCCGGATGTACTGCCGGTGGCACGGGCTGTCACTCGGGGCCGAGGGCCAGGCCGGCTGGTCACCGTTCCCCGCTCACGACGACGGGGTCCTGATGTGGGTGAGGCTGCCGACCCCCGGTGAGGTGCCGGCCGGTCGACCGACCCTGGCTGCCCGCCCGCCAGCGGCGGAGTCCATCGCCACGGTGATCGCCGTCCGGGGGGTGTGCCAACCGGCGGACATCGTCGCGAACCGACTCGACCCCTGGCACGGCACCTGGTACCACCCGTATGCGTTCAGCCACCTCGCCGTGGACGACAGCGCCACCGACGAGCACCGGCTCGTCGTCGACGTGACGTTCCGGCTCTCGCGCAGCTGGGGGGTGCCGGTCCGCGCCGAGTTCGCCTGTCCGGACGCGCGGACCATCGTCATGACCATCGTCGAGGGTGAGGGCTCCGGCAGCGTCGTCGAGACCCACGCCACGCCCCTCGGGACCGACTTCCACGGCCGCCCGCTCACCGTCATGACCGAGGCGACGATCGCGCACTCGAGCCGCGCGGGCTTCGCCCTGGCCCGGCGCGTCGCTCGTCTGGTCCGACCGGGTGTGGCCGCGACGGCCGCAAAGCTCTGGGTCGACGACCTCGCCTACGCCGAGCGACGGTGGCAGCTGCGCGCCCGAGGAGACGACTGAGAGCAGGCGCGAGATGGCCCTGACACGGGTCCTCGGACTCGAGCGGATCAGCGGCCGGACAAGAAGTGCGGACCGGACGTAGAGGGACGTTGTCGGACTCCGGGACCTGGCCGATGAGGTGCCTGCGCTGCTGGCCACCAACAGCGGCCGGTAAGGCCCCCGTCGAGGCGTCACCGGGATCTGGGCCCCGCGAGTCGTGAACGCAGCGCATGCACACCGGGCACTCGACCGGCCATCGGCACGGTCCACAGGTCGTGGCCGGGAAGGCCCCACCGGTCGAGCAGGGTGTTGGCCGCGAGCCACCCGGTCGTCGCGGCCCGCTCCATCAGGGCCACGGGGTAGTCGCAGCGGATGCCGTCACCGGCGAGGACGACGCGCGGGTCTGATGTGGCCACGCCCGCTCGCGTCACCCAGGGATCGAGCCCCGCGAGGGGACAGTCGTCCCGCACGAGCCACTCTTCGTGTCGCACCCGCGCCTCCACCAGCTCGGGGTGCAGCCGGTGCAGCTGGCGGCGCAGCTCCGCGCGGAGCCCGTCGCCACCGGTCCCACCCGGCTCGCCGCCCCTTTCGGGGCTCGCTCCACCGGACCCCTCCGGCAGCGCGTACGCGTGCAGCTCGACGACACAACCCCCGTGGACGCGGGTCCACTCGGCGGCACCGTCCTCGAACTGGTCGACGAACGAGACGTTGTCCAGTGGCCCGTAGCCGCTGGTGCCCAGGAACGGTGGAGCACCCGCGCGGGCCGGCCGGTCCAGCCACAGCCGCCAGACGGCAAACCGGGGCGCCGAGGCGAGCGAGGCAAGCCGGTCCCGCCAGTCGGGGTCCCCCAGCCAGCCCGCATTGGCGACCAGCTCCTGCAGCCCGGCCCGGTCCGCGGCGAGCACGACCGCGTCCGCCGTCAGCTGCGCCGGGCCTTGTGGGCCCGCCAGAGTGACCCGCAGCGCTCCCGGGGCCGGGACGACCCCGCCGTCGACGTGGCCATCGGCACCGCCGTACCCGTCGCTGCCGCCGTTGCCGCTGGCATGGCCGCCGTTGCCGCTGCCGTTGCCGCCGCCGCTGTCCTCGACGGGCTCGACTTGGCTCACCCTGGTTCCGGTGAGGATCCGCCCGCCGAGCCGGCGCAGGTAGTCCGACATCGGAGCCCACAGCGCGGTGTCGTAGTCGTCATCCGGGACGTCGAAGAGTAGCCCCTCGGACGAGCCTACGAAGTAGGCGTGGAACATGGCGATGAGCTCGCCGCCGGAGAACTCGTGGGGATCGGCGAAGAAGCTGCGGGCGAAGACCTCGAGGGCGAGGTGTCGCGCCTGCTCGGGAAAGCGCAGGCCGTCAAGCACCTGGGCCGCGCTGACGCCGTCGTAGTCGGAGAAGGTCTTCGGGAAGTCGACGTCCAACAGGCCGAGCGCCGCGGACACGTCGACCCGGGCGAGCGAGGTGACGGGGAAGCTCGGGCTGCGAGCCACGAAGGCTGCGACGCTCCAGGGGGGCGTGGTGGGGATCTTCGCGAAGGAGTCGCGAGGTCCGCCGGCGAGCTGGAGCGGATAGTCCGGCAGCGGCCGCAGGTGATCGAGGCCGGGGTCGGCGCGGCGCAGCAGCGCCCGCAGGTTGTAGTACTGGCGGAAGAACGCGTGAAACCCTCTGCTCATCCGGGTCTCGGTGCCGTCCGGCAACGTGACGGGCCAGGAGCGCACCCGACCGCCGAGGGTGTCCTCGCGCTCGACCAGCGTGACGGGCACCCCTCGCTCGAGGAGTGCAGTCGCCGCCGCGAGCCCGGCCACGCCGCCCCCGACGACCACGACCCCGCCGTGCTGCACTGGGGGAAGCCGCGACCCCACCAGTCCGGGCTCGTCGGCCACCGGACTCTGGTGCAGCGCCGCTCGGCGGTCGCGTCCCGGCCGCCAGCTCACCACGGACGACGGGCGTGGAAGGTGTGGACGATGCCCCTCTGCCATCCCCGCACCGAGCGCGTGCGGACGTCCTCGAAACCCGCCCGGAGCAACCGGTCCATGAGCCCGGAGGTCGAGTCGAAGTCCAGGACGCTGCGCCACAGGTAGGAGTACAACCTGGTCTGCCGCGAGGTGAGCCAGCCCAGCGGCACGACCACGGCCCGGCACACGGCCGTCCACACCAGGCTGGCCCGCCGGTTGCCCGCGACGGAGTACTCGTGCAGCACCAGCACCCCCCCGGGACGCAGCAACGACCGGAGGGTGGCGAGCAGCGGGTCACGCTGGGTCACGTTGCGCACGAGGTATGCCGCGAACACCCCGTCGCATCCGTGCTCGCCGAAGAGGTCGGTGCGAGTCGCAAGATCCTCGGCCCGCGCCTGCACGAAGCTGACCTGGGCTGGCCACCGCTTGTCCCGCGCCTCACGCAACATGCCGTCGCTGGCATCGACGCCGACGATCTCGTAGTCGACAGCGGCGGCCTCGAGAGCACGCACGAGGGCCTTCGTGGAGGCGCCGGAGCCACAGCCGAGGTCTATGACCCGCAGTCGACGCCCACCGCCGGCACGAGCGTCGGCTTCGCCGGAGTCACCGTCACCGTGGGAGCCACTGGCTCGGTCATGGCCACCGTCCCGGTCGAGCATCGAGGTGACGAGCACGGATGCCGAGGACCTCAGGTGCGCACGGTAGCCGGGGTTGAGAGCCACCATGAGGTCGTAGCGGTCGGCGACCTCGTCGAAGGCCTCGGGCACCTCGGCGCGGGGAATCCTGATGGTGGCCATGGCCTCAACCTCTCGGGTCGCTCGTCTGCCGTTCCGGGTCAGTCTTCACGAAGGCCCCCCGTCCGTTCCCGACCGGCTGGCCATTTTCCCCATGCGCCGGAGGCCTTGCGGTGCGCGAGCCTACCCGGCAGTGGGCAACCGCCGTTTGTGGCACCGCCCGAACGGGTAGTCACCGGCCGACCAGCAGGAGGGGACATGGACACAGTTCGGGACAACGACGTCGCGGCGCACGACCTCGGCCACGTCCTGGGCGAGAAGGTCGCCGCAGAGGGTTACCCGTGTTTGGGGGCGCGCTCGGTCTTCCAGCGGGGACGAGCCACGGTCCGGGTCTACGACATCTTGGCTGGTCCGCAGACCGCTGCCCTGCTGCTGGCGGACCTGACCACCTTCGCCGGCGAGGTCGACCCTGCCGCTGGTTTCGCGTCTTTCGTGGCCACCTTCCGTGGACCAAACCTTAACGGCGAGGAGCACTTCGAGAAGCTGCTGTGGGCCCAGCTGCAGGCGGTCGCGGACGTCGACGGCACCCCGTGGAGCAGGGGGGTCTCCGCCAACCCCCGCGACGACCACTTCGCCTTCAGCGCGGCCGGGACCGCCTTCTTCATCGTGGGCCTGCATCCTCAGGCTTCGAGGCTTGCGCGTCGGGCCGCCGCACCTGTCCTCGTGTTCAACCTCCATGAGCAGTTCGAGGCGATGCGCACATCGGGCCGCTACCCCCGGATGCGAGACACCATCCGTCGGCGCGACATGGAGCTGCAGGGCAGCATCAACCCGATGCTCGCCGACCACGGGCAGATCTCGGAGGCCCGGCAGTACTCGGGTCGAGCGGTCGGCCCCGCTTGGTACGCGCCGTTCGTCGCGGGCCAAGAGCCGGTCAGCGACGTCAGCGAAGGTCACGCCCGGCCTCGGCGGGACAGGGGTCCCCGCTGACACCTCGACCCCTCGACCCGACAGCGTTCAGGCTTCCGGTCGAGGTCGTCATCCCGGTGCGGTGGGACCGTCCACTCGACGATCAGCGCGCCGACGTGGAGGAGATGGGCGCCTATCTCACCAGCCTCCTCCCGCTGGCCGACGTCACGGTCGTCGACGGCTCGCGGGCAGACCTCGTCATCGCGCACCGCGCGGTCTGGCCCCCCGGCATACGGGTCATGACGCCGGACGGCCGCGCGGGCGTCAACGGCAAGGTCGTAGGCGCCCTGTCGGGGATCGCCGCCGCTCGGCACGACCGGGTTGTGCTGGCCGATGACGACGTCCGGTACGACCGGGACTCGCTGACCGAGGTGTACCGGGCCCTCGACGCGGCCGACGTGGTGCGTCCGCAGAACGTCTTCACCGAGTGGCCGTGGCACGCCCGCTGGGACTTCTGCCGGGCCCTCGTCGCCCGAGCGTTCGCGGCGGACTGGCCGGGGACCTTCGGGCTGAGGGCCAGTTCGGTCGCGGGGATGGGCGGTTGGAGCGCCGACGTCCTGTTCGAGAACCTCGAGATGGTCCGCACCGCCCGGGCCAACGGCTGTGTCGTCGTGAACCGGCCGGACATCGTCGTCGGACGCAGACCCGCCGTGGTCACCCATTTTTGGTCCCAGCGCGTGCGTCAGGCCTATGACGACCTCGCCCAGCCGGCGCGCCTTGCCGTGGAGCTGGCAGTTCTTCCCTTGGTGGCTGCCTGCGTCGTCTGGCGACCGTCGCTCCTGCCTGCGCTGGCCGCCGCCAGCGTGGGGCTGGCTGAGTGGGGACGCCGACGCGGCGGTCGCCTCCACATCCCCATATCGGTGCCCCTGTGGGCTCCCGTGTGGGTCCTCGAGCGCGGGGTGTGCGTCTGGCTGGCGCTCGCGGCCGGGGCCCGGGGGGGCGTTCGCTACCACGGACGGCGACTACGGGTCTCAGCCCACCCGCAGTCGAGCCTCGCTCAGGTCCGTGGGCCGGTCCGGCCGGTGCGCCCTGGAGCGGTCGCCAGCCTGGTTGCCGACCCGGCGGTGCCCGACCCGAGCCCCTGACCCTGCCGGTGGCGGCCACGTCACAAGGGCATACGGATCCGGACTGATCAGAGCCCCTGACGGCGCAGTAGCGGCTCGGCGCAAGGCGTCGCGATGACCGGACGCTGCGCTTCCCTGGGCAGAGGCTGACTCCGGGGCTCGGGTCAGTCAGGCACCGCCACGTCTGTCCCGATGAGCTTGGTGGCGTGCTTGGCGGCCGCCTCCGGCAGGACCAGAGCTCCCGTGGCAACCACCTCGGAGGCGAGGCCGGCCAGCTTGCGGTTCTTGTGCTGGCTGGCGATCCGCAGGAGAGCGAGAGCATCCTCGGGAGTGACCTTGTGAGAGCTCGCGATGATGCCGATGGCGACCCCGATGACCATGTTGGAGACCAGCGCGCGGCTCAGGTCGGAGTTGCGCTTCCGGGCCCAGGCATTGGCGACTGCCAGGGCCCCGTGGGTGGCCAGCAGCAGACCGACGGTCTGCGACCACAGGGTGAAGGCCTCCGACTGGGTCGAGTAGAAGTTGATCCCGGTGACGACACCGTCCTGTTCCTCCATGTAGAGACGGAAGGACATCATGCTCTGGATACCCGTGGCGTCGTAGGCCTGGGGACCGAACTCCGGCCACCTCGGCTCCGACTGGAGGTCTCCGGTCCGCAGGACCGAGCCCGCCCGGACCGCGTCGACACACGGACCGCTGCTCAGCTCGTACTGGATCTTGTCGACCGCCATCACCAGCTCGCTCGTCGCCGCGAGCGTCTCCAGGACACCCTTGTGATAGCGGGTGATGCCGGCGTGCTCGGCGCCGGGCACCTGGCGGACACCGACGGAGGTCAGCGCCTCGAACACCGCGTCCACGTCCTGGCGCGTGAGCAGCTCCTGGCCGAGCCATGCGTACGAGTGTGCCAAGCCGGAGAGCGTATAGGTCTCAACCGTCGAGGGCGACCGATCGTGGCTGGACAACAGACACCTCTTGGGGTTGTGCATCCTCGGCGGTCGCTGCTGCCTAACGACCTTGAGACGATCCGGCCTGATGCTACGCCACTACGTCGCCCGGCCCCCGGTGCGGCGACCAGATTGCGTCCCGGGCATCACCGTCGGCGCGTCCGTATACCCTCAGTGTCAGCCGAGGCGACCATCTCGGCGGGCCGCACACCGCGGCGCGGCTGGAAGAGAGTGCCATGCCATGACCGAACAGACCAACCCCCGCCCCGACGGCACCGACGTCGTGCGCCTGACCGATCTTGCCGCTGAGCTCCTGGACCGGGCTCGTTCCCACGACTCACGTCGGGCAGCGCAGACGATCCACTCTGGCTCGTCCATGCGGGCCACCGTCATCGCGCTCGCCACGGGAGCGGAGCTCGCCGAGCACGAGGCGCCCCCCGCAGCGACCCTGCAGGTCATCAGCGGCCAGGTGCGCCTCCACTGGGCAGACCAGGAGTCCATGCTGGGCGACGGCGAGATCACCGACATCCCGGCGCATCGTCACGCCCTGACCGCTCTCACGGAGGCCGTGGTGCTGCTGACCGTGGCACTGCACTGACCCCCCGACCCTCTTCGCCAGTCTCCGTGGCCGCCTGCGGTGCTCGTTTGGTGGGAGGTGTCCTTGTCTCGGTCGACATGCTCAGCGGAGGTAGCTGGCACCGTTGAAGTCGACCACCGCGCCGGAGACCCACTCGGCGGCGGGTCCGGCGAGCGTCACGATGGCGCGGGCCACCTCCTCGGGCGACGCCACCCGGTTGAACGGGCTCTGAGCACGGATCGCGTCGCCCTCCGGGCGGTCGAGCAGCTGCGCCGCCATGTCGGTGGCGATGAAGCCGGGTGCGATGGTGACCACCGAGATCCCCTCCGGCGCCAACGCGACGGCCATCGACTGACCGAAGGCGTGCAGCCCGGCCTTGCTGGCCCCGTATGCCGGCACGTCCGGTTCCCCGCGGTAGGCGCCTCGCGAGCCGACGTTGACGATGCGGCCGCGAGGCAAGTCACCAGCCGGAGGAACGGCGATCATGTGTCTCGCCACGCACCAGGTGAGGTTGACAGCGCCCATCAGGTTTGTCGCGAGAGTCGTCTGCCAGGCCTGGACCCAGTCGTCGTAGCCCACCTCGGTGATGCGGTGCTCGCCCCTGCGGCCGCTCCGATCGGCGGGGTCGAGGAAGAGGGCCGCGTTGTTGACCAGCACATCCACCCGCCCGAGCGCCTCGATTGCCCCGTCTGCCAGTCGCGTCACCTCGGCGGGCAGGGAGAGGTCGGCCTGGACCAGCGCATGACCTCCTCCTGGCAGGCTGTCAACCACCTCTTTGGCCCGCCCTTGAGCAGCCTTGTAGTGCACCAGAACCCGGTCCCCACGCTCGGCGAAGGCCCGGGCCGTGGCGGCACCGACTCCGCGTGACGAGCCGGTGACCAGTACGCCGCGTCCTCGAGTGTTCATCCCGGCAACGGTATGCCGCAACCCGTCGGCCGTCGCACCCGATGGACCGGGCGGGTGCCTCGTGGCACCGACCGGCGGGAGAACCCGCGACGGTGGTCGGTCAGTACCAACGCCTGCGACGACCGCCGATGGGCACGAAGTTCACGATCAGGCCGACCACCAGCAGGATGATCCCGATGATCAGGAGGATCTTGAGCGAGACAACCAGCAGGCCGACGATGATCAGGATAACGGCGAGGGCGATCATGTTTTCTCCTCGAAGGTGTGGCGGTCCGAACAGCATGCCGCAAACCGCCCCTCCTCGGCTATCCTCGGCGGACCGAAGCGGTCAGACAGCGGTGGTCAGGGTGACCAGCTGAGGACCTGACCCCAGCCCATGACGGTGTCCCGACACCCGAGCCTGCCTTGACGGGTCAGGAGAGGACGAAGTAGCGCAGCCAGAGGTATGGCGCCGCGATGACGATGGTGACCGTCGTGATGACAATGCCTTTCCGGGTGAACTCCCAGAACGAGATCGGAGACCCGGCTCGGGCGGCGATGCCGAGGACCACGACGTTCGCGCTCGCGCCGATGGCGGTCATGTTGCCACCGAAGTCGGCCCCGAGCGCCAAGGACCACCAGAGGGCCTGGGAGTGGGTCGGATCGGCGATGTCGTTGGTCAGTGCGAGCACGAGGGGGCTCATGGTCGCGACGTAGGGGATGTTGTCGATGAACCCGGAGAGGACGGCGGAGACGCCGAGGATCAGCATCACGGCCAACAGGGCGTTGCCGCCGGTTGCGTCGGCGGCTCGTCTCGCGAGGTCGCCGATGACCCCGGTCTTCACCAGGGCACCGATCATGACGAACAGCCCAGCGAAGAAGAGCAGCGTCTCCCACTCGACACTCGCCAGGTAGTCCTTGGATTTCGTCCGCGAGAGCAGGACCAGGACTCCGGCGCCGAGGAGAGCGACGACCGACGGCTCGATGTGGATGACGGAGTGACCGACGAACGCCACGAAGACGGCGAGGAGGACGCCACCGCTCTTGGCCAGCAGCCGATGGTCCTGGATGGCCTCCCGTTCGTTCAGGGCCATGACGTCGGCGACCCGGTCCGCGTCGACCTCGAAGGAGCCGCGGAACAGCCGCGGCAGGATGACGAGAAAGACGACGAGCTCGATCACCACGATCGGACCCATGTTGACGAGGAAGTCGTTGAAGGTCAGGCCGGAACGGCTGGCGATGATGATGTTCGGCGGGTCCCCGATGAGGGTCGCGGCTCCGCCGATGTTGGAGGCCATCACCTCGGCGATGAGGAAGGGAGCCGCCTTGATGTCCAGCCGGTCACACACCAGAAGGGTGACGGGCGCGATGAGCAGCACCGTGGTGACGTTGTCCAGTAGTGCTGAGGCGACGGCGGTGATGAGGACCAGGAGGATCATCACGCGCAGCGGGGAACCCTTGGCCCGCTTGGCCGCCCAGATGGCGATGTACTCGAAGACACCGGTTCTCCGAAGGACCCCGACGATGATCATCATGCCGAGCAGGAGGAAGACGACATCCCAGTCGACCCCGGTGTCGTGGGAGTAGAAGGCGTCCGTCGAGCCGACCACGCCCAGGGCAAGCACGACCCCCGCACCGGCCAGGGCGGCCACCATCTTGGGGATCTTCTCGGTGGCGATGAAGAGATAGGCGACAACGAAGACGGCCACGGCGACGACACTCATCGCCTCGTCCCGTCCTCGGGCAACGGACGGCTGCTCAGGACGGCTGCAGTGCGAGTCAGTGCGGCTTCAGTGCGAGCTCGAGCAGGCGTGATGCCGTGATGACGCCGATCAGGGTGTCGGCCTCCATCACCGCGACAAGCGGGCTGCGCAGCCGCGCCATGATCGCTGCGACCTCGATGATGGTGTCGTCGGCCTTGACGCGCGGCAGCTCCGCAGCCCGGTTGCGCAGCAGCGAACGCACCGTCTTGCCGGCCAGCTTGTCCACGAGCTTGTCCGCCGCCAGCTCGGTCAGGACTCCAGCGAGGCGTCGTCCTGGACATAGCCCGGGACGAGGAACCGCACCACCTCGGATGCCGGGAGGATCGACTGGGGGTTCCCGGACCGGTCGGTCACGAGGAGACCGGGGAGCCGGTGCTCTGCAAGCAGGCGGGCTGCAGCGAGTGCATCCGAGTCCAGGTCGATGACCGGGAACTCCTCGCACATCTCGTCGGCGCGCATGGCACCAGACTATGAGGGTCAGCTCAGCAGAAGGCACCAGCACCATGGGAACCGACCTCAGATCGACGAACTCCGCCCCTCAGGGAGCGAAGTGCCGACCAGGCTTCCCGGCGCACCACGGGCAAACCTGCCTCAAAAAGGGACGCATCGCAAACCCCCGCCATCGCGTGGCGCCGGCCGTGCGGCATACCTCGGTCCGAAGGAGCGTCCCCTAGCCCAGCGGTCTGGTGCCGCCCGACGCTTCGCGCCGGTCTAGCGCCGTGCTCGTGGTCCCTGGAACCGGGTCGAGACCCCGTCGACGAGCAAGGCCAACCCCACGCCGAGCATCCACACGTCCTTGGCGATCGCCGTCCCGGCCCGGGTGGGCCGCAGCGACCCCTCCTCGTGCATCCCCGGTGTCTTCCACCAGGTGCGAAGCAGGCTGCCGCTGAAGGCGGTGAGCGCCGCACCGGCGATAACCGGGGAGACGAAGGGTGTGAGAAGGACTGCCCCCAGCGCCATCTCGCCCTGCGACAGAGCCTTCCCGAACGTCTCAGGCGACATGCCGTCGACCCCGGGTACGGCGCCTTGGGCCATGCCGTGCAGGCCGGCGGCCGCCTCCGGCGTCAGAGCACGCTTGCCCAGACCAGAGTTGAGGATGAACGCGCCAGTGGTCACACGTAGCGGTAGGTGGCTCAGTCGCATGAACTGCTCCTCGAACGTCTACCCAGGGAATGCGGTGCAGCCACCCTAGCTGGGCAAACCTGCGGTCCGGCGGTGGCCCGGCCAGGTCGGCACCGTCCCCGACCGGGGCGCTGCCCCGCTGCAAAGGGTCTCGAGTCCCGGGGCGGGGCGAAGTCACCCTCCGGGTGTGCACCGAGAGCGGAGCAGTGATGCACACGCGGACAGCTTCAGGGTGCGGTCTGTCAGATGCTCTGAGGCAGCCCGAACTCGGTGCGGACCCCCTCACTGAAGGCGACGTGGTCCGGAGTTCGTGACGCGAGGTTGCCGAGCCCGACCGAGCGCACCTGGTCAAGGTCGAGGTCGATGACGTCAGCGTCGCGCAACGGCCACGGCGGGTGGGCGTTGGGCACATACCGGGTGCGGCCGAGATGCCTGACGTGGAGACCCCAACGAGAGGTGAGGAACCCGTCGAGGGCGGTCGCCTCTCGCGGCGCACCGGCTCTGATCGTGATCCGGCTCGTGGCCCTGGCCTGCGGCCAGCGCAGACGCGACTCGTAGCAGTGGACACCGTCCGAGGTTGCTGAGTGCCGCATTCGTGACCACCGGTACGGCAGCCCGAAGCTCAGCCTTGCCCCGGCCACGACGATCCACCGATCGGTGTCCAGGCTGAGAAACACGATCCCCCGCCGGCCTGCCGAGTCCACGGAGTACAGCCGGACGTTGGTCTCCAGGAATGTCCCTGCCCACGCCACCCCCGGCCCCCGCCGGAAGCCGGCGTCGACCATCCGGAAGGGGATCAGCCCCACATAGCTACGGCCCTCGAAGGTGTCAGGACGGACTCCTGGCGGCATGAATGTCGCCACGAGGATGGGGTCGACGGACCAGTGCAGGAACGTCAGGTCGCGCCAATCCTGGTTCATCATCACCGAGCTCCCCAGTGCGGGTGCTTCCGCGGACACTGGTTCAGGCGTGCCCAGCCGTCCTGACGAGGTCATGCTTGTCATCCTGCTCCCCTCAAGAGCAGGGGAACAACCGCGACCAGCGGTCAGGCTCAGCCCGGGCGGGCGGCGATCGTGGGTTCGCGGCCGGCATACCCCGGTGGTGAAGCGACGCTGCGCCCGTGCTGCGCCCACTCAGGGCAGCGCCGTGTGCACGGCCTCGGCGGTGCGGTTGCCGGAGACGAGGGCGCCCTGGATGGAGGCCGTGTCGCGGTGGTCGCCGCAGACGAACACCCCCTCTCCGAGTACGACCTCCGTTCGGGGGTGCAACGGCGGGGGCATCGCCGGTAGGGCAACAGGGATCCTGTATCGGATGACCGTTCGCCACCCTGCGGTGCCGCAGCCGTAGATCCGACCGACGTGTCGCAGCACCTCGGACTCGGCAGCGTCACCGTCTGGCCGATCGAGCAGGCAGGTGGCCTCGACGAGGTGGCGCCCCGGTGGCGCGTAGGAAGGGGCGGCTGCGCTGACGACTGCGGTGTTCCACACGGGCCCCGGCGACCTGCCGTTGCCGCGGCGGCCGTCCACGGCGAGCAGCGGAAGCATCGAAGGGGGCTCCTGTGCCTCGAACCACCAGGTCACCAGTCCCCTGGTCGCCGGCTCTGGTAGCGGGGTGAGGTGGGCCGCGGAGACCGGGTCCGTCGCGACGACAACAGCGCGGGCCCTCAACCTCGAGCCGTCGGCAAACACACTGACCTGACGGCCGCCAACGGCGGTCACCGAATCGACGGTCACCCCCAACCGCACTGTTGGCAGGCGAGCAGCGAGCTGCTCGGGAAGGGCGCTCATCCCCTGCTCGGGCAGACCAGGGCGTCCCAGCGCGAACATCCGAAGGAGCAGCTTGGCGAAGTTCGCTGAAGACAGGCCGTAGCTGTCGACGAGCACTCCGGCCATGAAGGGATCGAGCACCTCTCGCCGCAGTCGGCCAACAACACCGGCCGCGTCGAGCGACTCCGCGAGCGTCGTGTCCGGCTGACGCGCCACTGTGCGCGGATCGACCAGCACCCGCGCAGCCCAGCGGACCAGGGCCGCAATCTCACCGGGTCGCAGGTAGCCGCTGCGCAGTGTCCGAAGGAGCAGGCGCGGCTCGCGTACCGGGTCGGCCACGACCCGCAGACCGTCCTGGCTCCTGACCATGACCCCCGCGCCGAAGGACTGCAGTGCGAGCCCGTCGAGGTCGACCCAGCGTCGGACGGCCGGGTACGCCGGGTTCAGAAGCTGGAAGCCGCGGTCGCAACGGAAGCCGTCGACGACGTCAGTGCGCACCCGACCGCCGACCGTGTCCGCGGCCTCGAGCACGATGACCTCGCGCCCGAGCTCCGTCAGTCGGGTGGCGCAACGAAGGCCGGCAAGGCCAGCGCCGACGACGATGACGTCAGCAGCCATGACGTCTTTGGCGTGTGGTGCCGAAGCGTGGTGCCGCCATGGGTGAAGCGTAGTTGCGTCGCCGATCTGTCCTCGCGACACGTGGCCGCGTGGTCACCGCTGCAGGCGGTGACGACGTGCGGCGGCAACCTCGACCTCGGTCATGTGCGTTGGGCCGGCCGGGTTTCGAACCGACGACAGCCGCGAGGTGAACGCGGTCGCCGGACCTTGGCGACCTGCCATCGTGCCCCCTGCAGCACGACCGGTCATCCTTTGGGGATTGAAGCGCCTTGTGAGGGGTAAGCCAACCAGGACAACAAACGACGGCGATGCGGGTCGACTTCGACCTGACCCCAACACGCCACAAAGAGCCTCCTGGAGGATATCGTGGCGATCGCGGTGGCATCCGTCCCGGAGGGTCACGTCTACGTCCGGCATCTGTCGGACCCGTCAGGGACTGACGAGGTCAGGCGCCTTCCGGACCCGCGTCCGTCCATTGACGCGCCGATGGCGCAGTGGTGGCCTCCAGTCATGCTTGCCCCGTCCTGGGTGGTGAGACATAGCTCTGAGTTCGACCTGATGCACATCCACTTCGGGTTCGATGCGTGTTCGCCGGATGACCTGCGAGCACTGGTCTCCGCACTGGCGGCCGTTGGCAAGCCCCTCGTCCTGACAGTGCACGACCTTCGTAACCCACACCACGTCGAGCGCGCGCTGCATGATGCCCAGCTCGATGTCCTGGTCAGGGCGGCAAGCGCCCTGATCACCCTGACGCCTGGCGCGGCCGCCGAGATCAAGGCCCGCTGGGGCAGGGACAGCCTCGTCCTGCCACATCCACATGTCGTCGCAGAACCGTGGATGAGCGCTGAGAGGGCACCGCGGGACCGGTTCGCCATCGGCGTGCATGTCAAGAGCCTTCGAGCCAGTATGTCGCCGCTCCCGGTGGTGAGGGCACTGCTCGCAGTTGTCCCAGAGCTGGAGGGTGCGCAGCTGCGCGTCGACGCGCATACGGATGTGATGACTCCTGGATATGACCGGTACGTCCCGGAGATGGCCAAGCAGCTTCATGAGGCCCACGACCGGGGTTGGCTCGAACTGCACGTCCATGACTGCTTCAGCGACGACGAGCTCTTCGAGTACCTCATGGCGCTCGATCTCTCGGTGCTGCCCTATACCTTCGGCACCCACTCGGGCTGGCTCGAGGCCTGTCATGACCTCGGAACCGCAGTGCTTGCACCGGAATGCGGCTACTACGCGCAGCAGCGCCCCTGCCTCACGTACTCGGTGGAGGACCCGGAGCGAAAGGCGCTGGGCCTGCAGGACGCTGTTCGCCGCGCCTACGACGAGCGACCCGCTTGGCGGGCCGACCCGAAGGACCGCCTGGCCGAGCGCGCCAGAGTCGCCTCGGAACACCGTCGCCTCTACTCAGAGGTGCTGCGCGAGGGGGCCTCGTGCATGTCGTCATGATCGCTGCGGCGAACTACCCGCTTTGCGAGCCATTCGCCGGCGGCCTGGAGTCGCTGACGTGGCAGCTGGTCAATGGCCTTGTCCGTCGCGGTGTTCAGGTGACGACGTTCGCCGGAGCCGGCAGTGATGTCCGCACGGGGGCGCGCCAGATCTCGGTCGCGGACCTGTCGTTGAGCGTCGCCGCCCGGGCCGATGTCTCCATGCCCCCAGAGCTCTGGCTGCGTGAACACCATGCCTACCTCCAGGTCATGCTGGAGCTCGGTCGTCGTGATGACGTTGACGTCATTCACAACAACAGCCTTCACTACCTGCCCATCGCTCTCGCCGAGACGGCGAACGCGCCGATGGTCACCACGCTGCACACGCCTCCGACCCCTTGGCTGGAGCCTGCGATCCGGCTCCTGGGTGACCGGTCGAAGGTGCGGTTCGCCGCGGTCAGCCGGCATACAGCTGCTTCCTGGGCGCACGTCACGGACGCGCTCGTGGTTCCCAACGGCGTGGACGTGGAGCAGTGGAGGGCTGGGGACGGCGGGGATCAGCTCGTGTGGTTCGGTCGCATCGTCCCCGAGAAGGCTCCGCATCTCGCCGTCGAGATCGCCCGGCTGGCGGGACGTCGGCTGCGCATGGCCGGACCGATCTCTGACCCCGGCTACTTCCACCAGCGGATCCGCCCCCTGCTCGACGACGATGCCGTGACCTACGTCGGACACCTTCGGCAGGACGAGCTCGCCCGCCTCGTCGGAAGCAGTGCCGCAGCTCTCGTGACCCCCGACTGGGATGAGCCCTACGGGCTGGTTGCTGCTGAGTCACTGTCCTGCGGAACGCCTGTGCTCGGATTTGCACGGGGCGGCCTGGTCGAGGTCGCCGACGACAGCTGTGGGGTTCTGGTCGACGGTGGTGACGTCGTATCCGCTGCCGCGGAGGTTGACCGGGTGACCCGGATGTCCCGCAGCGCAGCGCGACAGCGGGCAGTGAAGCACTGCTCGCTGGACAGCATGCTTGACCGTTACCTCGCTGTCTACGCGCAGGCAGCCGTCGGTGGCCCGGCCGACATACCGGCGCTGGACGGAGCGGCGTGATCGGTTATTACGCGCACCATCAGGGTTCGGGGCACGTGATCCGGCTGGGTGCCATCGCCTCAGAGCTGGATGGGCCGGTCACCGGTCTGAGCAGCCTGCCCGCCCCCACCGGCTGGCAGGGAGACTGGGTGCAGCTGGCACCGGACGACGACGAGGACGCCGTCACGCGAGACTGCAGTGCCAACGGAGTTCTGCACTGGGCCCCGACGTTCGACGCCGGACTGAGGCGACGCACCCGCCAGATCGTCGAGTGGATCGAGCGGGCAGACCCGGACCTGCTCGTCACGGACGTATCCGTCGAGGTATCGCTCCTGGCGCGGCTGTGCGGGGTCCCCGTCGTCGTGATGGCGATGCCCGGCGACCGGCTCGACCGCCCGCACCGGACCGCCTATGACCTGGCAGACCACCTGCTCGCCGCATGGCCACGGGGAGCTCTCACTGATCCTTGGCCCCAGACCTGGCTCGACAAGACCTGGTACGTCGGCGGGATCTCGCGCTTCGACGCAACTAACTCACCCCTGCTCCGCGAATTCGCAGCCAGCCGCGGCAGGAACGTCGTCGTCCTGTGGGGGGCAGGGGGCCGCGCGACCACGGACGAGCAGGTCTTCGCTGCCATGAACGCGACACCGGACTGGCGCTGGACGGACATCGGGACCAAGGCCACCGCGTCGCAGGTCTGGAGACACCTCTCTCAAGCAGACGTCGTGGTCGCTCACGCGGGGCAGAACGTCGTGGCCGAGGTTGCCGCGGCCCGCCGCCCCGCCGTGATCGTCGCCGAGCCGCGGCCTCACGACGAGCAGCTCGCAACGGTCCGGGCGTTGAACCGTCTTGGGCTCGCGGTGGGCCTCTACTCCTGGCCCGACGCCGAGTGCTGGCCAGACCTGCTGTCCGCGGCGCAGCGCATCGGCGGGGCCAAGTGGACGAGATGGTCTCGAGGAGGAAGCGCGCGGGCCGCCCGTCTGATTGCCGAGCGGGCCGCACACCTGAGACTGGCGCGGTCACAGCCGCGATGTTCCGGTGGGGCCCCCCAGCTGGCGGTCCGGTTGGCGGCGCAGCCATGACGACTCCGGACCAAGCCATGACGACTCCGGACCAAGCCATGACGGTGACGAACCGGTCCCGCCGTTTGGCGGTGATCACCGTTGTGCGTGGCCGTCACCAGCACCTCATCGGGCAGCTCGCGGGTCTGGCCGCGTCGCGCCGGCTGCCCGACATCTATGTGGCCGTCGCAATGGACGATCCCGAGGTCGCGGCCATCTGTGCGATGACCGCCGTTGGCATCCCCCAGATCTGCACGGCCACGATCGGCCTGAGCGGTGACGGAGATCTGCCGATGGCCGCAGCCCGCAACCTCGGCGCTCGCACTGCCCTGGACGCCGGCGCCGATGACCTTGTCTTCTTGGACGTGGACTGCATTCCCGGCCCCACGCTCACTGAGCGCTACTCCTGGGGTCTGGCGACGGCATACCGGCTGGTCGGCCTGGACACGCCGGTCCTGCTCTGCGGGGACGTGGCCTACCTTCCACCGTCCCCGGCCACCACCGGTGGATTCCCGTTGCAACGGCTCGAAGCCCTCGCCGAGCCGCATCCGGCGCGTCCAGCGCTCGGGCCGCTGGACCTCGTGCTCGAGGACGACCTCAACCGCTTCTGGTCCCTGAGCTTTGCGATGTCCGCGGAGGACTGGAAGGTGGTCTGCGGGTTCTGTGAGGACTACACCGGTTACGGGGGAGAGGATACTGACTTCGCACAGAGGGTAGGCGCAGCGGAAGGTCGGCTGATCTGGGTGGGCGGGACCAAGGCGTATCACCAGTACCACCCATCGCCATCGCCACCGCTTCAACACCTCATCTCTATCGTCAGGAATGCCAACACCTTTCACGAGCATTGGGGCTGGCACCCGATGCTGTCCTGGCTCAGGGAGTTCGAAGCGCTCGGCCTGGCTCGCAGGGACTCTGACGGGAAGACATGGGTGGTCACCGGCGGGCCGCATCCGTCGGCGGTGGTCGAAGAGCCCTCCCTGGCTGTCAGCTGATGCCAGTGAGCGCCGTTGGGTCTCAGGCTGAAGGGAATGGGCAGCCCTTTTCACGGAGACCCGAGACCGCCACAAGCACGACGGTGGAGGGCCCGGTACCGCGACGCAGCCGGACGTGAGCACTCTCGACACGTCCGCCGCAAGACGGACGCGTAGCGGTGGGCGGCGTCTCTGGCCATCGCAGCTGGGGCAACGTGAAGGTCGTGCAGCAGAATGCTGGGGCACGCCACGGCGAGCATGACGCACTACCTCTACGGGCACCCGTTCCCCGACCAGCTCGCCGACGTTGCTGACCCACTGGACGTCATCGGCCGGCGGCGGCTGAGGGTTCTACGGACTTTGCGGACTTGAGGCCACACCACCCCCCCAATGCCAAATGCGGTAGGCCTCTGATGGCACACTGAGGTTGACACGGCCTCCTTCCTACACGGATGACCTGCAGTTGTGTTCGTGGGCCCGGCCGGGTTCGAACCGACGACAGCCGCGGTGTAAACGCGGTGCTCTACCAGCTGAGCTACAGGCCCCAGCCCCGACGGTGGACAACCACCTCGACGCGTGCAGCAGTGTGCCAGACGGGCGTCCTAGCGGCCGGACGCTGAGGTGGTCCGCTCCCGCAGCCCGGCCAGCGCCGTGCGGTAGCCCGAGAAGTCCCGCACCTCCCCGAGTCCGTTGACGAGGGTCCACCGGATGATCCCGTCCCGGTCGATGAGGAACGTCCCACGGAGGGCGAAACCTCCCGCCTCGGAGAACACGCCGTAGGTGCGCGCAACCTCCCCATGCGGCCAGAAGTCGCTCAGCAGAGGGAAGAAGTGCCCCTCGGCATCAGCCCAGGCGCGAATCGAGTACATCGAGTCGCAGGAGATCGCGAGCACCTGGATGTCGTCATCCTCGAAGTCCCGCAGCCCGTCGCGAATCTCGCGCAGCTCCCCGGTGCAGATCCCGGAGAAGGCGAACGGGTAGAACACGAGGACGACGTGCTTGCGGCCCGCGTAGTCGGCCAGCGACACCGTCTGGCCGTGCTGGTTCGTGAGGCTGAAGGCGGCTGCGGCCGCGCCGACGGCGAGAGGCGTAGGGCTGGTCATGCCGCCCAGTCTCTCAGCCGCCGGGACCGGTCAGCGCCGCTGCGACTTGGGGGACACCAACCGGGTCGCGGTCCATTGGGGCGAGACGTTCGCGGAGCCGGCGGTGTGCAGGCCGGCAGTCACGGCGGACTCTTCGATGTCGCTGGCCTGGACCTCGCCCACCCGGCCGGCCTTTGGCGTGCAGAGGACGAGGAACCCCTGCTCGGCGAGCGTCGTCAGCCCGTCCACGAGCCGGTCGACGAGGTCCTCCTCATCATCTCCCCGAAACCAGATCAGGACGGCGTCCGCCACGTCGCCGTAGTCCTCGTCCTCGAGCTCCGTCGTGGTGAGGTCCTCGATGGCAAACCTCAGGTCGTCGTCCGCATCCGTGTCATACCCGAGCTCCTGGACGACCTGACCCTTGGTGAATCCCAGCTTCGTCAAGGCCGACCCGGGGGACGCCGCTTGCGCGGTCGCAGCCACTTGTCGATCCCTCCGTCCATCCCATGCCCTGAGCGGGTGCTCCGGATGGTCACACGTTAGTGGACACGGCCCCGAAGGTGCACATCCCGACGGCATACAGTGACCAGATGGGACGCGTCACACAGCGGACTCCCGCTGTGCGCATCGACGTCAGCGAGCCGACGACACCGAACGTGACGCGCCGGCCTGACACGGTCGCCGTCGAGGAGCCGATGGAGATCCGGGTTGCCGGCACGGCGCTCACCGTGACCATGCGCACGCCGGGGGACGACTTCGACCTCACCCTCGGCTTCCTCCACGCGGAGGGGCTCATCCACACCTCCTCGGACGTCCGGCAGCTGACGCACTGCCTGGACGAGGACGAGTCGGGCTCCCCCACCTACAACGTCGTCGACGTCAGCCTCGCTGACGGCGTCGCACTCCCCACCGACAGGGACTCGCGCGCCTTCCTCACGACCAGCGCGTGCGGGGTCTGCGGGAAGACGAGCATCGACGCCTTGCATGCCTCGGGCCGGTATGCCGTGCGCGAGGACGACACCGTCGTCGACCCCGCAATACTGGCCAGCCTGCCCGAGCTGCTTCGTGGTCGTCAGAAGGTCTTCGACCGCACCGGCGGCATCCACGCGGCGGGGCTCTTCACCGCGGCCGGCTCGCTCCTCGTGGTGCGCGAGGACGTCGGCCGGCACAACGCCGTCGACAAGGTCGTCGGCTGGGCCATCCGGGAGGGGCGGCTCCCCCTCACCGGCCACGTCCTCGTCGTCACGAGCAGGGCCAGCTTCGAGCTCACCCAGAAGGCCTACCTGGCCGGCATCCCGGTCCTCGCAGCGGTGTCCGCGCCGTCGTCGCTGGCGATCCAGCTCGCCCAGGAGGTCGGGCTGACGCTCGTCGGCTTCGTCCGCGCGCCGCGGCTCACCGTCTACAGCGAGAGCCGGCGCACCGGCATACCGACCTGACGGCCGGGCGCGAGGAGCCCCTCGCCGGACGGTCCTCCCCCCGCACCGGCTGTCTGACGACCCGAGTGTGACGGGCTGGCGCTTCGGGGTAGAGGATGGTCCTGACCGTCCCCACCCCGGGCGGGTGCGCGAGAAAGGACGATGCAACGTGTCACGAAACGCCGCCGGACCCATTCTCAACGGCATCCCGAGCCAGCTCCCGGATACCGATCCCGAGGAGACGCAGGAGTGGCTCCAGTCGCTCGACGGTGTCATCGAGGGGGTGGGACGAACCCGGGCTCGCTACATCATGCTCAAGCTCCTCGAGCGCGCCCGCGAGCTCCAGATCGGGGTGCCGTCCCTGACGGCGACCGACTACATCAACACGATAGGGCCCGAGCAGGAGCCGTGGTTCCCCGGGGACGAGGACGTCGAGCGCGAGTACCGCCGCTACCTGCGCTGGAACGCCGCCATCATGGTCCACCGGGCCCAGCGACCCGAGGTGGGCGTCGGCGGCCACATCTCGACGTATGCGTCGGCCGCGACCCTCTACGAGGTCGGCCTCAACCACTTCTTCCGCGGCCTCGACCACCCGGGCGGCGGGGACCAGGTCTTCTTCCAGGGGCACGCGTCCCCGGGCATGTACGCCCGCGCCTACCTCGAGGGGCGTCTCGACGAGCACGACCTGGACGGCTTCCGCCAGGAGAAGAGCCACCTCGTCGACGGCACCAACCGGTCGCTGCCGTCCTACCCGCACCCGCGCCTGGCGCCGGAGTTCTGGCAGTTCCCGACGGTGTCGATGGGCATCGGGCCGATGAACGCGATCCACCAGGCCCAGTTCAACAAGTACCTGCTCAACCGGGGTCTCAAGGACACGTCCGACCAGCACGTCTGGACCTTCCTCGGTGACGGCGAGATGGACGAGCCGGAGTCGCGCGGCCTGCTGCAGCTCGCTGCGAACGAGGAGCTCGACAACCTCACCTTCGTCATCAACTGCAACCTCCAGCGCCTCGACGGACCGGTCCGCGGCAACGGCAAGATCATCCAGGAGCTCGAGGCGTTCTTCCGTGGCGCCGGTTGGAACGTCATCAAGGTCGTCTGGGGCCGCGGCTGGGACCCGCTGCTGGCCGCCGACCGCGACGGCGCGCTGATCCACGTCATGAACACGACGAGCGACGGCGACTACCAGACTTTCCGCGCCAACGACGGCGCCTACGTCCGGGAGCACTTCTTCGGGCGCGACGCGCGCACGGCGAAGATGGTCGAGAACCTCACCGACGCCGACATCTGGAACCTCAAGCGCGGCGGACACGACTACCGCAAGGTGTATGCCGCGTACAAGGCGGCCATCGAGCACACCGGCCAGCCGACGGTCATCCTTGCCAAGACGATCAAGGGCTACGGCCTCGGCACGCACTTCGCCGGGCGCAACGCGACGCACCAGATGAAGAAGCTGACCCTCGAGGACCTCAAGAGCTTCCGTGACGAGCTGCGGATCCCGATCTCCGACGAGCAGCTCGAGGCCGACCCCTACCGTCCGCCTTACTACCACCCCGGCAAGGACGACCCGGCGATCCGCTACATGCTCGAGCGGCGGGCGGTCCTGGGCGGCGGCCTGCCCGCGCGGCGGGTCCAGCACGAGTCGATGAAGCTGCCGGGCGACGAGGCCTATGCACAGATGAAGAAGGGCTCCGGCAAGCAGGAGATCGCCACGACCATGGCCTTCGTGCGGCTCCTGAAGGACCTCATGCGCGACAAGGAGTTCGGCAGGCGCATCGTGCCGATCATCCCCGACGAGGCGCGCACCTTCGGCATGGACGCGTTCTTCCCGACGATCAAGATCTACAACCCGCACGGGCAGAACTACACCCCCGTCGACAACGACCTCATGCTGGCCTACCGCGAGGCGGTCGACGGGCACATCCTCCACCTCGGCATCAACGAGGCGGGGTCGGTGGCGGCGTTCACCGCCGTGGGCACGTCGTACGCCACGCACGGCGAGCCGATGATCCCGATCTACGTCTTCTACTCGATGTTCGGTTTCCAGCGGACCGGCGACTCGATCTGGGCCGCCGCCGACCAGATGACCCGAGGGTTCCTCATTGGTGCCACGGCCGGTCGCACGACACTGACCGGTGAGGGCCTGCAGCACGCCGACGGGCACTCACCGCTGCTGGCGTCGACGAACCCCGCTGTGGTGGCCTACGACCCGGCCTACGGCTACGAGATCGCCCACATCATGCAGAGCGGCCTGCAGCGGATGTACGGCGACAACCCCGAGAACGTCATCTACTACCTGACCGTCTACAACGAGCCGCTGGTGCAGCCCAAGGAGCCCGAGGGCGTCGACGTCGAGGGCATCACGAGGGGCCTCTACCTCCTCGCGCCGGCCAAGACCGAGGGTTGGGCGCACGAGCCGGCGCGGGCGCAGCTGCTCGCGTCCGGCGTCGGCGTGCCGTGGGCGCTCGAGGCGCAGCAGCTCCTCGCCCAGGACTTCGGGGTCGCGGCCGACGTGTGGTCGGTGACGTCGTGGAGCGAGCTGCGCCGCGACGGGCTGGCCTGCGACGAGCAGGAGTTCCTCGACCCCGGCAAGGAGAGGCGGGTCCCCTGGGTCACCCAGAAGCTGGCCGACGCCGAGGGGCCGGTGCTCGCGGTCTCGGACTACATGCGGGCCGTCCAGGACCAGATCGCGCAGTACGTCCCCGGGGAGTTCATGTCCCTCGGCGCCGACGGCTTCGGGTTCTCGGACACCCGTGCCGCCGCTCGGCGCTTCTTCCACATCGACGGCCCGTCCCTCGCGGTGCGGACCCTCCAGCAGCTGGCCAAGAGCGGCGCCGTCCCGGCCGAGTGCGCCGGGCAGGCTGCGGAGAAGTACCGGCTCGACGACGTCACGGCCGGCACCTCGGGCAACGCGGGCGGTGAGTCCTAGGGCCGCCGCGCCTCCCGTTGCCGCACCCCCCGCTTGCGTCCGGGTCGAGGAGGCTCCCGACCCCGCCGGGCCCGGACGCAACCGCCACCCTCCGCTTGCGTCCGGGTCGAGGAGGCTCCCGACCCCGCCGGACCCGGACGCAACCGCCACCCTCCCCCGCTTGCGTCCGGGCCGAGGAGGGTCCCGACCCGCCGGACCCGGACGCAACCGCCACACCCGGCACCCGGCATACGGGCCGGCTCCCCCTAGGCTGGGCGGCGTGTCCAAGGTCCTGACGTCCCTGCCCGTCGGTGAGCGCGTCGGCATCGCCTTCTCCGGCGGCCTCGACACCTCCGTGGCCGTCGCGTGGATGCGCGACCGGGGCGCCATCCCCTGCACCTACACCGCCGACCTCGGCCAACCCGACGAGCCCGACATTGCGGGCGTCCCCGGCCGGGCGGGCGAGTACGGAGCGGAGCTGTCGCGCCTGGTCGACTGCAAGGACGCGCTCGTCGAGGAGGGCCTCTCCGCAATCGCTTGCGGCGCGTTCCACGTGCGCACGGGCGGCAAGACGTACTTCAACACGACCCCCCTCGGCCGGGTCGTTACCGGCACCCTCCTCGTCCGCGCCATGCAGGAGGACGGCGTCTCGATCTGGGGCGACGGCTCGACCTACAAGGGCAACGACATCGAGCGGTTCTACCGCTACGGGCTGCTCGCCAACCCCCAGCTGCGGATCTACAAGCCGTGGCTCGACACGGACTTCGTCACCGAGCTCGGCGGCCGAAAGGAGATGTCGGAGTGGCTGCTCGCCCACGACCTGCCCTACCGCGACAGCACTGAGAAGGCGTACTCCACCGACGCCAACATGCTCGGCGCGACGCACGAGGCCAAGACGCTGGAGCAGCTCGACAACTCGCTCGAGACGGTCGAGCCGATCATGGGCGTGCGGTTCTGGGACCCGGCTGTGTCGATCGAGACCGAGGACGTGACGGTCGGCTTTGTCCAGGGGCGGCCGGCCTCGATCAACGGGCGCAACTTCTCCTCCGCCGTAGACCTGGTCCACGAGGCGAACACCATCGGTGGCCGGCACGGGCTCGGGATGTCCGACCAGATCGAGAACCGGATCATCGAGGCGAAGAGCCGCGGCATCTACGAGGCGCCGGCGATGGCCCTGATCTTCGCGGCCTACGAACGGCTGCTCAACGCCGTCCACAACGAGGACACCCTGGCGAGCTACCACGCCGAGGGACGTCGCCTGGGTCGCCTCCTTTACGAGGGACGCTGGCTCGACCCACAGTCCCTCATGCTCCGCGAGTCGCTGCAGCGCTGGGTCGCCTCCGCCGTCACCGGCGAGGTGACGTTGCGGCTGCGTCGCGGCGACGACTACTCCCTCGTGGACACCCGCGGCTCGAACTTCAGCTACGACCCGGACAAGCTCTCCATGGAGCGGACCGAGGACGCCGCGTTCGGGCCGCTCGACCGGATCGGGCAGCTGACGATGCGCAACCTCGACATCGCCGACACCCGCTCCAAGCTCGAGATGTATGCCGCACAGGGCCAGCTGCTCGGCGGCCAGACGGCGGCGCTCGTGGGCGAGCTGCAGTCGGGCGGGGCCGACGCGATCGCGGCCGGCAGCGCGGACAGCCACACCGCCGAGGTCGACGGTGTCGACGAGGCCCTCGAGCGGTCGTCGTTCGACTTCGGCACCGACTGACCCGCCCGTTCCCCCACGTTATTGGGGGGAGGTACACCCGAGCGCTAGAGCGCACGGTCTTATCGCCGACCTGCGGGACTCGTGAGGGAGCTGCGCCGCCACAGGACTTTCTCAGAATCGTCGACGTCAGGGGTTCCCAAACCCGCTCCGTCACGGCAGACTCGACGTGCGGAACTTTGTTCCGCCTCACATTTCTCCCGTGGAGGTAAGATGCGTCATCGTCCCTGGCTGCTCAGCATCGCCGCTGCCGTCTGCGCCATGCTGGCGTTCGGCACGGCACCCGCCCTCGCCGGCCCCGACACCACCGCTCCCGCCGATCGCGGCGCCCCCGTCTGCGTCACCGACGTCCACGCCCAGAAGGAGCAGCTGCGGGCCGTCTGGATCGCCTCCGTCGTCAACATCGACTGGCCGAGCAAGCCCGGCCTGACCGCGGAGCAGCAGAAGGCGGAGCTGCGCTCCTGGTACGACATGGCCGTGGCGCAGAACCACAACGCCGTCGTCGTCCAGGTGCGGCCCACCGCCGACGCGTTCTGGCCCAGCTCCGTCGAGCCGTGGTCGAAGTACCTCACGGGCGTCCAGGGCAAGGACCCCGGCTACGACCCGCTCGCCTTCGCGGTGCAGGAGGCGCACCAGCGCAACCTCGAGTTCCACGCCTGGTTCAACCCCTACCGCATCACGATGAACCTCACCACCGACGTCGCGGCGCTCACCCTGAACCATCCGGCGAAGCTCCACCCGGAGTGGACGATCGCCTACGGCGGCAAGCTCTACTACAACCCCGGAGTGCCGGAGGCGCGCCAGTTCGTGGAGAGGGCGATCATGGACGCGGTCACGAAGTACGACATCGACGCGGTCCACTTCGACGACTACTTCTACCCCTACCCCGTCCCTGGCCAGACCTTCAACGACCAGACGCAGTACGCGGCATACGCGGGCGGCATGTCGCTGGCCGACTGGCGCCGGGACAACATCAACAAGCTCATCACCGAGCTCGGCAGCCAGATCAAGGCCGCCAAGCCGTGGGTGAAGTTCGGGGTGTCCCCCTTCGCCGTCTGGATGAACAGGTCCAACGACCCCCTCGGGTCCGACACCCAGGCGGGCGCGCAGACCTACACCGACCTCTACGCCGACACCCGGCGGTGGGTCAAGGAGGAGTGGATCGACTACATCGCTCCCCAGGTCTACTGGGCGGAGAGCCTCGCGGTCGCCGACTACAACAAGGTCGTCGACTGGTGGGCCGACGTCGCCAAGGGCCACGACGTCCACCTCTACATCGGCCAGGCGACCTACAAGGTCGGAACGTCGACCCAGTCGCCGGAGTGGAACAACCTGCCCAGCGAGCTGAGCAACCACCTGGCCTACAACGCGACGCGCCCCGAGGTCGCCGGCGACATCTACTTCAGCGCCAAGGACGTGCGCGCCGACCGGCTCGGTGCCACGACGCTCCTGACGAAAACCTGGTACCAGCACCCAGCGCTCGTCCCGCCGATGCCGTGGATCGACGCCGTGGCGCCCAAGGCGCCCAAGGAGCTCCACGCAACACGCAGCGGCAGCGGGGTGACGCTCAGCTGGCGCCCCGGTGACGCAAGCACGACCTCGTATGCCGTGTACCGCATCCCCGCGACCCACGGGCGGGTCAAGGCCGGCGACTGCGTCGTGGCCGACGCCAGCAACCTCATGAAGACCATGCGGGCTGCAGGCGGGACGCAGATGTGGACGGACCCGGCTGGCTCCGGTGACTACACCTACGTCATCACCGGCCTGGACCGGACGTACAACGAGTCCGTGCCGCAGCAGGTCAACCTGCCCGGCTGACCGGTGCTCGGCGAGTGACTGTGCTCGGTCGGTAGTGCGCCCAGGGGGACGCGCTACCGACCGAGTGCCGCTGTCCGGGCCTTGACGGTGACGTCGGGCTGGTCGGTGAACAACCCGTCGACTCCGGCAGCCATGAAGGCCTTTTGCTCGTCCTCGGCCCGGCCGGGGGCATCGGGGTCGGATCCCACCTGGTAGTCCGACGCCAGGAACTGGTTCTCCGTCCGGAAGGTGAAGGGGACGACAAGGAGCCCGTCGGCGTGGGCGTTATGGACGAGGTTAGAGGGCTGGTCCGGCGCCGCGTCGTCGCTCTCCGGGATGACCAGCGACTTCTCCGGCCCGATGGCGTTGACCTTGTCCTTGAGAAAGGCCAGTCCCTGCACCGTCGTGAAGCCCTTGTAGTCCGAAGGCGCTCCGGGGACGGCGGACGCCGGGGCGCCCTTTCCGTTGACCAGGAAGACGGTAGCGGCCTTCATCCCTGAGGTGGTGCGCAGGGCGATGAGGTTGCCCAGCTCGAACGACTGCACGAGGACGGGAGCGGTCGCCGAGTCGAGCCCGGCCTTGCGCAGGGCCGCCAGCATCGGCGGCTCCAGAGGCAAGCCGATGGAGGCGAAGTAGGTGGGGTGCTTGGTCTCCGGGGCGATGCCGACCGGGCGTCCCAGCTCGGTGCTCAGCCGGGCCCGCAGGTCCAGGACCTCGTCGAACGTCGGCACCTCGAAGCGTCCGTTGTACTGCGTGTTGGCCGGTCTGACGCCCGGGATGCGTTCCTTGGCGCGCAGGGTCTTCAGCTCGGCGAGGGTGAAGTCCTCGGTGAACCAGCCGGACTCGCGCACCCCGTCGACGGTCTTCGTCGTCCGGCGCGAGGCGAACTCCGAGTGGGTCACGACGTTCGTGGTCCCTGAGATCTCGTTCTCGTGCCGGGCGACGAGGACGTGGTCCTTGGTCGGGACGAGGTCGAGCTCGATGTAGTCCGCGCCCATCCGGACCCCGGTCTCGTAGGACTCCAACGTGTGCTCCGGCCGATAGCCGGCGGCCCCACGGTGACCGAAGATCAGCGGCGCAGAGTCCGGGTGCAGGCGAGGCGTCATGGTGCTCGGGACTCCGCTGGGCCCGGGAGCCTGGGGCCCCGGGCCGGAGCAGGCCACCACCGCCGGGACCCCCAGCATCAAACCGAACGCCATCAGCGCCCGGCCCGGCGCATCGAGGAGGGACACGGCCGGATCATCGCACAGCCGCCCGGGCGGCCCCGCGCCTCAGTGACCCGCCCCTCAGTGACCAGCGCCTCAGTGGCCCGCCCGAGCGGACCACGGAGGCACGAGTCCCTTTTGTGGACGGCATACAAATAGGGTGTTGCCGTGGCCGAGAAAGTACCCGCGACAAGGGCAGCCCCGGTACGGCGACGGCTCCCGGCTCGCACCCGACGTCGCATCGAGGGCAGCGCCGGAGTCCTGTCCACCTCGGCGCTGCGGCGGATGGAGGCCCACCACGACTGGTATCGGGCCCTGTCGGCCGAGGAGCGTTCCTGGGTAGGACTGGTCGCGCAGGCGGGCATCGCCGCCTTCATCGCCTGGCTGCGTTCCGACGGTGAGCACCCGGTCACGGCCACCATCTTCGGCACGGCGCCGCGCGAGCTGACCCGCTCGATCAGCCTCGGGCAGACGCTCGACCTGGTGCGCTCCGTCGTCGACGTCGTCGAGGAGGAGGTGGGCGGGCTGGCGAGCACCGGCGACGAGCAGGTGCTCCGCGAGTCGGTCCTGCGCTACTCGCGGGAGATCGCCTTCGCCGCGGCGCAGGTGTATGCCGAGGCCGCCGAGGCCCGCGGAGCCTGGGACGCACGGCTCGAGGCGCTCGTCGTCGATGCCGTCCTGCGCGGCGAGGCCGACGACTCCATGCAGTCGCGTGCCACCGCCCTCGGCTGGGGATCAGTGGCGTCGGTGACCGTCGTGGCCGGGGGGACGCCGGCCCGAGGTGCCGATGCGGCAGTGGACGCGCTGCGTCGTGCCGCTGCCCGGCTCGGGGCCGATTCCCTTGCAGCGGTGCAGCGTCGGCGGTTCGTCGTGATCCTCGGCGGCACGACCGAGCCGATGCGGGTCGTCACCGAGCTCGCGGAGCACTTCGGCGACGGGCCGATCGTCGTCGGACCCACCGTGCCGCACCTCTTTGCCGCGGGCCGCTCGGCACGGGCAGCGCTGAGCGGCCTCACCTCAGCGCCCGCGTGGCCGGCGGCCCCCCGGCCCGTCCACTGCGACGACCTCCTGCCCGAGCGGGTCCTCACCGGGGAAGGCCAGGCCCGACGGGCCCTCGTGGGCCGCATCTACCACCCGCTCGAGGGCCAGCCCACCCTCTTGCGCACCGCGTCGGCGTTCCTCGAGAGCGGTTCCGCCCTGGAGGCGACCGCACGGCTGCTCTTCGTGCACCCCAACACCGTCCGCTACCGGCTGGGCCGGATCGCCGAGGTGACCGGCTACGACCTCACCCATACCCGCGAGGCGCACACGGTGCAGCTCGCCCTCGCGGTGGGGCGGCTGTCCACCCCGACGCGGAGGCCGTGGCGGGCCGGCGCGCCGGGGCGAGCAGCCGGCATACCGGACGAGCTCTTGTAGGAACCCTCCAAGTGCCGTGGCTATTGTTGGGAGGGTTCGGGGACGTCGTCGAGGCCGAAAGGAGGGGAGGGTGGGGTGGTGCTGGCAATCGTCTGTCCCGGACAGGGCTCACAGGCCCCGGGCTTCCTCTCCCCCTGGCTCGAGCTCCCGGGACTGACCGAGCGAGCCACCGCGCTGTCCTCGGCGGCCGGCATCGACCTCGTTGCGCACGGCACGGAGTCCGACGCCGACACCATCCGTGACACGGCGGTCGCCCAGCCGCTGATCGTCGGCGCCGGCCTGCTAGCGCTCGAGACGCTCTTCGCCAGCCGGTCATCCTCCTTCTTGCAGGCCGCCGGCGTGACCGCCGGCCACTCGGTCGGGGAGATCACCGCTGCGGCGGCCGCCGGCGTCCTGACGGCCGAGGACGCCCTGGCGCTCGTCAGGGTCCGTGGCCGCGCCATGGCGCAGGCGAGCGCCGTCACACCCACGGGCATGAGCGCGGTCCTCGGCGGCGAGCCCGCAGAGGTCCTGGATGCCTTGGCCCGCAACGGACTCACCCCGGCCAACGTCAACGGCGCCGGACAGGTCGTCGCGGCCGGGACGCTCGAGCAGCTGGCGGCCCTGGCCGCCGAGCCACCAGCCCGCGCCCGGGTCATCCCCCTCCAGGTCGCCGGAGCGTTCCACACCCAGCATATGGGCCCCGCCGTGGAGGCCATGCGGCAGGCGGCCGCCGGCCTCGAGCCGAGAGACCCTCAGGTCCCCCTGCTCTCCAACCTCGACGGCGAGGTGGTGGACACCGGCGCTGAGGTCGTGACCCGGCTGGTCAACCAGCTCAGCAACCCCGTGCGCTGGGACCTGTGTATGGACGCCATCATCCGCCTGGGCGTGACCGGCCTGATCGAGCTGGCCCCGGCGGGTACCCTCGTGGGCCTGGCCAAGCGAGCCATGAAGGGCGTCGAGCTGGTCGCCCTCAGGACCCCCGACGACCTCGCCGCCGCCAGCGACCTCATCAAACGTCACTCCTTTCCCTCCGAGGCTCCCGAGAACGAGGACCGACCATGAGCGACACCATCGAGACCACGACGCCTCCGGCGCCCAAGGGCACCGGCACCCTCACCTCCGGTGACGGTGCCCGGCACGCCCGCATCTGGGGAGTCGGTGCCTACCGTCCGGAGCGGGTCGTCCCCAACTCCGAGCTCGTGGAGCGGATCGACTCCTCCGACGAGTGGATCCGGGAGCGGTCCGGCATCATCTCCCGACGGGTCGCCGCGCCGGACGAGACCGTTGTCGACATGTCGGAGCTCGCCGCCCGAGACGCCTTGCTGGCAGCGGGCATCACCGCTCCCCAGATCGGCGCCATCATCGTCGCTACCGTGACCCACCCCTACCAGACCCCGGCCGCCGCCCCGATCCTCGCCGACCGCCTCGGCATCCAGTGCGCCGCCTTCGACATCTCGGCGGCCTGCGCCGGCTACTGCTACGGCATCTCGCTCGCCAACGACATGGTCCGCGGAGGTAGCGCCGAGTACGTCCTCATCGTCGGGGTCGAGAAGCTCTCGGACTTCACCGACTACGACGACCGCGGCAGCGCCTTCATCTTCGGTGACGGGGCGGGCGCGGCGGTGGTCGGACCCTCCGACACCGCAGGCATCGGGCCGACGATCTGGGGCTCGGACGGAGCGCAGTGGCAGGCCATCTCCCAGCGCGAGCCGTGGACCGAGATCCGCGACACCGACAAGAGGTGGCCCGCGATCGGCATGGCCGGACAGACCGTCTTCCGGTGGGCCGTGTGGGGCATGGCCCCCGTCGCGCAGCAGGCCATCGACAAGGCCGGCATCAGCATCAACGACCTCGACGCCTTCATCCCCCACCAGGCCAACATGCGCATCATCGACGCCATGATCAAGCAGCTCAAGCTGCCCGCCGACATCCCCGTCGCCCGCGACATCGCCCAGAGCGCAAACACGTCCGCCGCCTCGGTCCCGCTTGCCACGGAGCGGATGATCCGCGAGAAGCTGATCCCCAGCGGCGGTCTCGCGCTCCAGATCGGCTTCGGCGCGGGCCTGGTGTATGCCGCTCAGGTCATCGTCATCCCCTGACCCCCTCTCCCGCGTCCCGACGGGTCACTCGGGACACCGCAGAAACACCGCAGGAACTAGCACCGAGCAGTCAGGAACCAGCACCGAGCAGTCAGGAACCAGCACCGCCCAGAGCACGACCGACCACCCGAAGGCACGACCCCACACAAGGAGAGCACCCAGATGGCGCAGAGCGAGCAGGAGATCCTCGAGGGTCTGGCCGAGATCGTCAACGAGGAGACGGGCATCGAGACCGACACCGTCGAGCTCGACAAGTCCTTCACCGACGACCTCGACATCGACTCACTGTCGATGATGACCATCGTCGTGAACGCCGAGGAGAAGTTCGGCGTGCGCATTCCCGACGACGAGGTCAAGAACCTCAAGACCGTCCGTGACGCAGTGACCTTCATCGGCAGCGCGCAGGACTGAGACCTCTCGATCGGGGTGGACCCAGCGTCCACGGGCCATCGCCCACGGGCCAGGGCCTCAAAGGCCCCGGGTCTACCCCGACCGGAGCGGCCTGCACGACCCTTCCAGACGGCATACGCTCGACGTGAGCACCCACCCAGCCGTGGCCGCCGAGGCCGACACGCAAGGAGCGCGACACCATGACGTCCAACCGCGACCAGCGCATCGTCATCACCGGTATGGGTGCCACGACCCCACTCGGTGGCACCGTCCCGGACACGTGGGAGGCGGTCCTCGCCGGCCGCTCCGGCGCCCGGCCCATCGAGGCCGACTGGGTCGCCAAGTACGAGCTGCCCGTGACCTTCGCCGCGACGATCCACACCCCACCGGGGCAGGTTCTCACCAAGGTGGAGACCCGTCGGCTCGACCCCTCGTCGCAGTACGCGCTGATCGCGGCTCGCGAAGCCTGGCAGGACGCCGGGGCACCGGAGATCGAGCCCGAGCGGCTCGCGGTGGCTGTCGGGTCGGGCATCGGTGGCGTCTGGACCCTCCTCAGCCAGTGGGACAACCTGCGCGAGAAGGGCCCTCGTCGTGTCTACCCCCTCGCCGTCCCCATGCTCATGCCTAACGGCCCCGCCGCGGCGGTCTCCCTCGACCTCGGTGCCCGGGCCGGCGCTCACACCCCCGTCAGCGCCTGCTCCTCCGGCGCGGAGGCGATGGTCCTCGGGGTGGAGATGATCCGCAGCGGGCGGGCCGACATGGTCGTCGCTGGGGGCACCGAGGCCGCGATCCACGCGCTGCCGATCGCCGGCTTCGCTGCCATGCACGCCCTGTCGACCCGAAACGAGGACCCCACGAGGGCCTCCCGCCCCTATGACGTCGACCGTGACGGGTTCGTCCTGGGCGAGGGCTCGGCGATCATCGTCCTCGAGACGGAGGAGCACGCCAAGGCCCGCGGCGCCAGGATCTACGCCGAGCTGGCCTCGGTGGGGATGTCCGCGGACGCCCACCACATCACCGCTCCCGACCCGGTTGGCGCGGGCGCGGCGAGGGCGATGCTCGAGGCGCTCGACGGGGCCGGCCTGGGCGTCAGCGACGTGGCGCACATCAACGTGCACGCGACCTCGACCCCGGTCGGTGACATCGCCGAGGCCAAGGCCATCCACCGGGCGTTCGGCGACGCCGCAGAGGGCATCCCGGTCAGCGGCACGAAGTCGATGACCGGTCACCTCCTCGGTGCGGCCGGCGCCCTCGAGGCCGTGTTCTCCGTCCTCTCCGTCCGCGACCGGCTCGCGCCCGCGACGATCAACGTCGACAACCTCGACCCCGACATCCGGCTCGATGTCGTCCGGGGCGAGCACCGCACCCTGCCGGACGGCGACATCGCCGTGCTGAACAACTCGTTCGGCTTCGGCGGGCACAACGTGGCGCTGCTCATCCGCAACGCCTGAGGTTCCTCGGGTTTCGCGATGGCCGCCCCCCCTCCGGGCTACGGCGCCACGGCGCCTAACCCACACCGACGCCCCCTGCCCAAAGGTCTCCGCATGCCACTGCGTGCCAGGTTCGCCACGACGTGCGGCGTCTGTTCGGACCCCATCGAGGTGGGCGAGCAGATCACCGACACGGGCGCTGGGTCGTCGCGGCGCTGGGCGCACGTGGGGTGCGCGCAGGGCGCACTCGACCTCGGGCTGGATGCGGCGGCGGCAAGCAGCCCACCGGCCGCAGCACCAGCGCGGAGGTCGGCCAGGCCTTCGGCGCCGCTCGCATCCGGCGGCATCGCGGAAGCTCCCCCCGGCGCGCTGGAGGTGTGGACCGACGGCGCCTGTTCCGGCAACCCCGGCCCCGGCGGCTGGGCGTGGGCAACGAAGGACGGGCGTCAAGGCTTCGGTGGCGCCCCGCACACGACGAACCAGCGGATGGAGATCCAGGCCGCCCTAGAAGCGGTGACGGCACTGGGCGGTCCGCTCGTCGTCGTCAGCGACTCCACCTACGTCGTCAACTGCTTCCGCAACGGGTGGTGGAAAGGCTGGACGACGAACGGCTGGAGAACCAGCGCCAAGAAGCCGGTCGCCAGCCGAGACCTGTGGGAACCTCTCGTCATGGCCGTCAACGAGCGGGGCAACGTCACCTTCCGGTGGGTCAAGGGACACTCCGGGGACGTCATGAACGACCTCGTCGACCGTCTCGCCGTCGAGGCCGGCAAGGCGCAGCTGCGCTCCTGACCCCTGCCGGGAGGGCATGCGCGGCGCTCGCGCAGCCACTCGGCGCCTGGCTCGGCGCCTGGCTCGGGGCCGCGGTTGAGGGTCTCAGCCGACTTTGTGGAGCCAGCGCACGGGGGCCCCGTCCCCGGCATACCGGAACGCTTCGAGCTCGCGGTCCCAGGCCAGTCCGAGGACCGTGTCGAGCTCGGCCTGCAGCCGCATGGGGTCTCCCTGGCTCGCCCTGACGGCGTCGCGAAGGCGTTCCTCGTTGACCATGGCGTCGCCGCTGGCCGAGATCCAGGTGTGGTGGATGCCGAGAGTGGGCGTGTGTGACCAGCGAGAGCCGTCGCAGCCGGGCGAGGGTTCCTCGGTCACCTCGTACCGCAGGTTGTCCCAGCCTCGAAGCGAGCTGGCGATGCGGGCGCCAACGCCGGGCTCGCCGGTCCAGGACAGCTCTGAGCGGACCAGCCGGTGACCGGCCGACTGGACGGTCCACTCGGGGTTGACCCGTTGACCCAGCGCGGACTCGAGCGCCCAGCCGATGTGCGGGCACAACGCCGTCGGGGCCGAGTGGACGAAGACCACACCCCTGGTGACACGCTGATGCGCGGCGGACATCCGGACCTCCTGTGTGCAAGGGACGTCTTCCCCACGAACCTGTGCACGAGTCCTTCGGTCTACTGTCCTCATTGTGCACCATCTTTCACACAAGCACCAGATGCCCTATATGTCCTGTCGGTGTAGCGCTCCGGTGGAGCGACGCGAGCCGCTTGGACGAGGGGTCCAACTTCGGCTTCAGGCGGGGCCAGGGCAGGCCAGCAGGACCTTGGCCAGAGGATGGGCTCCCCCAAGTCCCGGTGCATGCCCGCGGCATACGCGTCGGTCCCCCGGTCTAGCAGCGGTAGGCTCGCCGTCGCGGTCATCCGGCTGGACATGGGCCCGTATGCCGGGTCGGCACCGCGGGGCAGTAGCTCAGTCGGTCAGAGCAGCGGACTCATAATCCGTCGGTCGTGGGTTCAAGCCCCACCTGCCCCACCTAGCCTGACCTGCGGCTTTGGCCATCTCTATCGCAACTCCAGGCGTCCCTTGGGCCGCTTAGTCCGCATTTAGTCCGCAGGAGGCGGCTTCAGGGTCGCTACGGGCGCCGGCACAAAGGCGATCCCGCCGCGGCCCGCGAAGGGAGTGGTCCGGCCGCCCGTGACCTTGAGCCACGCCCGCCCCAACAGGCATGTGGTCAACGGTCAAGTCGGGAGGGGGACTTGCCCAATAGGGACACACGTCTTCCAGATCGACCTCAGGTGACCGCGCCAGCTCGAGATGTCCTTCGACAGCTGATGGGTGCCTCCCG
>JAABUW010001540.1_pt1 | contig 38107 bp, 34 predicted proteins | sample 5560081 | NCBI WGS metagenome assembly JAABUW01 (sample SAMN10711882, study PRJNA513363) | rock metagenome | isolation source: Antarctica rocks | place: Antarctica: Victoria Land, Knobhead sud | reverse complement strand
GACCTCGCGGGTCGAGCCGCGGCCGTTGCGCCACCGGGTGGCGGGACGCTGGTCGAAGCGGACCAGGCCGAGCGGGTCCGGAGTCACGTTGGCGGTTCACGGGAGTCGAGGAGTGGAGGGGCCGAGAGGTCGAGGAGTCGGGCAAGAGGCACCCCAGGACGATATGCCAGGTGCAGGTGGGACGGCGCATCGAGGGTGGTCAGACCGGGCTGGGCGCCGACCCGGATGACGCCGATGTCGCTGCGGCGCAACGAGGCCGCCGCCCCCACCGTGGCCGCCCGCAGCGCCTGCGCCGGGGTGAGCCCCATCTCCCGCACGGCGAGCGCGATGACGAACGGCATGGACGACGAGTAGCAGGTGCCGGGGTTGCAGTCGGTCGCCAGCGCGACGGTGACGCCAGCGTCGACCAGCGCACGGGCGTCGGGGTAGGGCGAGCGGGTGGAGAACTCGACGCCCGGCAGGAGGGTGGCGACCGTCGTTTCCGAGGCCGCCGCCAGTGCGTCGACGTCGGCGACCGTGAGGTGGGTGCAGTGGTCGACGCTCGCGGCTGCGAGCTCGACGGCGAGCCGGACCCCGGGGCCGGGGCCGAGCTGGTTGCCGTGGACCCGCAGGCCTAGGCCGGCGGCGCGGCCGGCCTCGAGGATCGTGCGCGCCTCCTCGCCGGTGAAGGCGTGGGCGCTGTGCGGCTCGCAGAACACGTCGATCCAGCGGGCATGCTCGCGGGCCGCGCCGAGCATCGGGCCGGTGACCAGGTCGACGAATTCGTCTCTCCGCGAAGCGAACTCGACGGGCACGACGTGCCCCCCGAGGAAGGTGACCTCGTCGGTCACCTCCCGGGCCAGCCGTAGCGCGCGTTCCTCGCCGTCGACGGTCAGGCCATAGCCGGACTTGACCTCGATGACGTTGCTGCCCTGGCGGCGCATCTCGTCGACCCGCTCGCGGAGCAGGACGCGCAGCTCCTCGTCGCTCGCCTCGCGGGTCGCCGCCACCGTCGTGGAGATGCCGCCGCCGTCGTATGCCGTGCCGGTCATCCGCGCGGCGAACTCGCGGGAGCGGTCGCCCGCGAACACCAGGTGGGTGTGCGAGTCGACGAAGGCCGGGATGACCGCACGGCCGCCGACGTCTCTGCGGCGGTCGGCTGCGGGAGCCGCGGAGGCGGGACCGACCCAGAGGACCTCGTCGGCGTCGTCCACGACGACGGCGGCGTCGTGGAGCAGCCCGAGCCCCTCATCGTGGTCGGCCCCGTCCAGGCTGTCGTCGAGGGTCGCGAGCTCGCCGATACCGGTGACGAGCGTCGTCACGCGCCCTCCCTGAGCAGGTCGAAGGCGTCCCGCAGGAGCGGTGCGACCGACCCCAGCCGCAGGTGCTCCCCGCGTTCCACGACGAGCCGGCCCGCCACCATGACGGTGTGGACGTCGGCGGCAGTGGCCGAGTAGACGATCTGGCTGGCCTTGCTCCCGACGGTGCGGATCGTGTCGTCCCGCACGGCGACGAGGTCGGCGAGCGCCCCCGCGGCCAGGACCCCGCCCCCGAACCAGCCGAGGCTGCGGTAGCCGTTGGCGCTGGCCGCCCGCACGAGCTGGCTGGGGCTGAACCGGCCCCGTTCGTTGGAGGCGAGCCGCTCGTGCATCTCGAGACCGCGCAGCTCCTCGAAGGGGTCGATGACGGCGTGCTGGTCGGAGCCGAGGCTGAGGCTCACCCCGGCCTGGGCGAGCTGGTGGGCCGGCCCGATGCCGTCGGCGAGGTCACGCTCGGTCGTCGGGCAGAACGCCGCCTGGCTTCCGTGGGCGCCGAGGAGCTCGATGTCGGCGTCCTGCAGGTGGGTTGCGTGCACGGCGGTCAGGTCGGCGCGCAGCACACCGGTCTCCTCGAGCAGCTGGGTCGGCGTGCAGCCGTAGTAGACCTGACACGCGATGTTCTCGGCCGGCTGCTCGGACAGGTGGACGTGGAGGGGCTGTCCCTCCACGGCGCCGGCAATGGCCGCCAGCGCGTCACGGGGGACGGCTCGCACCGAGTGGATCGCCGCGCCGAGCCGCACGCCCTCAGCCGGCCGGCGCTGCGACATCCGCGTCTGCCAGGCCTCGACGGAGCGGTCGGAGAACCTTTGCTGGACCGCGTCAGGCTCCAGGTGGCCGTCACCGGTCAGCCCGCCGGAGAGGTAGCAGGTGTCGAGGAGGGTGAGCCTGATCCCCGCCTCGGTCGCGGCCTGGGCCAGTGCCTCCCCCATGGCGTTGGGGTCGGCATAGCGCTTCCCGCCCGGTGCGTGATGGACGTAGTGGAACTCCCCCACCGCGGTGGTCCCGGCCAGCGCCATCTCGGCGTAGGTCGCCCGGGCGAGCGCGAGGTAGGTGTCGGGCGTCAGCCGGCGCGTCACGGCATACATCTGCTCGCGCCAGCTCCAGAAGTTGCCGGCGCCGCCGTGGGTGCGCCCCCGCAGCGCCCGGTGGAACGCGTGGCTGTGCGTGTTGGCCAGGCCGGGGAGGACGACCCCGCTGAGCAGGACGTCGCCCGGCTCCGCGTGGGCCCTAGGCTCGACCCGGGTGAACCGGTCACCGTCGACGGTGAGGCGCACCGAGGCGGCCGGTCCGTTCGGGAGCCAGGCGTGCTCGGCCCAGTAGCCGGTCACGAGGCCCCGCAAAGGTCGGCGACGACCCGGGCCAGAGCCTGCACGCCTGCATGGCAGTCGGCTGGCTCGGCCTGCTCCTGCGGTGAGTGGGAGACGCCGGTCGGGTTGCGGACGAAGAGCATCGCCGACGGTATGCCGTGGGCCGACAGGATGCCGGCGTCGTGTCCGGCGCCCGTGCCCAGGACGGCGGTCGACGGGCCGAGCGTGTCCGCCAGTCGCTGGACGAGCTCGGGCGAGAATCGGGTCTTGCCGGTCCACGACTCCTCGGTCATGGTCGCGCCGTGGCCGGCGGCGAAGGACTGGAGGTTGGCGACCCCCGCCCGCACGGCCGCCTCGTCGGCGCCACGCACGTCGAGCCAGCCGGTCACGTGGCTCGGGATGGCGTTGACGGCGTTGGGCTCGACCCGGACCTTTCCCATCGTCGCGACACATCCACCAGCTGCAGCGATCTCGCGGGCGGCGAGCACCGTCTCGGCGTAGCCGAGCATGGCATCGTGCCGGTCGTCGAGCCGGGTCGTGCCCGCGTGGTTGGCCGTGCCCGGGATCTCGATCCGCCAGCGGCCGTGCGGCCAGATGTCCGAGCCCACCGCGACGGCCGAGGTGGCGGGGTCGCGGTCGGCGAGCACCCGGCCCTGCTCGACGTGCAGCTCGACAAAGCTTCGGATGCGCTGGAGGGTCTCGTCATCCCGGCCGACAAGGCGCGGGTCGCGACCCGCGGCCGTCAGGGCGTTGGACATGGTCAGCCCGTCTACGTCGCGCAGGGCGAGCGCGCGGTCCGCCGGGAGGGCGCCGGTGAGGATCCGCGACCCGGCGCAGGCGATGCCGAACCGGGCCCCCTCCTCGTCGCCGAAGCTCACGACGGCAAGAGGGACCGCCGGGGTGAGCCCGCGGTCGCGCAGCGCGTCGACGGCGGCGAGCGCGGACACGACGCCGAGCGGGCCGTCGAAGGCGCCCCCGTCCGGCACGGAGTCCAGGTGGGAGCCGATGGCGAGGCCGCCGCTCGTCCCGTCGCGGCGCACCGCGTCGGGGTCACCCCACCAGGCCCACTGGTTGCCGGCCCGGTCCTCGACGAGGTCGAGGCCGCGCCTGGAGCACTCCCCCGCGAACCACTCGCGCAGGTCGTGGTCCTCGCGGGTCCACGCGAACCGGCGGTAGCCTCCGCTGGCCCGGTCCCGGCCGAGAGGCTCGATCGCCGACCACATGGCGTCGAAGGACGACCGTGCGTCCGGCAGGTCGGTGGCCGGGGCCACCGGGTTGCCGGACGCAACATGGGGGTCAGGGCGCCGCTCGGTCACGGAACCAACCTAGGCCGTCGAGCACGGGCGACCCCGACCATCAGCGACTGACCTCAGCGCTCGCCTCGTCCCCGAGGCCCGAGCCGGCGGGGTAGACCATCGCATCGGGAGCTCGGCTCGTCCGGCGGGCCCAGGGGTAGTAGACCGCCCCGGCGACGACGAGCCCGACGATCCACGAGATGTCCGCGCCCCCCAGCCACCCGGTGACCGGGCCGGTGTAGAGGGACTGCGCGAGGAAGGGCACCTGGGCGACGATGGCCACGACGTAGGCGGTCAGGGCCGGGGCGTTCCAGCGCCCGTAGCGCCCGTCCGGGTCGTACAGCGCCGGGATGTCCACCTTCTCGCGCGAGATCAGGTAGTAGTCGACGAGATTGACCGCACTCCACGGCGTGAACACCATGAGCAGCACGAGCACGAAGTTCTTGAAGTTGGAGAGGAAGTCCGCGGACGCGAGCAGCGCGAGGAGCACCGACACGACGAGGAAGCCGACGATGTATGCCGTGCGGGCAGCAGTCGTGACTCGCGCGTCGCGACGGAAGGCCGAGGTCATCGACAACTGCGACCCGAGGACGCTGCCGAGGAAGGTCGACCGGAAGGAGCGGGCCGTCGGGGTGTCTGCCGGGAGGTAGCGGGAGTAGTCGGCGACATAGGGGCCGTAGGTCAGCTGCCAGCCGGCCCCAAGCGAGATGGCGAGCAGGAAGGTGACGACGTCGAAGGGCTTGGCGCCGAGCAACGACCCGACGTCGTAGGTCGTGACGAGCTTGACCAGCAGCCAGGCGAAGCCGAGGGCGCCGACGACGGTCGAGATCCTGCCGAGGTGGTGGATCCACCGGTAGCCGACGGTCGCGACGACCGCCGTCAGGACCCCGAAGACGATGATGCCGACGGCGGGGGTGTCGACACCGAGTTGTTGATCGCCTGGCCCGACAGCACGGTGCCGGTCGCGGCGAAGCCGAGGTACATCACGACGACGAGGACCAGCGGGACGATCGCACCGAAGACCCCGAACTGGGCCCGGCTGCTGATCATCTGGGGCAGCCCGAGCCGCGGCCCCTGCGCCGAGTGCAGCGCCATGACCGCTCCGCCGGCGATGTTGCCGATGAGCAGCCCGATGATGGCCCACAGCGCGTCGGCGCCGAAGACGACGGCGAGCGCGCCGTCGACCACAGCGGTGACCTGGAGGTTGGCGCCGAACCATAGGGTGAACTGGCTGGCGCTCGTGCCGTGTCGCTCGGAGGCCGGCACGACGTCGATGTTGCGGCGCTCGACACCCACGGAGCGCATCAGCTCTCCTTCATCGGGACCCGCACGCCGCGCTGCTGCGCCACGTCGTCGGCGAGATCGTAGCCCGCGTCGACGTGCCGGATGACGCCCATGCCGGGGTCGTTGGTCAGCACCCGGGCGAGCTTCTCGGCCGCCAGCTCGGTGCCGTCGGCCAGGGAGACCTGACCGGCGTGGATGGAACGGCCGATGCCGACACCGCCGCCGTGGTGGATGCTCACCCAGGAGGCACCGGAAGAGGTGTTGACCAAGGCGTTGAGCAGCGGCCAGTCGGCGATGGCGTCCGAGCCGTCGAGCATCGACTCGGTCTCGCGGTAGGGGCTCGCGACGGACCCGCAGTCGAGGTGGTCGCGCCCGATGACGATCGGCGCGGACACCTCGCCGCGGGCCACCATGTCGTTGAGCTTCAGGCCGGCCCGGTCGCGCTCGCCGTAGCCCAGCCAGCAGATCCGCGCGGGCAGGCCCTGGAAGGCGATCTTCTCCCGGGCGCCGCGCATCCACTTCTGGAGCCGGTCGTTGTCGGGGAAGAGATCCATGACGGCCCGGTCGGTGGCATGGATGTCCTTCGGGTCACCCGACAGCGCCACCCAGCGGAACGGCCCCTTGCCCTCGCAGAACAGCGGCCGGATGTAGGCGGGGACGAACCCGGGGAAGTCGAAAGCCCGCTCGTAGCCGCCCTGCCGGGCCTCGTCGCGGATCGAGTTGCCGTAGTCGAAGACCTCTGCGCCCCGGTCCATGAACCCGACCATCGCCTCGACGTGGCGAGCCATCGACTCGCGCGCCCGGTCGGTGAACTCCTCCGGCTTCCTCTCGGCGTAGTCGTGCCAGTCCTCGACCCCAATCCCCTGGGGAAGGTAGGAGAGCGGGTCGTGCGCCGAGGTCTGGTCGGTGACGATGTCGATTTCGACACCGCGCCGGAGCAGCTCGGGGAGGACCTCGGCGCAGTTGCCGACCACCCCGATGCTGTATGCCGTGCGGCTCGCCCGGGCGGCGAGGGCCTGCTCCACGGCGTCGTCGAGGTCGTCGGCGACCGTGTCCAGGTAGCGGTGCTCGACCCGGCGCTCGAGGCGGGTCCGGTCGACGTCGACAACGAGGCAGACGCCCTCGTTGAGGGTCACAGCCAGCGGCTGGGCCCCCCCCATGCCGCCGCAGCCGCCGGTGACGGTCAGGGTGCCGGCGAGCGTGCCGTGGAACCGCTTCTCGGCAATCGCCGCGAAGGTCTCGTAGGTGCCCTGGACGATCCCCTGGGTGCCGATGTAGATCCACGAGCCGGCGGTCATCTGCCCGTACATCGTCAGCCCGAGATGCTCGAGCCGGCGGAACTCCGGCCAGCTCGCCCAGTCGGGCACGAGGTTGGAGTTGGCGATCAGGACCCGGGGGGCCCACTCGTGGGTCTGCATGACGCCGACCGGCCGGCCCGACTGGACGAGCATCGTCTCGTCCGACCGCAGCGTGGTCAGGGTCCGGACCATCGCGTCGAAGGAGCGCCAGTCGCGGGCGGCCCGGCCGGTGCCGCCGTAGACGACGAGGTCGTCCGGACGCTCGGCCACCTCGGGGTCGAGGTTGTTCTGGAGCATCCGCAGCGGCGCCTCGGTGGTCCACGACCGGGCGGTGAGGGTGGTGCCGCGCGCGGCGCGCACGGGTCGGGCACCGTCCATGGGCTGTCCTCTCTCTGGGCTCGAGCCCTTCCGGGCTCGGGGCTGGTTCTGGGTCAGGCGAGGGGGCCGCAGACCTGCTCGGCGGCATACACGGCGGTGCCGCTCCTCACGAGCTGGACGGCGGCCTCGATCTCGGGGGCGAGGAAGCGGTCCGGACCCGGGCCCGGCGTGGTGACCCGGAGGGCGTGGATCACCGCTCGCGTCGCGGGGGCAGGGGCGAGTGGCGCGCGCAGCTCGAGGGCGCGGGCGGCGGTCAGCAGCTCGATCGCCAGGACCCGGGTCAGGCCGTCGACGCTCCGGCGCAGCTTGCGGGCCGCGGACCAGCCCATCGAGACGTGGTCCTCCTGCATGGCGCTGCTCGGGATCGAGTCGACGCTGGCGGGGTTCGCCAGGCGCTTCATCTCCGAGACGACCGCGGCCTGGGTGTACTGGGCGATCATGTGGCCCGAGTCGACGCCGGGGTCGTCGGCGAGAAAGGGCGGCAGGCCGTTGCTCCGGGTCTGGTCGAGGAAGCGGTCGGTGCGACGCTCGGACATGCTCGCCACGTCGGCGGCGACGATGGCGAGGAAGTCCAGGACGTAGGACAGCGGAGCGCCGTGGAAGTTGCCGTTGGACTCCACCCGACCGTCGACGGTGACCACTGGGTTGTCGACGGCCGCGGCGAGCTCCCACCCCGCGACCCGGGCCGCGTGGTCGACGGTGTCGCGGGCTCCCCCGGCGACCTGCGGGGCACAGCGCATCGAGTAGGCATCCTGGACGCGGGTGCAGGCGTCAGTGTCGTGCGAGGAGCGGATCTCACTGCCGTTCATCAGCTTTCGGATATTCGCCGCCGACGCAGCCTGGCCCGGGTGTGGCCGTAGCTCGTGCAGGTCGGCCACGAAGACGTCGTCGGTGCCGAGGAGACCCTCGACGCTCATCGCCGCCGTGACATCGGCCGTCCTGAGGAGCAGCCGCAGGTCGGCGACGGCGAGGACGAGCATGCCGAGCATGCCGTCGGTGCCGTTGATCAGGGCCAGGCCCTCCTTCTCGTGCAGCTCGAGCGGGGCGATCCCGTGGGCGCGCAGGGCCGTCGCGGCATCGACGACCTCACCCCCGGCGGTGCGGACCGGCCCCTCACCCATCGCCGCGAGTGCGCAGTGCGCCAGCGGCGCAAGGTCGCCGGAGCAGCCGAGCGAGCCGTACTCATGGACGACCGGAGTGATGCCGGCGTTGAGCATGGCCGCATAGGTCTGGGCCGTCTCGACCCGGACGCCAGTCCGGCCGGTCGCCAGGGTGGAGAGCCGGAGCAGCATGAGGGCCCGGACGACCTCGCGCTCGACCTCGGGACCAGACCCTGCGGCGTGCGAGCGGACGAGGCTGCGCTGCAGCTGGGCCCGCCGCTCGACCGGGATGTGCTTCGTCGCGAGGGCCCCGAAACCGGTGGAGACCCCGTAGTGCGGCTCGAGGTCGTCGGCGAGCGCCTTGATGATGCGCCGGCTCGACCGGATGCCGTCAAGCGCCTCCGCGCCGATCTCCACCAACGCGTCGTGGCGGGCAACTGCGACGACGTCGTCGATCGAGAGGGGGCCGACTCTGACGTTGACCGTGGCGGGCTGTGCCGCCGGTGCCGGGGTGAGCTGGGTCTGCGTCATGCCTCCATTGGAGCGGCCGGTCGGTCGGTTGGAAAGGCGCCCCCACCCGAATGTGTCTCGGATCCGAGACAGTCTGCCAACCACCTAGCTCCCGGGTTTCTCTGGTGGACGACCGCGGGCAGATTGCGTGCCTGCGACACTGCGTGCTGTGACCAACGTCCCAGCCGCGGCGGCGGCGCTCGAGGTCCTGGGACTGCTGTCACGGCATACGGAGCCGATGCCCGCCGCGGCCATCGGGCGGCAGCTCGGCATCCCCCGGTCGTCGACCTACCACCTGCTCGGCGTGCTCCTGGAGCACGGGTTCGTGGTCCACCTGGCGGAGGAGCGGCGCTACGGCCTGGGGGTCGCGGCGTTCGAGCTCGGGTCGGCGTTCTCACGCCAGGCCCCGCTGCAGCGGCTGGCGCACCCGATCCTCTCCCGGCTCGTCGACCAGACCCGGCACAGCGCGCACTTCGCCGTCCTGCACGGCAACGACGTGCTTTACCTCGTCGAGGAGCGCGCCCCGGGGCGCCCCTCCCTCGTCACCGACGTCGGGGTGCGACTGCCCGCGCAGCTGACCGCGAGCGGACTGGCGATGCTCTCGGCGCTGCCCGCGGCGCAGGTGCGGGCTCTCTTCCCGTCGCGCGACTCGTTCGTCCAGCGCCATGGGGGCGGGCCGTCGTCGTTGGCCCGGCTGCGCTCTCTCCTCAGGGGGGTCCGCCAGCGCGGGTATGCCGTGGAGGAGGGCACGGTGACCCCCGGCTTCTCGTCCGTGGCGGCCGTAGTCCTCGACCACTCGAGCCATCCGGTCGCGGCGTTCGCGCTCACCTACCCGGGATGGCGGGTCGAGGAGCCGGAGCGGGCGCGGCTCGCTGCGGCGGTGGGAGCCAGCGCCGAGGAGCTCTCGCGCCGGATCGGCCGCACCCGCGCAACGTCACCTCGCAGCACGGGCGGCCGAAACCGGGTGGCCCCTTCCAGCCCGCCCTGAAATGCTGCCGCCGTGACCCCCGACCCTGCACTGCTGGCATGCCTCGAGACGTACTACGACACCGCTCCCCGGGCGACTTCGGACACCGAGGAGCACGGGCCTCTGACGTTGTTCGTCGCCCGTGAGGGCTGGCCGTACTACGCCCGTCCGCGCCTGGGCGGCGTCGACGCGGTCGCGGTGGCGGACGTGCGAGCCGTCCTGGCCCGCCAGCGTGAGCTCGACGTGCCCCGGGCCCTCGAGTGGGTCCACGAGACGACGCCGACGCTGCTCGCCTCCGCGCGGAAGGCCGGGATGCAGGTCGAGGAGTGTCCCCTGCTCGTCCTCGACGGCCAGCCAGTGCGGTGCGCCACGGACGCGCTCGTGCGGGTGGTGCCGGCTGACGACCCTTCCCTCGGCCTGGTGCGCGCGGCGATCAGTGTCGGCTTCGCGCATCCCGGCACGACGCCCGGCGAGGCGTCGGTGGCGGAACGAGACGTCGACCACACGGAACACGCTGCCGCGGCGGCGAGAACGGCGAAGCTGGTCGAGGCGGGCCGCTCGGTGCTCGTCGGCGCCTTCGACGCCGGGGCCGGCCCGGTCGGTGGAGGCAGCCACAACCCGCGCGGCGAGGTGACCGAGATCGTGGGCGTCGGCGTGCTCCCGGCCTTCCGGCGGCGGGGGATCGCGGGCGCGCTGGCCTGTGCTCTGGCCGCGGACGCTCTCTCCCGAGGCATCAGCACGGTGTTCTGCAGCGCCCAGGACGACGACGTCGCCCGGGTCTACGCCCGGGTCGGGTTCCGGCGGGTGGGCACGGCCTGCATCGCCGAGGCCCCGTGACCAGCGGGGTGTCCTGAGCGCCGCGCTCAGCGGTGTCGGCAATGGCCAAGCATCCCGAGCCGAGGCGCCTGCCCGTTTGGCAGGTCTTCCGGCACCATGGTCGGATGAGCGTCACGGCGATCGTCCTCTGTGGCGGCGGGTCGACGCGCTTCGGCGCCGACAAGACCCGCCAGCGGCTCGGCGCCTCGACCGTCCTGGACCATCTCGTGGCCTCCCTCGCTCCCCAATGGAGCGTCGTGGCGGTCGGGCCGCCGCGGCCGCTTGGACGGGAGGTCACCTGGGCGCGCGAGGACCCGGCCGGCGGCGGCCCGCTGGCCGGGATCGCCTCCGGGATGCGCCACGTGGCAACGGAGCTCGTCGTCGTCCTCGCCGGCGACATGCCGTTCGCCGGAGCCCCTGCAGCGCGGCTCGTGGCAGCCCTAATCGCCGACCCGAGACCCGACGCGGTGACCGCCCTCGACGGCGACGGCCGCAGCAACCCGCTGCTCACGGCATACCGGAGCGCGGAGGTGCGCCGAGCGCTCCCGAGCGACCCGGCGGGTGCCCCCGCGCGCCTTCTGCTCGACACGCTCGAGCACACCACCCTGCGCGTGCCGGACGAGGAGTCGCTCGACGTCGACACCCCGGACGCCCTGGAGGTCGCACGCCATAGGCTCGCGCCATGAGAGCCATCACCATCCCGGTCCCTGGCGACGCCGACGCGCTCGTCGCGGCGGAGGTCGAGGCGCCGAGCCCCCAGCCGGGCGAGGTCGTCGTCGACGTCGTGGCCGCCGGCGTCAACCGGGCCGACGTCATGCAGCGGATGGGACACTACGACCCTCCGAAGGGCTCCTCGCCGCTGCTCGGCCTCGAGGTGAGCGGCCGCATCCGCGCCCTCGGCGACGGTGTCGAGGGCTGGCAGGTCGGCGACGAGGTGTGTGCGCTCCTCACCGGAGGCGGCTACGCCGAGCAGGTCGCCGTCCCTGCCGGCCAGCTCCTCCCGCTCCCGAAGGGCGTCGACCTCGTCCACGCGGCGGCGCTCCCTGAGGTGACGTCGACGGTGTGGTCAAACGTCTTCATGACCGTCAGCCTCCAGCCGGGTCAGGTGATCCTCGTCCACGGCGGGTCGTCGGGCATCGGCACCATGGCGATCCAGCTCGCCCGCGAGGTCGGCGCCCACGTCGCCGTCACCGCGGGCTCCGCCGAGAAGCTCGAGGTATGCCGGCAGCTCGGCGCCGAGATCCTCGTCAACTACCGCGAGGAGGACTTCGTCGAACGGGTCCGCGCCGCATCGGACGGCCACGGCGCCGACGTCATCCTCGACAACATCGGGGCCCGGTACCTCGAGCGCAACATCGACCTGCTCGCCGCCAACGGACGTCTCGTCGTGATCGGCCTGCAGGGTGGGCGCTGCGCGGAGATCAACCTCGGCGCGATGCTCGCCAAGCGGTGCGCTCTCATCGCGACGACGCTGCGGGCGCGTCCCGCGGACGAGAAGGCGACCATCGTGGCCGCAGTCCGGGAGCACGTCTGGCCGCTCATCGAGTCGGGACGGGTCAGGCCGGTCGTCCATTCCACGTACCCGTTGGCCCGTGCGGCCGAGGCTCACCGAGAGATGGAGGCCTCGACCCACATCGGCAAGATCCTCCTCACCGTCTGAGCGAGCGGAGACGCGCCGCCCATCGGGTCCCTCCGGCGGATCGTCAGCGGTGAGCGACTACTGCCTTTGAACCGCCTGGGCCTGGTGCACCGTGGGAAGTCCGTCGCGGACGTCCTCGTGGCAAGCACCTTCACGCTCGTCACCGTCCCCTGACGAGGGCCCTGCCCCGATCCCGTCAGGCTGCGCGCTGGTCACTGGTGCATCGCTGACGCCAGACCACCAGGGCGTCTCGAGAAAGCCTCGTTTCACGGTGAGCAGCTCGACGTTTGCCACCCAGCTCTGCACGCCGTCGATCTTGCCGAGGCCCTTGGTGACGAAGGTGTAGACGTCGTCGGTGGTGGGCATAATGACCTCGCAGATGAGCGAGCAGTTGAGGGTGGCCGCCAGGTAACGGACCCCGACGTAGGACGCGAGTTCGCGCGCGACGTCGTCAAGGCGCGACGGATGGACCGAGATGTTGAGAATGATCTCTGACTCGAACCCCAGGGCGGATGCGGCCACCAGCGTGAGGACCCAGGCACACCCGCGTTCGCGCATCGCGTCGAAGCGGCGGCGCACGGTGCTCTCGTTGACACCCAGCGCCTCCGCCACAGAACGCAGGCTGGCTCGGCCGTCGGCGCGCAGCTCGTCCAGGATGAGCAGGTCGGTCTCGTCGAAGTGCGACGGCGCGCACTCGTGCGGCTCGGCGTCCTGGGTGCGCGAGGGCTCGTCCTCCGAGATGAGGCGCTGGGCCCAGTTCTGGCTGACCTTGTAGGTGTGCAGGACGAGGTCGCTGACACACACTTCAACGCCCTCGACTGCCTGGATCTCGTTGATCAGACGCCCGTGCAGGGACTCCGCCTTCTGGCAGACCAGCTCCGCCAGCAGGTCACACCCGCCGGTTACGAGACACAGGAACCGCAGGTCGGTCCGTTGGGCGAGGGCCCTGGCGACCTGCATCTGGGTCCCGGCGGCGCAGCCGATTCGGAGCAGGAAGAGGTCGGCCGCTCCGGGCGAGTTGATGTCGCTGCTGACCCCGACCCGGACCGCCCCGGAAGCCAGCAGGTCCTGGCCGCGACGCGTCGCCGTGGCCACCGACGTGCCCGCGCGTTCGGCAATCTCCGTCCAGCTGGCCCGGCCGTCGGCCTGCAGGCCCGCGATGATGCGTCGGTCCAGAAGGCGGACGCGGGTCGGCGTGATGGACACTTAGGCTGCACTCTCCCTGGCGAGCGCTTGGGCGAGGAACTGACGGACCAGGTTCTGAAACTTGTCCGCCTCCTCGATCTGCGGCGAGTGACCTGAGCTCTCAAAGACCTCCAGCCGCGAGTCCGCAATGAGCGAGGCGATGGTGTCGCTACAGGCCACCGGGGTGATCCAGTCGCCCCGCCCGACGGTGACCAGGGTGGGACAGGTGACGGCGTCCAGGGCGGACTTGATGTCGTAGGAGGGCATGTTGTGGGTGAACGCCCAGTTGTGCGTCTCGTACCGGTACGTCGTCTCCTCCACCTTCCGCTGGACGCTCTCGGGATCGTAGACGTGGTCATAGAGGGGAAGAATCTCAGCCCAGCAGTCCCGCAGGTCGGCGTTGTCCCGAGTGCTGCCGTCCATGATCCGGGCGAACTTGTCGAGGTCGAGGTCCACCCGCGCGCTGGCCAGCGCGTTGGCCCGGGCCATCTCCTCGTTCGCGTGGTCGGCGGAGGTGTCCCGAAGCACCATCGCCAGCAGGCGCTCGGGGTGGCGAACGGCATACTCCATGGCGATGAACCCGCCGTAGGAGCCGCCGGCGATGACGAAGCGCTCGGCGCCCAGCCACTCGCGGAGGCCCTCGACGTCGGCGACCCACTGCTCGTGGGTGAACGGTCCGTTCCCCTCACTACGTCCGGAGCCTCGGGCGTCGAAGGCAACGACCTTGTAGGTGTCGGACAGGGGGCCAAACGTGTTCCTCGGCTCCTTCAGGGTGCCCAGCCCGGGCGCACCATGGTGGGCGAGCAGCACGACCCCCTCGTCGGGTCCCATGACCTCGACGTTGAGGTGGTTGTGGTTGATCTCGACGAACATCTGTCCTCCGTCTGGTAGCGGGCGTGTGCGGGAGTCTGGGGACGGCCCTCTAGGCGGCGATCACGATGTCGTCGAGGGACCTGGGGTAGGAGGTGAGGCAGACGGCCCCGTCAGCGGTGATGCGCATGGAGTCGGAGACGCGGTACCCGGCATGACCCGGGATGTAGATCCCGGGCTCGTTGGACACGACGAAGCCCTCCCGCAGCACGGTGTCGTCCCCGTCCTCGAGCCACGGTGGCTCGTGCATCCCGACACCGATGCCGTGGCCCTGGCGGTGCTGGAGGTACTGGCCGAGACCGGCGTCCCGGATGACGTTCAGGCACACCGCGTTGGACTGCGCGCACGTCATGCCCGGGCGGAGGGATTCGATGCCCATCTGCTGGGCGGCGCGGACCGCCTCGTAGTAGCGAATCTGCTCCACGCTGGGCTCCCCCAGGATGAATGTGCGCTCACCCTCGACGAAGCGGCCGCCCACAGCGCAGCCCAGCGAGAGCATGAACGTGTCACCGGGACGCAACCGGTAGGACGACGGCAGGCCATGGGGCCTGGCGCTGTTCGGGCCGGCATACACGAGTCCACCGGCGAGGAAACCGAGGACGACAACGTCGGCGTGCTCCTCGTACATCAGCGACGTCCCCACTCTTCCGACGTGGGCAGCGAGAGCGGACTCGCTGGGCATCTCGCTCCCCGACTTCAGCGCCTCCTCCACCAAGGCGATGCCGGCGGTGAGCATGAGGTCCGTGATGCGGCCGGCCTCCTGGTGGAGCGCCATCTCCTCCGGCTGCTTGACCAAGCGGGTCGCGGTGACGGCGTCGGAGGTGACCAGCTCGACCTGCGGGCAGAACCGCTCGAGCAACCGCAACCTCGCCACGCTCATGCTGTCACCGAAGCCCATCCGCCCGCCGGGCGGGGCTGCCCGGGCCAGGACCGAGAGCGGCTCGACCACGCCGGGGTACTCGGGATAGGTGACCACCTCGGCGGCCGACTCCTGCCACTGCGCGTGTTCCTGTTCCAGCTGCGGGACGAGCAGCACGGCCGGGCTGTCGACTCCGAGGTGCACCATCACGGGGCGCTCGCAGGGATGGTGGAAGAACCCGGAGAGGTAGGCCACGTCGTCCGGGTGGTCGACGACGATGGACGCGAGGCCCGCGCCCTCGAGCCTGGTCCGAACCATGTCCTGCACCCTCGCGTAGAAGGTTGGGTCCAGTCTCTGTCGAAAGGGCATGTCAGTCCTGCCTGGTGCGCGGGTTGCGAGCGTCGTTGTAGGAGATGGCGATCAGGGTGGCGGAGACGACGAGCAGCAGGATGGCGATGGACGGGAACAGCGTGGTCCACCAGGCGCTGGTCATGGAGCCGGACTGCTGGGACTCGTAGAGAATCCGCCCCCAGGACCAGCTGCTGGGGTCCCCCATGCCGAGGAACGACAGCCCCGCCTCGGAGAGGACGGCCCGCGAGGCGGTGAGGACGACGGTAACGGTGATGACCGGCGCGACGGCAGGGAGAAGGTGCCGCCGCAGGATCCAGCGATGGTTGCCACCGAGGACTCGCGCCGCGTCCATGTAGGGCAGGCTGACGATCGAGAGGGCCTGGGAGCGAACGACTCTCGCGACCTCAGGCCACGAGAAGAACGAGATCACCAGGATGATGGTGCTGACCGACGGACCAGCGAGCGCGGCCACGAGGATCATCAATGGAAGCACGGGAAGGGACAGGGACAGGTCGACGACCATCCCGAGGACGGCGTCGACCTTGGGGAAGTAGGCGCTGAGCATCCCGACGAGCACCCCGATGAAGATCGCGAGAAGAGAGGCGCAAAAACCCACGGTCATCGAGATCCGGGTTCCCCAGACGACCTCCGCGAAGATGTCCCGCCCGAGGTTGTCTGTCCCGAACAGGTGCTGCACCGACGGGCCTGTAGGACCGCAGCGCTGAAACCGTTGGGATAGGTGGCGATGAGCGGGGCTCCGACGCCCACGAGCACGAGGACGAGCATGAGCACCGAAGCCGCCAGGCCCATGGGGTTGTGGCGGAAGGCGTACCACGTCGCGGCAGCCGCGCCCTCCTGCTCGCCGACCGGCTCCGCCTCGAGATCCGTCAGCAGGGTGGTCATGAGGCTCTCACCCGGGGGTCGAGCAGGCCGTAGGCCAGGTCGGTGATCATGTTGGCGGCCACGACCGTGGCCGCGAGGAGAACGAAGGCGCCTTGGAGCACCGGAAAGTCCAGGCGGATGACCGCCTCGTAGATCGCGCGGCCGACCCCCGGGTAGGCGAAGATCGTCTCGGTCAGCACCGCTCCGCCGACCATGAAGCCAAGCTGCAGTCCGAGCAGTGTCGTCGTGGGCAGAAGGGCGTTGCGCAGGCCGTGCTTCCAGACCACCAGCCGCTCGGGAGTGCCCTTGGCGCGGGCGAGGGTGCAGAAGTCCTCACCGAGCGACTCGATCAGCGTGGACCTCAGGGTGAGGACGTGGCTGCCCAGGGCAACGAGGACCAGGCTCGCACAGGGTAGGACCAGATGGCGCAGGACGTTGAGGTACCACGCTGCCCCGTAGACGTCCTCGTCGTAAGCTCCCCCGATCGGGAGCAGCCGCAGCTGAAGTCCCAGCACGTAGAGGAAGAAGATGCCGACGCTGGGGACGAACAGCGACTGGCCCACCACTCCGACCACCTGGACGAGGCGGTCAAGCGCCCCCTTGGCGTGGGTGGCCGCCACCACGCCAAGGGGGATGCCGAGCGCGACCGTGACCAGCAGTGCCGACCCGGTCAACAGCAGGGTCCACGGAAGCCGGCCCATCAGCACGGTCGTCACGGGCTCCGACTGGCTGAACGAGGTTCCCAGGTCTCCCTGCACGAGCTGGGCGAGGTACTTGCCGTACTGAACCAGGAGCGGCTCGGTCAGCCCGTACCTCGTCAGCAGGTCCTGGCGCATCGCTGCGTCCATGTTCGTGCTGGCAATGGCCGTCGCCGGGTCTCCCGGAAGCAGCCGCAGCAGCAGAAACGTGATCGTGATCGCGAACCAGAGGGTCACCAGCCCGTGGCCTATCCTCCGCAGGACGAACCAGGCAAGGGGGGGCATCGCTCAACTTTCGGCTGGCCGGGCGGAGCTACTTCCGGCGGACATTGGCCAGGGAGGTCGGGTCGATGATGGAGAGCAGCTCGGTGGGCTTGGTGACGAAGCCGCCCCACTTGCTGCTGTGTGCCACGTTGAGATTCTGCACGTACATGATGTTGTCGATCATGTTCTTGTGCACGTAGCCAGCGGCCTGCTGGACCAGCTGCTTCTGCTCTTCTGGCCGTACGGAGCCCTGGGCCTTGGCGATGACGGCCGTCAGCTCGGGGTCGTTGACCTGCGAGTAGTTGATGGCTCCGTCCGGAAGGTACTGCAGCGACATGTTCGAGACCGGCTCGTCCATGATCGCGAACGAGCCGGCGTAGATGTCGTAGTCACCCGCGCTCGTCTTGGCGAGATACGTGTTCCGGTCGAGCCCCTTGAGGTCGACGGTGATGCCGGCCTGGGCAGCGCTGTCCTTGACCATGGTGGACCACGCAGCGATCACCGGGTCCTGGAGGGAGTAGATCATGCTCAGCTTGAGGTTGCTGACCCCAGCCTGCGCCAGCAGGGCCTTGGCCTTCGCGGGGTCGTAGGCGTACTCCTTGAGGGAGGGGTTGGCGAACTCCTTGAGCGAGTCCGTGATGGGGCTGTTGTTCGCCGTCACCGCCTGCCCCTGCACCGCGACCGCACGGATGGCGTTGTAGTCCACCGCGTGGGCAAGCGCCTGCCTGACGAGCACATTGTCCATCGGCTGCCGCTTCATGTTGTACGTCATGTGGGTGAACCCGAGACCCGGCACCTGGGTGACCGTCACCCCCTCCGTGCCCTTGAGGTTGTTGACCTGAGCAGGTGGGAGCGCGTTGGCGATGACGTCGACGTCGCCCTTCTTGAGGGCGAGGATCTCCGTGTTGACGTCCGGGTAGACCTTGAAGACCACCTTGGCGAGCGTCGGCTTGCCGCCGGGGGCCATGGGGTAGGGCTCGACGCGCTCCATGGTGTAGCTCTGGCCCTTGGCGACCGACGTCAGCCGGTAGGGGCCGGCGCTGACCCAGTCGGTGTTGTTGGCGAAGTCGTCGACCTTGGCGTGCTTGCTGAACACGTGCTCGGGGACCACGGTCATCCAGAACCCGACCTCGGGGACGACGATGCTGTCCGGCTGCTTGAGCTGGAGCTCGACCCGCGTAGGTGAGACGGCCGTCGCCTTGTCGAGGTTCGTCATGAAGCCGTTGACGACGCCTCCCTTGGGGTTCTGGGTCTTGATCGTGTTGATGGTGTAGGCGACGTCGGACGCAGTGAGCTTGGTGCCGTCGCTCCAGGTGAAGTCGTTGCGCAGGTCGAAGAACCCGGTCTTGCCGTCGGGGCTGTAGCCCCACTTGGTGGCGAGGTTCGGCTCCTTGGACCCGGTCGCGCTGACGCTGAGCAGCCGGGGGTACATCAGGTCGGTGACCCAGCTGTCCGTACGGCTGTTGCCCAGCATCGGGTTCAGGTTGACCACGTCGGTGGTGGTCGCGATGGTCAGGGTGTCGGAGCCACCGGCGGCACCGGGTGTTCCGGCGCTGCTGGGAGTGGACGGGGCGCTGGGTGCACAGGCTCCCACGACGGTGACGACGACGCCGATGAGCGCGAGACGGACTGCCCGTGGTGAACGCATCAGACCCACACTTCCTCGAGGACGCGGACGATGTTGCCGCCGACGACGGCAGCGATCTCGCTGTCGGAGTACCCGTGCGACACGAGCCAGCCGATGATGTTGTAGAAGCACTCGCCAGGATTCTCGAGCCCGTCGACGTACGGCTGCTTCTCGAACGCGACCTGCCCGTGGGCCTGCCCGATCGACAGGTTGCTGCTGAAGGCGTCGTGCAGACCCACGTGGTCACCGAACAGGGTGTCCGGTCCGAAGGCGACGTGGTCGATGCCGACGAGGTCCACCAGATGGGTGAAGTGGTCCATGACCGACTCGAGCGAGTGCGCCGGGTGAGCCTCGGACAAGGTGGTGTGAGGAGCTGCCTCGAGGCCGATGACCCCACCGCGTTCGGCCATGGCCTTGGTGACCGCGTCGGGCTTCATCCGGTTGATCGGCCACACCTCGCGCGACCCGCAGTGCGTCATGAAGATGGGCTTCCTGGAGTGCTTGACGACGTCCATGGCCGTCACGTCACCGGAGTGGGAGATGTCGATGGCCAGACCCAGCTGGTTCATCCGGGTGACCGCGCGCTCGCCGAAGTAGGTCAGACCCCCGTCGCCACGCTCCTTCAGGCCACTGCCGAGGTAATTCGCCTCGGAGTAGGCGATGCCGATCTGGCGCACGCCGAAGCCGTACAGGATGTCCAGCCGGTCGACCTCGTTCTCGATCATCGTGGCCGCTTCGAGGCCGAACACCAAGGCCATCCGCCCCTGTGCATGGGCCTCGCGGATGTCCTGCAGGCTCTCCCCCTTGATGACATAGTCCTGGTGCGCCAGGTCAGCCATGCGCATCCCGAGGTCGTGCAGGACGTCGACCCACTTCCACCCGCCGTCGCTGCTGATGCAGCAGGTGCCGTCCATGACGTTGTCAAAGACCGCCGTCATTCCGGACCGGGCCAGCCCCTCGTAGCCGGTGAGCTCGCGTCCGCTGCGGATGTACGTCCGCAGGTCGTCGGCAAGGTTCTCGGGGAAGACGGAGGGGTGGTCGTGCAGCGAGATGACCACGTTGTCGCGCAGGAGCCTCTCGGTGCGCTTGGTCTGCTCGGGGGAGAGGTCCAGGCCGGCATAGCGGGGGACGCGGTCAATCTCCTTGGCCAGGGGGATGTCGGGATAGTCCACCCCGGCTTCGAGGTAGCTGTAGGACGCGTACTGCTTGTACTGGCTGGGCGCTTCAAGCACGGTCTTCTCCTTTGGAGGGCACTCGACGGGCGCCTCGCGGATGGGATGGTCAGAGATGGCGGCCGCGGCCCCCAATGACATGAGTCTTGCCAGTTTGCGGCGTCCATGTCAACATATTCATGAAAGTTCGGTGCTGCAGTCCCGCAATTGATCCGAATCGGTCCCGACGAGTCGTCAATGCTATCGAGGAGTCTGGTGGCTGCTCAACCCACACAGCGAGACGACGCTCCCCCCTTGGAGGAGGGCGGCAAAGCACCTGCGCTTCGCGTCCGCAACCTGTCGGTGAGCTTCCATAACCGCAGGGGGCCCGTCCCAGCGGTGCGGGATGTCAGCCTGGAGGTTGCCCGCGGCGAGCTGCTCGCCCTGCTCGGGGAGTCCGGCTCCGGCAAGTCGGTGACAGCCCGCGCGATCATGGGGCTGCACGACCCGAAGTCGACCCAGGTGACGGCGCAGGCCCTCGAGGTGGCCGGCCTCGACCTGCAGACGAGGACGGCCGACCAGTTCCGCACCCTGCGTGGCGCCACGATGAGCCTGGTGTTCCAGGACGCGCTGTCCGCGCTGAACCCGGTGCTCACCATCGGAGACCAGATCGGCGAGCTCTACCGCCAGCACGAAGGTGCCAGCCGCAGGCAGGCGCGGTCGCGAGCCACCGAGATGCTGTCGCTCGTGGGCATCCCCGGTGCCAAGGCACGGATCGACAACTACCCCCACCAGTTCTCGGGCGGAATGCGCCAGCGGCTGCTCATCGCCATGGCCATCGCCCTGGAGCCCGAGCTTCTCATCGCCGACGAGCCGACCACCGCACTGGACGTCACCGTGCAGGCGCAGATCCTCGAGCTGCTCGACCGTCTGCGCCGTGACCTGAACATGGGGGTCCTGCTCATCACCCACGATCTTGGCGTCGTCTGCGAGGTCGCGGACACCGTCGCCGTCATGTATGCCGGCCGGATCGTCGAGACGGCCAGCGCCGACGCGCTCTTCGACCGTCCGGCCCACCCGTACACCGAGGCCCTCCTCACCTCCGTGCCGACCCTGGGCCACGTGGGGTCGGAGCTGCCCGTCATACCCGGCAGCCCGCCGGTCCCGACGGCCCTGCCATCGGGGTGCTCGTTCCACCCGCGGTGCACCTGGGCCGTTGAAGAGTGCCACACGACCCGGCCGGAGCTGCGTCCTGTCGCCGTCGACCGTCGAGCGGCCTGCCTGCGGACTGAGGAGGTGCTCGGTGCCGAACGGTGACGTCGTCCTGGAGGCCAGCAACCTGACCAAGACCTTTCACATCGGTCGGGCCGGCTTCGGTCGGACCCGGGTCAGCGCCGTCGACGACGTGAGCCTCACCCTCCGACGGGGTGAGTCGCTGGGTATCGTCGGCGAGTCCGGTTGCGGCAAGACCACGCTGGCGCGGATGCTCGTGGGGCTGGAGCGACCGGACTCAGGCCACATCGACCTCGCCGGCCGGGACGTCGACGGCATGCGCGGGCGCGCCAGACGCTCGTTGAGCCGCGACATCCAGATGGTCTTCCAGGACCCGTACACGTCGCTCAACCCGCGCCTCACCGTCTTCGACCTGGTTTCGGAGCCCTTGACCGTCCACCGCCTCCAGACCACGAGGACCGCCCGCCGCGACCGCGTCGCCGAGCTGCTCATGCTCGTCAACCTCTCCCCCGACATGATGGGCCGCTTCCCTCACCAGTTCTCCGGAGGCCAGCGCCAACGGATCGGCATCGCCAGGGCCATCGCGCTCGAGCCGAAGGTACTCGTGTGCGACGAGCCCGTCTCAGCACTGGACGTGTCCGTGCAGGCACAGGTCATCAACCTCCTGCGCTCGCTCCAACACCGTCTCGGGATCGGTCTCGTCTTCATCGCCCACGACCTGGGGGTCGTGCGGCACGTCTCTGACCGAACCGCGGTGATGTACCTGGGCCGCCTCGCCGAGTCGTCCGACACCAGCGAGCTGTTCACCATGCCATCACACCCCTACACCCAGGCACTCCTCTCGGCTTCGCCGCACGTCGACCGTCGCCGCGGACGACGGATGGGCCAGCGCATCATCCTCGTCGGCGATCCGCCTTCACCCACCGAGCCGCCCAGCGGCTGCCGGTTCCACACCAGGTGTCCGCTCGCGACCAAGGTGTGCTCGGAACAGGAACCCGCGCTGGCCGAGGTCGCCCCCGGCCACACCGCGGCCTGCCATCACAGCGACCAGGCCAGGGGTGACCTGTCCACCGCCCTGCCGCTCCCGGCGAGGTCCTGACCTGGACATGGGGCAGGATGGGTCCCATGACGGAGCAAGGCACGCCCGAGCAGGCCGGCGGGGACGCGGGCCAACGGATCGTGGTCGTGACGCAGGACGGCATGGGGGTCTCGGCCGAGAAGGTGGAGGGCGACGGCTCACCGACGAACCCGGCCGACCTCGTCGAGCAGCCGGCCAAGGTCATGCGGATCGGCTCGATGATCAAGAACCTCCTCGAGGAGGTCCGTAACGCCCCCCTCGACGAGGCCGGTCGCACCCGCCTGGCCGAGATCCACAAGCGGTCCATCAAGGAGCTCAAGGCCGGCCTCGCGCCGGAGCTCGTCGAGGAGCTCGACCGGATCGCGCTTCCCTTCAGCGAGGCAGCGCCCTCCGACCCCGAGCTGCGGATCGCCCAGGCCCAGCTCGTCGGCTGGCTCGAGGGCCTCTTCCACGGCATCCAGACGGCTTTGTTCGCCCAGCAGATGGCGGCCCAGCAGCAGCTCCAGGGAATGCGCCACGCGCTGCCCCCGGGCCACCCGGCCGCCGAGCAGCAGGGCCCCGGCATGCCCAGTCCCGGTCGGGGACAGCCGGGCGGGCCCGCCGGGCCGACCGGCCAGTACCTCTGAGCGCCAGTGCTGTGGAGCGCGACGCTCCAGACCAGCCGGGGCGGCGGTCTCTAGGCGCCCACCTGAGCGACCAGGTCGGGGACGTGCTCGAACGCGCCCTCCTCGTGCACCCTCGCCAGGCTGAGCAGGACGTGGTCCGTCCCGATCGCGCCGAGCTTCCCCAGGCGGTCGACCACCTGGTCCACGCTCTCGGCCCCGAGGTCGACCCGGCTGAGGACCGTCTTCTCGATGTCGCCGTAGTCGCGACCCACGGCCGCGCCGTGACCCCGGATGACGTCGTACTTGGCCTTCACGCCCTCGGGTCCCATGAAGATGTTGCACGCGTCGGCGTACTGGGCGACCAGCCGCAGGGTCTTCTTCTCGCCGCCGCCGCCGATGAGGATCCGGGGGTGGGGCGTCGAGAGCGCCGGAGGCGAGTTGAGCGGTCGTTCGAGCCGGTAGTGCCTGCCCTCGAACGGGCGCTCGTCACCGGACCACATCCGGTGCGCGAGCCGCAGGGTCTCCTCGAGGCGCTCGAACCGCTCGGAGGTGCCGGGATAGGGGACTCCCAGTCCGAGGTGCTCCTCCTCGTTCCACGCGGCGCCGATGCCGAGCCAGGCGCGGCCGCTCGAGAGCACGTCCAGAGTGGTCACGGTCTTGATGAGCAGTCCGGGATGGCGGTAGGTCACGCCGGTCACCAACGTCCCCAGGGTGACCTGCCTCGTGACCCCCGCTGCGTAGGCGAGCGCGGAGTACCCCTCGAGCATCTCGTGCTCGGGCGGGCCGATCATCGAGATCTGGAAGAAGTGGTCCATCACCCAGAGACTCGCCATCCCGGCCTCGTCGGCGTCACGGGCGATCCGGCCGAAGGTCGGACCGATGCTCGCCGGGGCGCCGGGCCAGGTGAAGTCGGAGACCTGCAGCCCAAGCTTCATGTGCTAAACGTATGCCGGTGAGTCAACCCTCGCCGTCCACCTCCCCTCCCCGCCCGGGGGAGGGTGGACTGCCGACGGTTCCATGGTGGGTCCTCGCCTCCGCAGTCCTCGCGCCGGTGGCCCTCATCGGCGGCTACCTGTATGCCGGGTCGCTCGTCAGCGGGTACGACCCGGTCCGCTCGACGATCAGTGACCTCGCGGCCGAGAACGCCCCGAACCGCTGGGTCATGACGCTCGGCCTCGTGCTCACCGGGCTGGCGCACGTCGTCACCGCCGTGGGCCTGCGCCCCGCCGACCCGGCCGGGCGCGCACTGCTCGGCGTCGGCGGCGTCGCGATCTTGATCGTCGCCTGGATCCCCAACAACTTCATGGGGCACAACTTCGTCGGCCACATGATCGCCGCCTACCTCGCCTTCGGGGCGCTCAGTGCCTGGCCCGCCGTCATCGCCCGCAACGTGCCGCACGCCCCCATGGTGCTGCGCCGCCGGTTCGGGCAGGTCACCGCGTCGATGCTCGGCGTGCTCGTGCTGGTCACCCTTGCCGACATCATCACCGGCGGAGCGACCCTGGGCCTGCGCGAGCGGGTCCTCGCGAGCGCCCAGGCCCTGGTGCCGCTGCTGGTCGTGGGCGCCCTCCGCGCACGGGACGCCGGCTCGAGGAGCTGAGCACCCGGCATGCAGTGGCGTGGTCATGAGGGGTAGGCGGGCGCTGTCGGGAGCCGCGCGGGTCGTGCGGTGGCTCGCGATGCTCGCGGTCTGCTACGTCGGCGGCGTGGCTGCGACCAACCTCTCGCCGACGACGATCGAGACCAGGCACTATGCCGCGACGGTCCGGTTGTCGGTGCTGCCGCTGCGCAGTCCCGTGCTCCACGGCCCAACGGTCCTCGGTGACCTCGACCTGGACTTCACGTCGCCGTTCCTCGCGCCGGGCATCGAGGTGGCCGTCTCCGTCAAGCAGAACATCACCGAGGTCCTCGCGAGTCGCCAGCTGAGTGTGCGCACCCTCCAGCCGACCAACGAGGAGATCTCCAGGGCCCTGCACGACGGCATCACCGGAGTCGGGTGGCGCTTCCTCGCCGGAGCGGGGACGGTCGCCCTCGTCCTGTCGCTCGCGGTCCACTACGCCCGGGGCCACCGCTGGCCCGCGGGCAAGCTCCTCGTCACGGTCGGCACCGCGATGTCCGTCGCGTGCGCGGGCACGGGGCTCGGGATCTGGCTGACCTACCGGCCGGACCACTTCGACAGCCTGCGCACGACGGGACTGCTCCTCGAGCTCGAGCGCAACAAGGACGTCCTTCAGGACGTCGAGACCCGGGGGTCGCAGGCGACGCCCTACATCCTCAACCTGCTGGCGCTCTCGCAGTCGTTGCGGGAGAACCTCGTCCCGTCCCAGGTGAACCAGACGGTGTCCAGCCGCATCCTGCTCGTGTCGGACATCCACGGCGAGAACCAGTACGGGCTGATGCGCTCGATCGTGGCGGACCAGAAGATCGACGCGGTGGTCGACCTCGGCGACATCGTCAACTTCGGCAGCGTCACCGAGGCGGACGCGGCCGGGCTCTTCACGGGCATCGAGGCGCTCGGGGTCCCCTACCTCTTCGTCGGTGGCAACCACGACTTCACGTCCCTGACAGACCCGGCGCTGCTGACGCGGCTCGCCAGCGTGCCGAACGTCGTGCTGCTGCAGCCGGGAGACGACGCCTACACGGCATACACGTTGAAGGGTCTGCGGATCACCGGCTTCAACGACCCCCGGTACTTCGGCGACGATGCCCGCAACACGGCGGCGAAGCAAGCGCCGGCCATCGACGCCTTCAACGAGGTCATGAAGAAGCAGCCGGTGCCGGACCTCGTCGTCGCCCACGAGGCCGCCGCTGCCGAGGGCGTCGATAGGGCGGACGTCGTCCTCAACGGGCACCTGCACTCGGCCAGCCTCCGCGGCAACCGGATCGCGGTGGGGACCTTCACCGGCGGTGGGGTCGTCTCGCACTACATCCCAGAGGAGGACTCGGGGGAGCTGCGTGGCCAGCCGTACGCCTTCGACATCGCGGCCTTCGGGCCGACCTGTCAGCTCGCTTCGCTCACCCGCTACACCTACCGCAACCTCGTCGAAGGGGCGCCGGTCTACGACAACGTCACGGTCATCAACGGTGCGACGATCGAGAAGGCCGCCAACCCTCCCGACCCCAGCCGCTCGTGCTCGTCCATCGCCACCTCGGGGCGCGAGACCATCAGAGCCGGCGCGCCAGGCGGCTGAGCCGTCCGGTCGGCAGGCCTCAACGCTGGGGCTGGGGAAGTCCGACCACGCCAGGAGGTGGGCTGGTCTCCCCAACAAGCAGCCTGACCCGCTGACCGCCTCGATGGGGTCGCGCCGCCCGCGGGCCTCCCACGCCGCGAAGCGGAGAGCCTCCGGCTCCGCTCAGCTGTCGCCGCGCAGCTGGGGGAACTGGTCCTCGCGCCACTCCTGCGCCGGCCGCTCGGCCGAAGCGTCTCTCGCCAGCTCATTCTCGCGGCCACGCAGCTCGACCCGGCGGATCTTGCCCGAAATCGTCTTGGGCAGCTCGGCGAACTCGATCCGACGCACCCGCTGCCAGGGGGCGAGGTGCTCCCGGGCGTAGCGGAGGATCGACAGTGCCGTCTCCTGCGTCGGTTCGTGTCCGGGCGCCAGCACGATGTAGGCCTTCGGCACGGCGAGGCGCACCGGGTCGGGCGCCGGGACGACAGCCGCCTCCGCGACTGCTGGGTGCTCGATGAGCACCGACTCCACCTCGAACGGGCTGATCTTGTAGTCGCTTGCCTTGAAGACGTCGTCGGTCCGCCCGATGTAGGTGATGTAGCCATCGCTGTCGATCGAGGCCACGTCGCCGGTGTGGTAGAAACCGCCGGCCATCGCCTCCTCGTTGCGCGCGGGGTCACCCTGGTAACCCGTCATCAGCGGCAGCGGGCGCTGGGAGAGGTCGAGGCAGATCTCACCCTCCCCGGCCGTGTCACCAGACGCCGAGACCTGTTGTCCGGTCAGCGGGTCCACGAGGACCACCGGCAGCCCTGGGAGCGGGCGGCCCATCGAGCCCGGCTTGACCGGCGACCCCGGCGTGTTGCCCACCTGCGCCGTCGTCTCCGTCTGGCCGTAGCCGTCGCGCAGTGTCAGGCCCCATGCGCGGCGGACCTGTTCGATCACCTCGGGGTTGAGCGGTTCACCGGCCCCGATGACCTCCCGCAGCTGACCGGGCCCGCCGGACAGGTCGGCGTTGATGAGCATCCGCCACACGGTCGGCGGCGCGCAGATCGACGTGACGTGGTTGGCCCGTACGACCCGCAGGAGCGACTCCGCGTCGAAACGCGTGTAGTTGTAGAGGAAGATCGCCGCCTCCGCGTTCCAGGGCGCGAAGAAGCTCGACCACGCGTGCTTGGCCCAGCCGGGCGAGGACACGTTGAGGTGGACGTCTCCGGGACGGAGGCCGAGCCAGTACATCGTCGAGAGGTGCCCGACGGGATAGGACACCTGGGTGTGCTCCACCAGCTTGGGTCTCGACGTCGTGCCGGAGGTGAAGTACAGGAGCAGCCGGTCCCCGACCACCGTGCCCGGGTGCTCGATCGGCTGCGGATCCACGTCGTATGCCGTCCGGAACGACTCCCAGCCGTTAGGCACCTGGCGGCCGCCGGACACGGCGATCTTCGTGTGCTCGCCCTCGACCGCATCGACCTTCGACGCGTCAGCGGCGTTCGCGATGACGAACCGTGCGCCGCCCCGCTCGATCCGGTCGCGCAGGTCGGCCGGGCCCACGGCGGTCGTCGTCGGCATGACGACGGCACCGAGCTTCATGATCGCGAGCATCGACTCCCATAGCTCGACCTGGTTGCCGAGCATGACGATGACCGAGTCTCCCCTGGCCACCCCTCGGTCCGCGAGCCAGCGGGCCACCTGGTCCGAACGCCGGGACAGCTCGTCGAAGGAGTAGCTGACCGGGGGCTCCCCGGCGGCCTCGGCAGCCTCCTCGAGAACGACGAGGGCCGGCTTGTCGTTGCCCCGGGCGATCTCGTCAAACCAGTCGATGGCCCAGTTGAACGTCTCCCCCAGCTGAGGCCACCGGAAGCCGGCCACCGCGTCCTCGTGCCGGCCGCGCCAGGTGAGCAGCTGGTCCCTAGCAGCGCGGAACGCCGCCGTGACAGCTGTCCGGTCGCTGCTCATCACTTTTCTTCGGAGCCCGGCTCACGCTGGGTCTCAGCGGTGGACGGGCGAGAGGCCCCCCCGCTGGCCTCACCTGTCCGTGAGGCGGCCTGCTCCGGCGACGCTGCAGCCTCGCGCCTGCCGCCGTAGATGCGCTCCGCGCGCCCGTTGGCGTCCTGGTCGATGAGGTGGTTGATCAGCTGCTGGACCTCGTCGCTGTGGGGGATGTTCTTGAGCAGCTCGTCGGCGCTGTCCCCGGCCGACTCGATGTTGAGCGTCCCGGCACGGATGACCCGGTCGAGGAAGGTCTGCTGGAAGCTGACGTCGGTGATCTTCGACAAGGTGATGTCCTTGCCGGCCTTGGAGAGGATGCCTCGACGGACCATGACGCGATGGTCGGTGACGACGTAGTGCGTGGTGCGCCACCGGAGGAACGGCACGATGACGACGGGGACGCCGATGAGGACGGCCACCGCGACGCAGATCCACTGGATCCAGTTGCCCTTGCTGTCGTCCGGCGTGGCCCAGGCGGCGAAGACCGCTGCCGCGACGAGGAGCAGGCCCACCAGCGTCGGCCCTAAGACCGTCAGCCAGTGCGGGTGGATGCTGCGGACGACCTTCTCGTTCCTGGTGAGCACGTTCTCTGGGAATCCCATAGCCACAGGCTAGTTCCCGAAGAGGGGCGTCAGCTCGCGGACCGAGACGACGGTCACGCCCTCGGCCGAGTAGTAGGGGTCCGCGGCCAGCACCTCGTCGACCCGCTCACGGGTGGTGGTCAGCAGGAGCATCGAGCCGCTCCCGTCCGGGAAGGGGCCGCCGTCGAGGAGCTCACCCTGCTCGTGCAGCGCGGCGAGCAGCTCGCGGTGGTGCGGGCGCAGCTCCAGCCGGGTCGGATGTTGAATGCTGGCATGGGGACTGCTGGGACGGTCACTGAAAGAGAGCTCTACGACGAACATGGGCCCACCGTATGCCGTGGTGACATGCTCGGGACATGCCCCAGCGGATGTTCGTCGCGGTCGTCCCACCCGTGGAGGTCGTCGAGGACCTCTCGGACTTCCTGGAACCCCGTCGGGACAGCGGGATGCCCTGGATCCACCCCGAGCAGTGGCACGTGACCCTGGCCTTCATGGAGGCGGTCGCCGACCGCTCGATCGACTCCCTCGTCGACCACCTCGAGAAGGCGGCCGCCAAGCGCCGGCCCTTTTACCTGCGGCTCGCGGGGGCCGGCGCCTTCCCCGACCCCGCGCGAGCCCAGGTCCTCTGGCTGGGCCTCCGCAACGGGGTGGCGGCCCCGGAGACCGGTGAGCTCGAGCGGCTCGCCGTCAACGTGCGCGCGGCTGCAGCCACCGCGGGCGCCGCCGTGGACGGCAAGGCGTTCCGGCCGCACGTGTCCCTGGCCCACCTCAAGCGGCCGGTCGAGGCGACCAGGTGGCTGCGCATCCTCGACACCTTTGCCGGACCGTCCTGGCGGGTGGACGAGTTCCAGCTCGTCGCCAGCCACCTCGGCAACGGTCCGAGCCGGCGACCGCGCCATGAGCTCGTCAGCAGCTTCGCCCTCTCTGCCCCGGACGCCTCGGGCCCGAAGGTCATGGGCCGCCTGGGCTAGCGCCGGGCCGCGGCGCCCGCCCCAAGAGGGGGACGAGGCAGGCCAGGGCGACGACCTGGACGACCCCGACATAGATTCCCACCTGGGTGGTCGACCGCTCGTAGAGCCAGCCGACGACGGTCGACCCCACCAGCCAGGCCCCGCCCTGGACGGCTGCGAAGGTGCCGTACCCAGCGCCGCGACGGCGCGCAGGCACGAGGTCGGCGACCGCCGCCCGCATCGTGGAGTCCTGGACACCGACCACCGCCCCCCAGAGCAGCGCGCCCACGACCAGGCCGGCGACCGACGAGGAGAACGAGAGCCAGGGCACCAGTGCGGAGAGGGCCGGCACGAGCAGCAGGCCACGCAGACCGGACGTGTCGTAGAGGCGACCGAGGACGAGCGCCGCGCCGCCGGCCGCCGCCATCGCCACGGCATACAGGACGGGGACCCAGCCGGGCGCGAGGAGGTGGCGCTGGGTGATATGGACGGCAAGGACCCCCCACGTCGAGAAGCCGAGCATGGTCACCGCGCTGAAGCCCGCGTAGGTCCAGAACTGCCGGCCGAGGCCGCCTCCGAGCCGCAGCCGCTTGGCCTCCGCGACCTCCGTCTGGGGCTCCCAGGCAATGGGGTCAGGCGCCTGCCGACGCAGCCGCACCAGCTGCACCACGGCGAGAAGTCCGGGAAGGCCCATCAGCGCGAAGGCGAGACGCAAGTTGCCGCCGCCGACGGCGAGGACCCCGGCGATGAAGAGCGGTCCGATCATCGAGCCCGCGGTGTCAAGCAGCTTATGAAGCCCGAACGTCTTCCCTCGGCCGAGCACTGCGGAGGCGTGCGACAGCATGATGTCCCGCGCGGGCGTCCGGACCGCCTTGCCCAGGCGCTCGCCGTTGTACAGGAGCGACGCGGCCACGAGGTTCCCCGTCAGCGCGATCAGCGGCACGCAGACCGCGGTGAGGACGTAGCCGACCATGGTCTGCGGCCATGGCCGGCGGGAGCGGTCGGCGAACCGGCCGGTGACGAGGCGCAGCACGAGGGCGGTCGCCTCGCCGAGCCCGGTGACCAGGCCTACCATCGCGGCCGTCGCCCCGAGGGTGGCGAGGTAGGGCCCGATGATCGAGCGGGCGCCCTCGTAGACGATGTCCGCGCAGCCGGAGACCAGGCCGAAGCCGACGACGAACCGGGTCGGGCTGATCCGGTTGACCGTCGGGACCCTCTCGCTGGACGGCGAATCGGCGGGCACCGTCATCGGCCGGTCCAGCGGTACTCCAGCTCGGGGCGCCCGGCACCGGCGTGGCGGGAGCGGCGCACTGCCATGGCACTGTCGGCCAGGTGCTCCAGGTAGCGCCGGGCAGTGACCCGCGAGACGCCGAGCCGGACGGCCACCTCGTTCGCGGACATCGCCTGGTCGGCACCGCGGACCGTCTCGAGCACCCGGCCCCAGAGGTCCTCCGAGAAGCCCTTGGGCAGGCTGCTCGCCGACCCCGCCCGCAGCTCCGCGAAGACCTGGTCGACGTCGCCCTGCGTGGCCACCGCCCCCTGGTCCACCGTCCGCCTCCGGTAGTCGGCGTAGGCCTCGAGCCGGTCGCGCAACGAGGCGAAGACAAAGGGTTTGAGCAGGTACTGGACCACCCCGAGCGACACCGCGGCCCGGACGACGTCGAGGTCGCGGGCCGACGTCACGGCGATGACGTCGGCCCGGATGCCCTGGGCGCGCATCGACCGGACGACGTCGAGGCCGTGCCCGTCCGGCAGGTTCATGTCGAGGAGCACGAGGTCGGTGCCGCCCGTCGCAAGCACCTTGAGCGCCTCGCGTCCGGAGTGGACGGTGGCCACCACCGCGAACCCCGCCACCCGACCGACGTATGCCGTGTGGGCCTCGGCGACGATCGGCTCGTCCTCGACGACGAGGACCGCGAGCGTCATCGGCCGGCCTCCACGAGGCGCCGCTCCCCTGAGGTCGGTCGCGTGAGAAGACGCACGGTGAGCGTCGCCCCCGGCGGCTCCGAGACCGACACGGTCCCACCGAGCCGTGCTGCGCACTGCTGGACGAGTGCCAGCCCGAGCCCGCGGCCGGGTCCCGGCTGGCCGTTCCGGGCGGCGACGGCGGCCGGCTTCGACGACCAGCCCCGGGTGAACGCCATCCCGGCCTGCTCCGGAGTCAGCCCTGGACCGTTGTCGGTGACGGTGAGGACGCACTCGTCCGCCTCGAGGTGAGCCGCGAAGCCGACCCGACCGGACGGCATACCGGAGACGGCGTCTAGGGCGTTGTCGACGAGGTTGCCGACGATAGTCACGAGGTCCCGGGACGGCGCGAGCCCCTCCGGCAGCTCCGTCGTCTCCTCGATCCGGAAGTCGATGCCGCGCTCGCTCGCCTGGGCAGCCTTGCCGAGGAGCAGCGCGGTCAGGGCCGGTTCCTCCACTGCCGCGACGAAGGTGTCGGTGAGCTTCTGGGCCGAGCTCAGCTCGTCCGTCGCGAACCGCACCGCCTCGTCGGTCCGCCCGAGCTCGATGAGGGACACGACGGTGTGCAGCCGGTTGGCCGACTCGTGGGCCTGCGAGCGCAGCGCCTCTGCGAGCCCGCGGGCCGAGTCCAGCTCACCGGTGAGCGACTCGAGGTCCGTGCGGTCGCGCAAGGTGGCGACCGTGCCGAGGTCGCGGCCCTCCCAGGTGGCGCGGGCCTGGTTGAGGACGACGACGCGGGCTTCCGTGACGTGCAGCTCGTCGGCGCGGGGCTCCCCGCTGGCGAGAGCGGCCACGAGGCCCTCGGACAGGGCGAGGTCGGTCACCAGGGTGCCGGCGACGTCGGCCGGCAGGCCGAGCAGCCGCCGGCCCTCGTCGTTGACGAGCTGGACCCGACCGGCGCGGTCGATGAGGAGCAGGCCCTCACGCACCGCATGGAGGACGGCGTCGTAGTACTCGTACATCTGGCGCAGCTCGCGGGTGTTCATCCCCCGGGTCTGGCGACGGACGTGCCGGGCGACGAGCCAGGTGCCGATGCCGGCGATCAGCGCCGCCAGGGCCGCGGCGACGGCCAGGCCGGGCACCTGTGCACCCACCTGGTTGCTCACCGCGGCCAGGCCGATGCCGACCGAGACGAGGGCGATGACCGGACCGGAGTGGTCACCGCGGGCGAACACCGGGACGACGGCTCGCGTCGACGGGCCCAGCGTGCCCACGTAGTGCTCGGTGACGTCCTGCCCGGCCCGCGCCGGGTCGATGTGGCCGACGAAGACCTTGCCGACCTGCGCCGGGTCGGGGTGGGTGAACCGGACCCCCTGCGGACTCATGACGACGACGAAGTCGGTTGCCGTGTCGGACTGGACCCGGGTGACATAGGGCTGGAGCAGGTCCGCTGCCCCCGGCCCGGAGACTGCCTCGAGGACGACCGGGTCCGTCGCCAGGGTGTGCGCCACGGCCAGGACCCGTTGCCGAGCCTGCTCCTCCGTGGCTCCACGGGCCTGGACGAAGGCGCCGGCGAGCCCCCCGGCGACGACGATCGCCGCCACCGTCACCTGCAGGGCGAAGATCTGGGACGCGAGCGCCCAGCGGCGCGGGTCGACCAGGCGGCCGCTCAGGCGGCCGCTCATGGCACCAGCACGCCGGCGAAAGCCCCTGCCGCTCCGGCGAAGGCCCCTGCAGGGGTGTGAACACTATGAACACAACGGTGACCCTACGCCGGGTCAGGCCCCATTCTTCGGGTTGCCCGCCCTGCCGCCACCCAGCAGGCCAGACCTGCAAAGGAGCACCCGTGTCCCGCACCGACTCAGGGCCCGCACCCGAGGCCCCGCGCAAGGACCGCAGCCACTACCTCTACATCGCCGTCCTGGTCGCCGTGGTCCTCGGCATCGTCGTCGGCCTGATCTTCCCCGCCTTCGCCCTCCAGCTGAAGTGGCTGGGGACGTTCTTCGTCAACCTCATCAAGATGATGATCTCTCCGATCATCTTCTGCACGATCGTCCTTGGCATCGGCTCGGTCCGGAAGGCGGCCAGCGTCGGCAAGATCGGCGGCCTGGCGCTGGGGTGCTTCCTGACGATGTCGACCTTTGCGCTGGCCGTGGGCCTCGTCGTCGGCAACGTCATCAAGCCGGGAGCGAGCCTGCACCTCACCGACACCAACGCCAAGTCCGGCCAGAAGGCGCTGGGTGCGGAGCCGGCCACGACGACCGAGTTCGTCCTCGGCCTGATCCCCAAGACGCTGCTCTCCTCGCTGACCGAGGGCTCGGTGCTCCAGACCCTCATCGTCGCCCTGCTCGTCGGCTTCGCCCTCCAGATGATGGGCCGGCAGGGCGAGCCCATCCTCGTGGGGATCAAACACATCGAGCGGCTCGTCTTCCGGGTCATGGCGATGGTCATGTGGGTCGCCCCGGTCGGCGCCTTCGGTGCGATCGCCGCGATCACGGGGCAGAAGGGCTTCGACGCCCTGAAGAGCCTCGGCATGATGATGCTCGCGTTCTACATCACCTGCGCGATCTTCGTCTTCCTCATCCTCGGCACGATCCTCAAGGTCGTCACCGGGGTGAGCGTGTTCTCCCTCTTCCGCTACCTCGCACGCGAGTTCCTCCTCATCCTCTCGACGTCGTCGTCGGAGTCGGCGCTGCCCCGCCTCATCGCGAAGATGGAGCACCTCGGGATCGAGCGGTCCACCGTCGGCATCACCGTCCCGACGGGGTACTCCTTCAACCTCGACGGCACGGCCATCTACCTGACCATGGCGTCGCTCTTCATCGCCGAGGCGTTGCAGAAGCCGTTCAGCATCGGCGAGCAGATCTCGCTGCTGCTCTTCATGATCATCGCCTCCAAGGGAGCGGCCGGGGTCTCCGGAGCCGGCCTGGCCACCCTGGCCGGCGGTCTGCAGTCCCACCGACCGGACCTCGTGGACGGCGTGGGCTTCATCGTCGGCATCGACCGCTTCATGTCCGAGGCGCGGGCTCTGACGAACTTCGCCGGCAACTCGATCGCCTGCGTCCTCGTCGGCACCTGGACGAACACCATCGACCGCGCCCAGGTCGACCGGGTCCTCTCCGGCGACCAGCCGTTCGACGAGCGGCTGATGACCCCGGCGGACCATCCGCAACAGCCTGCCGACGCCTCCTTCCCGTCGGGCACGGAACCAGCCACGGCGCACGCCGGGAGCCGCCTTCCCGGGTGACGTTCCGGCATACCTGTTGCATCTATGCTGGATGCATCGTGTCTTCCTCCTCTTCCTCCGTGCCCACCCCGTCTGCCTCCGCCCGGGTCTATGCACAGCTCAAGGACGACATCCTCGAGGGACGTCGCGCCGGGGGGTCGTTCGTGACCGAGGGCGAGGCGGCGCTGGCGACCGGCGTCTCACGCACCCCTGTGCGCGAGGCGCTGCTCCGGCTCGAGTCCGAGGGTCTGGTGCGGCTCTATCCGAAGAAGGGCGCCCTCGTGGTGCCGATCTCGGCCGATGCGGCCCGCGACGTGCTCCAGGCCCGCGTCGTCATCGAGGAGTGGGCCGCCGCGGCGATGTGGAGCCGCCGGGCCGAGGTGCTCCCCCAGCTGGCGGAGCTGCTGCTCGCGATGAGGGCCGCCCGGGCCGCCGGAGACATCGGCGCCTTCGTCGGGCACGACCGGCACTTCCACGAGGTCATCGTCGCGGCGGCCGGCAACGCCGTGTTGACCCACACCTACGAGGGCCTGCGCGATCGTCAGCTGACCATCATCGCCACCCAGCTGCGGATGTCCGGCGCCCGGCTCGACACCGCGGTCCGGGACCACTCCGAGCTGCTCGCCGTCCTGCGCGGTGGGACGAAGACCGCCTTCGTCAAGGCGACGCGCTCCCACGTCGAGAGCGCGCTGGCCAGGCTGCAGGGACACTCGTGAGCAGCGCCCCGACCCTGCGGCTGCTGCACAACATCGGCGGCCGGCGCGCGTATGCCGTGTGGGGCGGCGCGATGGCGGTCTACATCCTCGGCGTCTTCCACCGCACATCCCTCGGGGTGGCCGGGCTCATCGCGGCGGACCGCTTCCACATCACGGCGGCCCAGCTCGCGACCTTCACCGTGGTGCAGCTCCTCGTCTACGCGGCGATGCAGGTCCCCGTCGGGGTGCTCCTCGACCGGGTCGGCTCCCGGCGGATGCTCTTGGGCGGCCTGCTCCTGATGACCGCCGGCCAGTTCTGGTTCGCCTTCGCCGCGACGTTCGGGGTGGGGCTCGCGGCACGGATCCTCATCGGCGGCGGGGACGCCATGGTCTTCGTCAGCGTGATCCGCATCGTCGCCCTGTGGTTTCGCGTACGCCAGACACCCCTGCTGACCCAGCTCACCGGCCAGCTCGGGCAGCTCGGCGCGATCGCGGCCTCCTTTCCGCTCTCTGCCGCGCTGCACCGCTTCGGGTGGACCCCGTCCTTTCTCGTCGCGTCCGGCATCGGCGTGGTCCTCGCCGTCGGCCTCGCCTTCGTCCTCAAGGACTCGCCGTTCCGTGGCACCCCCCAGGAGCCGATCCGGGTGCGGGCGGTCGCGGCCACCCTGCGGACGACGTGGGGCACTCCCGGGACCCGGCTCGGCCTGTGGTCGCACTTCACGAGCCAGTTCGGCATGACGGTCTTCACGCTGCTCTGGGGCTTTCCGTTCCTCGTCCGCGGCAAGGCCTGAGCGAGGGCACGGCGAGTGTCCTGCTCGTGCTGATGACTGTCTCGGCGATGGTCACCGGCCCCGTCCTCGGCGGCCTGGTCGGACGCTTCCCCTACCACCGTTCCCGGCTGGTCCTCGGCATCGTCGGCTCCATCGCGACCGTGTGGGCGGTCGTCCTTGTGTGGCCGGGGCGGGCGCCCCTGCCGCTGCTCGTGCTCCTCGTCGTCGTCACCGCGCTCGGAGTGCCGGGCTCGATGGTGGGGTTCGACGTCGCTCGCACCTTCAACCCTCAGCACCGGATGGGCAGCGCCCTCGGCGTCGTCAACGTCGGCGGCTTCGTGGCGTCGCTGCTCACCATGGCGCTCATCGGGGTCGTCCTCGACCGGCTGGCGCCCGGCGGTCCGCAGGACTACACCCTGGACGACTTCAGGATCGCGATGTCGGTCCAGTTCCCGTTCTGGGGTCTCGGCGGCTTCCAGGTCTGGCGCTACCGTCACAAGACGCTGGGCCACCTCGAACGGACCAACCCGCAGGCGCTCGCAGCCCTTCGCCGCGGCGAGTCGGTGCTGCCCGGGACCTCCCATCAGTCCGGCGAGTGACCTCAGGACGCAGCCGTCCCCGCGACCTCCGTCACGCGATGAGCAGCACCGGGCCTGACCAGCGTCGCCGCAGCCAGCGGTCGTGGCTCGTGACGACCACCGCTCCCGGCGACCGGCCGAGTGCCTCCTCGAGGTCAGCGGCGAGCGCCAGGGAGATGTGGTTCGTCGGCTCGTCAAGCAGCAGCAGGTCGGGGCGGCTCGCCACCACGACCGCGAGGGCGAGCCGCCGTTGCTGGCCCACGCTGAGCACCCCTACGGGCTTGCCGAGCTCGCGCGGGTGGACGAGGCCGAGGTCCCCCAGCGGTGGCACGTCCGACTCACCGGCCGCCGCGGCATACACCTCGTGTGCCGAGAGGTCGGGGCGCTCGAAGGTCGCGTCCTGCGGGAGGTAGCCCACCCGTTCGGCATCCACCCTTACCTCACCGCTGCCGGGCCGCAGCTCACCCGCGAGCACGGCGAGCAGGGAGGACTTGCCGCTGCCGTTGGGGCCCGTGACGAGCAGGTGCTGCCCGACGTCGACCTCGAGCCGCTCGACGCACACGCGGCCCGGGACAACGAGGTCGCGCACCCAGGCGGTCGCCGCGCCCGCAGCCAGGCTCTCGCCGAAGCTCAGGGGCCGCGGCGGCTTGGGGATCGCGACCCGCTCGATCACCTCGATCCGCCGTTCGACGTTGTGGACCCGGCGGGCGACGGTCCGCGCGACGTTCGCCCCCTTGAAACCGTAGACGTGCTTGTCGTTGTCGCGTGGTCCCCGGTCGTGGGCGACCGTCCGGGCCGTCGTCCTCTCAGCGAGCCGCAGCGCCTTGAGCTCGTCGCGCTGGGCGAGAAAGGCGGCCTCCCAGCGCCGCCGGGCTCTTCGGCGCTCCGCGAGGTATGCCGTGAAGTTGCCGGCGAACCTCGTGCCACCTTCGCCGTCGACACCGAAGTGCGAAGGGTCGAGGTCGACGATCACCGCGGCGCTGGTGTCGAGGAAGACCCGGTCGTGGCTCGCGACGACGACGACGCCGGCCGAGCTCGTGACGAACTCCTCGACGAAGGCCATCGCCTCGTCGTCGAGGTGGTTCGTGGGTTCGTCGAGCAGCACGCAGTCGGGCCGGCGGGTGATGATCGCGGCCAGGGCGAGCCGGGTCCGCTCGCCGCCGCTGAGCGTGTCGACCGGTCGGCTGCGGTCGAGGTGGCGCAGCCCGAGGTGCGCTGCGGCCAGGTCGGCCCGGCGGTCTGCGCCCCACGCGTCGTGGGCCTCTGCCCAGGCAAGTGCCACGGCATACTCCTGCTTCACGGACGGGTCGCCGGAGCCGAGCCCACCGGCCAGCGTCTCGAGCCGGGACACGGCGTCGTGCAGCGGCGCGAGGACCTCGGTGAGCACCTCGGCGATCGTCGCGCCCGCCGTGAAGTCCGGCTCCTGGCCGAGGTGGGCGACGTCGGCCGGGCGGCTGATGCTGCCCGCGTCGGGTTCGTCCACGCCGGCCAGCAGGCGCATCAGGGTGGACTTCCCCGCGCCGTTCTCCCCGACGAGACCGACCGGCTCCC
>JAABUW010001533.1_pt1 | contig 38159 bp, 35 predicted proteins | sample 5560081 | NCBI WGS metagenome assembly JAABUW01 (sample SAMN10711882, study PRJNA513363) | rock metagenome | isolation source: Antarctica rocks | place: Antarctica: Victoria Land, Knobhead sud | reverse complement strand
TGCCAATCGCGGCCGATACGTCGTCTCCGGAGCCTGTGTCATCGGGCGGTGCCATTGACACGTTGACTCGTACTCAGCCGTGACCTGTCAATGCCCCCCTCCAACGAGAGGACCTGGGCTGTTACCGGTTCCCATCAGCGGCAACGGCAGTTCTCATGTGCGACTAAGATAGTGCCGGCGCGCTCGGCCGTCTCCACGAGGGCGCATGAGGCAGTGTAGTCCGGCGAGAGCGGCTTTTAGCAAATACGGGGATGCCGCGCTCAGCCGCGAGCTTCACGAGCTCACCATGGCTCTCTGGCGTGGTAATGACGTCAACCAGGCCTGGGCGCACCGTCTCCAGCATCTCGGCCGGGTCCTCAAACGTGGCCTGCGCCCCGTAGCGCGCTTTGAACTTCTCGGAGCGCGCGCGGTTCGGTCGCACGCAGATGCCGGCAAGTTCCACGCCGGGTATTTGCGTCCAGCTATCGTAATGGTAGGCGCTGAAGAAGCCCGTGGCGAAGGCAGCAACGCGCATCGTTCCTTCCTGATCGCAGTTGACTACCCCTTCACCATGATGAAGTTCAACTCATATTGTAGAATAAAGCGGCGGCAAGCTGATAACTGATGGTCTCAGCGCTGAAACCGGCGAGCCAACGCGCCGGCAGGCCCGCGGCGACCATGCTCCGTGCAGCATCGAGGTCGCGCACATGGACGATGACCGCGTGGTCGACGTGGCTGTCCTCGGCGCCGCCCAGCCGCATCTCATCGGTCGCGGCCGTCGTGCGCCCGGCGTCGGCGCGCCACGATTCGGCGCCGACGACACCGGGCATTTGCATCAGCGCATTCGACAGGCCCGCCCAGTCCAGCGCCGGCGAGGCGAGCGGGCCGGCGGCGCGCAGGCGGATCGTGATGGCGGTGCCGCTCTCCGCCCAGCCCTCCCGGACGCAGACGGTCCGCGAGTTCGCGAGGAAGTTCGGCTGCGCCTCGCGCGCCCACGGAGTCGGATCATTGAGGCACGCGAGATAGGGCGCCGATGACAGGACGCCGACGGCGCATGTCTCGTAGCGGACGAACACGAGCGGGCCGTCGCTCGCGGCGTGGTAGCGCCGCACGCTCAGGAAACCCGGAACGGCGAGCCGTTCGAGAAGGTATTCGCGATCGTACCAGAGCAGGGTGTCGTCACGGCTCTCCGGCCGGATGTCGTGCCATGTCGCCAGGACTCCGCGCTGTTCCGGCGCGACCCGTTCCCTCGCAACCGCCGAAGCGCTCCTAGCCGGCAGCGCCGGGATAGCGGTAGCCGAGCTCCTCGGACACCTCGGCGGCTGTTGACTTGACCTGGGCGGCCAGTTGCTGGAGCCGCTGCAACGTGATGCGCCACACCGGCCCGGAAATGCCGATCGCCCCCACGATCTGGGCGCGGAAATCATAGACGGGCGCCGCCACACATCGGACCTCGTGATCGAACTCAGCGTCGTCGTAGCCCAGGCCGGTCTCGCGCACCCGCATGATCTCGTCCCAAAGCAGCTCCGGATCGGTGATCGACTTGGGCGTCGAGGGCGCCAAGGGGACGGCCGTGCTGTAGCGCCGCAGGTCGGCGTCGGGCAGCCCGGCCATCAGGACTTTGCCGAGTGCGGTGCAGTGGAACGGCCGTACGGCGCCCGCGCGCTCTACAAGCTGGAACGCGCCGGTCCCGGCCACCTTAGCGGCGATGACGACGTCGGCCCCCGAGCGGATGCCGAGATGGCTGCTCTCGCCCGTCGCGTTCGCGAGCTCCTGCAGGAAAGGTGTCGCCGTGGCGATGAACTCAACCTCGCTCGACGAGCTTGCGGCGAGCGAGAAGATCCTGCGGCCGAGATGATAGCGCTTAGTCTCCTTGGCCTGGCGGACGATCCCGAGCTCGACCATGGTGCGGACGAGATGGAAGGTCGTGCTGTTGTGCAGCCCGACCTTCTTCGACAGCTCGGCCAGGCTGATCCCCTGGTGCTGAGCGATCTGCGAAAGAATCGCGAACGCGCGCTCGATAGATTGGACGCCGGTCCGCTCCCGGGCGGGGTCCGCCTCGGCACTCTCCGCAACCGCGACCGCTAAGGTCCGTGCCATGCATTCCTCTCCGACGTTGTGGGCGGAAGCGCTGAGCGGAGGCTCGCGGCCCCTCAGCTCAGCGGCAGCCGTTCCCTACCCTAAATAACCCCTTCGTCGCACGACGCCATGCTTAGCGGCGAGGTGGCGTGAGATTTCTAGCGCATGACCTCTACGCCCTTGCACACGCTGATTGCCTGGCCGGTGAACGTGGCGCCGAACGGCGAGCTAAAATAGAGCGCCATGTTGGCGATGTCCTCGCGCTCCACCGTCTCGCCCATCGCGACCGGCTCCAGGAAGCGGCGCCAGCATGTTGCACGGAGATTGGCTTGTGGCGCCGCAAGATGGGCTGACGTAAGCCTCTGACCTGACGTTGGAAGCCCACCTTGCCCTTCAGGCTGATCCAAGATCGCCGCCGCCACATCCCTCGGCAGAAGCGCAGGGTCACCAACTCGGCAGCGTACGACGCGACCCTGCGCCAGCGTGGGAGCGTCACGGTCTTGTTCAAAGACGAGGCGATCGAGGGCTGGCGGGCCGAGCTGGGCACCACCCCAGGCGGACAGCCCTGGTATTCACCGCTCGCGATCCTGACGGCGCTCACTTTGCGCGCGGTGGCCCGCCCAACGCTGCGCCAGACCGAGGGCCTGATCGGCTCCATCATCGGCCTGCTCGGGCTCGCCTTGGTCGTGCCGGACCACTCCACCTTGAGCCGCCGGGCCAAAACACTGGAGGTGCCGCGCCCGCGCCGTGACCGCGACCCCATGCACCTGCTGGTGGACAGCACGGGCCTGCGTTTGTGCGGCGCGGGAGAGTGGCTGCTTGAAAAGCACGGCACCAGGACGCGCCGGTCCTGGAGAAAGCTGCACATCGGCTAAGCTCGACTTTGGCCATCTATGCGGCATAGCAGGCTGCTCCGATGAGGGCGTTGATGGCTGATCGCGGCATTTCGACCAGTCTGGGTCCGTTTGCGGAGATGTCGAAACCCGGTCTCGTCCACAGTTCGCGGCGAACGAGGGCGAGTGCGTCGCTGAAGGTGGGGAGCGGCTTTGGATACCAGGCGGCGGCTCGACACCCCATTGCTTAGAAGCCGTCCGGGAATAACCGATCTGAGATGATTCTTTTAGCCCGTTGAATCAACTCCATTGTCTTTCATGCGAATTTAAGCGGTTGTTTCCGGCAGGGCCCTTAGCCGGGACGCAGCTCGTGCGCCCACAGCGTGACGAGCGAGAACAGGCCGAGCAAGGCCGGCGTTGTCCGCGCAATCGCGGGATCGGACCACTGCCGTTGGGTTTCGACGCCGAGGTGGCGACGGACCTCGGCGAAGCTCACCTCGATGGACCAGCGGCGGACGAACCAACGCAGGATGTCGACCGGATCGGCCTTGAGATCGGTGCACAGGAAGGCTTGCGGCCGCAGTTCGCCGGCGACGTCGCGCACCATGACATAGCGGATTGGCACGAGGCGTCCGGGGTGATGCCACAGGGCGGTGCCGGACAGGATTTCCACGGTCCGTTCGCCCCGTCCAGACCAGCCGGTCACCTTGACGCGTCGCCAACGGGTCTTCGGATTGGTTAGGCGTTCGGCCAGGCTGGCCTGGCGGGTCCCGATGGTCAGAGGGCGCCCGACCGTGCCAGGCCGGCGCCGAACCGGCGGTTCGAACAGGCGCGCATCCAGACGCAGGCGGGTGATCATGCAGACCCGGCTGCGCACCGCATTCAGCAGGTCGATGGCGGCGTAGCTGCTGTCGGCCACACCGATGATCTGGCGACCGGGAAGCCACCGCGCCGTTTGAAGCAGCAACTGGCGTCCCCAGTCCGTGAGCTTCTTGTGCCGCCGCCGGCGAGAACTCGCATATCGCTCCGAAGGCGCCAGTGCCGTCAGGAACGGCAGTCCCCAAACACGACTTGCCCAAGCAATCTCCGGCAGGATCATGACCGAGAGCCAGCGCAGGCCGCTCGCCTTGACGAAGTGGCCGTGGCTGGACCGGGTCGGATCGCGGTAGATCCCGCGCGCCGCGATCTTGGCGCCCCAGCGTCGTTCCAGCGTGTCGTCCAAGCCGATGATGACGGGCCCGTTCGGGACGAAGGTGCCGACCAGCAGGCGGAACAGGCACCGCGCGACCCGGCGGCTCGACCAACAGCTGCGGTTGAGCACGCGGTGATAGTTGGTGAAGTGCGGGTCCTGGTCCAAGCCAGTGACGCGAAGCGCCGCGGCAACGGTCCGGCGTCCTGGGCTGAGCACGGCGCCGGCCAGCAGCACCAGCACGCGCCGCCACGTCGGAGCGGTGAACATGCCACTAAACGGCGCCATCCAGCCGGATAGCTTCACCTGCGCCGTTTCGAACAACTAGTCATCCGGCATCTCGACCCCGAACCGATGTTCGGGACAGACTCGCCGGCATACATTCAGCCGTGAATCCCCGGCAGCATCACGTTCGATTCAACAGCAGGCCCAGCAAAAATGGCCAAAGTCGAGCTAAGATGCAGGCAGCGGCCAGATTGCCGCCGCATCGCTCACTGGAGTGCGCCCCTTGGGGTGGACAGATTAGGCGAATTGGATTGACCCCTCTGCCTGAGCTTCCGGAGGATGGAGGTTATGGCACGGCATCGTTCATACAGCGTCGCGTTCAAGCGGCAGGTCGCCGGGGAGTTCATTGCGCAACTCCTCGACGCGCCGATCAGATGGAAGCCGTCGCATCGCGCCGGGCAGCATCCCGAACGTCTTGAGCACACCTCGAATGTGGTTCGACAGCCTCGTCGTCATGCCGACGAGCTGCGCCCTGGCACCCAACAGGGCACGCGCACGGTGCGCGTCGAGCGACTTCACGTGCACCGGCCGATACCAGCCCGTGCGCATGATCTGCGCCAGACCCTCGGCGTCGTTCTGGTCGGTCTTGTTCATGTGCATCTTGAGCGCGGCGCTCGCGTGCCGGGCGTCAAGGCAGGCGACGTCGAGCTCCCGGCCGCGCAGCTCATTCACGAGCCACGGCGTCATGGAGCCGGTCTCGACGCCAATCTTGGCGCCCTCTCCCGCATGCCCACCCAACGTCCGCTCGATCTGCCCTGGGTTCGTGGCGCACTGGCCGCGCCACAGCCGCCGTCCAGTCTCCTCGACAACGCAGATAGCCGTCAGCTTCTACGAAACATCCAAACCTACAAATCGGGTCATAAAGCAGCCTCCCATGGTGCCAACTGCCGAGCATCACCGCCCGGATCACGGCACTATGGGCGCCTCACGCCGCTGCCCACGATTACCCGATGTCCACACATGCAACACAGTCATTGCGCGTGCATCAACACCCCCGGCATGCCTCCTGCCAGCCAATCGATTCACGGTCGTCATAGGGCTGGTCCCAGTGGCCGATCGACCCGGCAATCACAATCTCCGCCGGCAGGACGATCCGGCCCGGGACCGCTTCGCCCTTCAAGTGCCGGGCGACTGCTTCCACGGCTAGCGCGCTCATGGACATGGCATCGAACGCTGCGGTCGCGAGCAGGCGTCCCTGTTTTATTAGCGCAATGCCCTCCGGCGTGGCATTCGCGCCCACAACGACCGCCTCCCGCCCGGCCTCCTTTAAGGCATCCAGCACGCCGAATGCCATGTAGTCGTTCGCAGCTACGACACCGTCGATCACTGCATGGTCGGACAGCACGGTCCGGAACGCCCGGAACGCTCTCTCGCGCTGATAGTCGCCGCGGCACTCCGCCGCCAGGGTCATGCTAGGATGCCGCGCGAGCGCCGCCTTGAAGCCGACCGTCCGCAGGCGGCTGGTCTGGGCGTCGGGGTGGCCGTTTACGATCGCTAGCGTTCCGCGCCGGCCAAGGTGCTGCACAAGGGTTTCGGTAACGGCCTCCGCCAGCGCACCGTCGTCCGAGCCGATTGTACAAAGTGGTTCCACGCCGACCACCGAGCTGACAATTGTAATTAGTGGAATGCCGGCCGCCTGCACCCGTGCGGCGGCCGGAGCCAGCCGCGTTTCATGCGCTGGCGCGAGCACAAGGGCGGCAGGCTGCTGCGCCAGGGCCTGGTCGACTAGGGCGATCTGCTCCTCCACGTCGTCCGGATGGTGCGGCACGAAATGCGCCGTCTGATAGCCGAAGCGCGCCGCGATCCGGTCCGCGCCGAGGCGAGCACCCACATAGGCGGGGTTCGTCCGATTCTTGGTCAGCACGGCAAGCATGACAACGGCCATAGTATGTCCTCATCGAATGCGATTTTCCGGCACGGTATGCGACATTACGGAACTTGACAGTTCCGACGACAAAAAATATCGTTTTATGGCAAGGCTAACAACATTGTGGGATTAGTCTGGATGATGAACCGGCGCGCGCTGGTCGGGGGTGTCTGTGCAACCTTGCCCCTGGTCGCAATTTGCCCCCGCCAATCCCGTGCGGCCGAGTTCAGCATGAAATGGGGGACGGCGCTGTCGGCCAGCCACCCGGTCGCGCTCCGCTGCGTCGAAGCGCTCAACGCTATTCGGGAGGAGACTTCGGGGCGGGTCGAAATCGAGCTGTTTCCCAACAGCCAACTTGGCGGCGACAGCGATATGCTGTCGCAGGTGCGATCCGGCGCGCTCGAGTTCCTGACGAGCGCCGGCGTCTCAATCGGCACCTTCGTACGCGATGCCGGCATCATCAACATGCCTTTCGCGTTCGATAGCTACGATCAGATCTGGCCGGCGGTCGATGGCGATTTTGGAGCGCTCGTGCGTGCGGCCATCACCAAAACCGGGCTGCACGTCTTCGACCGCTTCTGGGACAACGGTTTCCGGCAGATCACCACTGCAGCCCGACCTGTGAATGGCCCGGATGACCTGCGCGGACTAAAGATCCGCGTGCCGGCCAGCCCGCTTAACACCGCGCTGTTTCGGAGCCTGGGCGCCTCGCCATTGGTGCTGAACGTGGCCGAGGTTTACAGCGCGTTGCAGACCCGAGTCGTCGACGGACAGGAGAACCCGCTTGCCCAGGTAAGCCTGTTTAAGTTCTACGAGGTACAGAAACATTGTGCGCTCACTGACCACGTGTGGGACGGCTTCATCCTGCTCGCGAATGGCCCCGTCTGGGCCGACCTGCCGAAGGATTTGCAGGCCATCGTGTCCCGTCACATCGATGCTGCGGCGCTCCGGCAAAGGGAGGACATGGCCGCCCTTAACGCGATGCTGCGCTCCAGGCTGGAGCAGCAGGGCATGACGTTTACCGTTCCCGAGAAGCCGCTATTCCGCCGCGTGTTGAAAGAGACGAACTTCTACACTGAGTGGCAAGGCAAGTACGGACCAGAATTATGGTCGCTGCTGACGAAATATGCCAGCGCGCTCGGTTGATGCCGACGCGACTCGCCGAGTGAAGTGCGGTAGCCAATGACTGACGTCCTTGGCTACCGCAGCAAGATCGGCATCCTAGTCCCGTCAACCAACAGCACCGTCCAGCCGGAGATGGACGACCTGCGGCCGCCGGGCGTCACGAACCATATCGGACGGCTGCGTGTCTCCAACGTCGCGTTCCGCACCGCGGCGGACGCGCACCGCATCGTAGCCGAGGCGCTGCGGGATCTGGAGCCGGCGCTGTCAGCCCTGCTCACCTGCAACCCGGACCACCTTATCATGGGCATGGCCGTGCCCTGCTTCTGGGGGGGGATGGAGGGCTGCCAAGGTGTCCACCTGCGCATGAGGGCGGTCACGGACAAGCCCCTTATCCTGCCGCCCGAGGCGATGACAGCGGCGCTGGGCGTTCTCGGTGCCCGCAGGGTCGGGATCGTTACGCCATACCTGCCGGCCGCGGACGAACACGTTGCCCGGTATTTCGGGGAGGCGGGGTTCGACGTCGCGGCCATCACCGGACTTCGTGCACCAACAGAGGATCAGGTCGTCGACATCACCCCGCAAGCGCTTATGATCGCCTTCGAAGGCCTGAATACGGCGACGGTGGATGCTCTGGTCCATGTCGGCACCAGTATCGCGATGAGCCGCTTGGTCGAAGATGCCGAGCGTGCGCTTGGCAAGCCTGTCGTCTCGGTCAACATCGCATGCTACTGGGCGGCCCTCCGCCGCGCCGGCATCGCCGATCGCCGGGACGGGTTCGGCAGATTGCTGCGCGACCATTGATGCCGGCCAAACTAATGCCGGGGGCGGGACCGAGATGGGTGATCTGAGCGCGCCTGCCTGGCAATGGGATGAGTCGACCTGGCGCGGGCTGCTGCGCCGCGTACGGGCGGGGCGGCGGCTCAAGCCTGCACGCTGGCCCGGCGGTGCTCGCTGCGCCGTTGCACTGTCGTTCGATTGCGACCATGAAACGCACGAGATGGGGCTCGGCGGACAAAACATGGGCCGGCTGGCCAATCTGGAGTTCGGCCGCCGTGCCGGCCTGCCGCGGATCGTGGGCGTGCTGGCCCGGTATGGCGTTCCCGCCACGTTCTTTGAACCGGCGGTGTGCGCCCTAATCGACCCGGACGAGCCGCTGCGCCTGCGCGATGCCGGCCATGAGGTGGGGCTGCACGGCTGGATTCACGAGAACAACACTCTCCTGTCACGAGATGTGGAGCGGGAGCTGATGCTGCGCGCTCGCGACACACTGGAATGCATTCTGGGTGCAGCGCCTGTCGGCTTCCGGTCGGCGAGTTGGGACCTCTCGGCCCACACCATCGACCTCGTGCGCGAGTTGGGCCTGCGTTACGACTCCTCGATGATGGCGGACGACGAATGCTACGAGTTGCTGGTCGAAGGGAAGCCCTCGGGCGTGGTCGAGATACCGGTCGACTGGGTGCGCGACGACGCCGTCTACCTGCTGTTCCACAAGGCGCAAGCGGCCCGACCCTATGTGTCGCCGGACGAGGTGTTGCGCATCTTCATCCGCGAATTCGACGCCGCCTATGACGAGGGCGGGCTGTGCCAGCTCGTCATGCACCCGTTCGTCACAGGCTACCGGTCGCGCCTGTTCATTCTCGACGAGTTCATCCGCCATGCCCACGCCCGTGGCCACGTCTGGTTTGCCACTCACGCTGAGCTTGCGACCTATGTCTGGCACGAGCGTGAGTCCACTGCCTCAGCGCTTGGCGATAAGCCCCATCATGTTGGATAAAATTAGTAGATGTCGAAATATACGGCCTCAAACAGTCCCGAGCGGCCGTCGATCCATCAGGGGGAGTAGTATCAGGTGAGCACACCGGGCTTCGACTACATAGTGGTCGGCGCCGGATCGGCCGGTTGCGTCGTCGCCAACCGCTTGTCCGCCGACCCAGCCTGCCGCGTGCTGCTGCTGGAGGCCGGCGGCGTGAACGATGGCTTCTGGATGCGATTGCCGGTAGGCTATTTTAAGACGATCTACAACGACCGCCACGCTCGGCTGTTCCATGCTGAAGCCGGGGAAGGCAGCGGAGGGCGAACAATTCCCTGGCCTCGCGGCCGCGGCCTGGGCGGGTCCAGCGCGATCAACGGCCTGGTGTTCATCCGCGGGCAGCACGCCGATTTTGACGGTTGGGAGCGCGGGGGCGCGACCGGATGGGGATATCGTGCGGTGTTGCCTTACTTCAAAGCAATCGAAACCTACTCGGGCGGTGAAAGCGAATACCACGGGGGCAATGGCGAGCTTGGCGTCTCCAACCTGCGGAATGACGACCACAGCTGCCGCGCCTGGTGCGAGGCTGGGCAGCAGTTCGGGCTGCCGGCCAACCCGGATTTTAACGGAGCGACGACCTATGGAGTTGGCGCCTACCAGCTCACGGTCAAAAACGGCTGGCGGTCCAGCGCGGCAACGGCGTTTCTTCAGCCGATCCGGACCCGGTCCAACCTGTTCGTCGTTACTGGCGCGCACGCAACCCAAATCTTGTTCGACGGCCATCACACCTCCGGCGTCGAGTGGAGAGCGGGCGGGGCTCTCGCCTCCGCCGTGGCCACCTGCGAGGTCATCGTCGCCTCCGGCGCCATCCAGTCGCCGCAGCTGCTGCAGCTGTCCGGTATCGGCCCGGCCGCATTGTTGCGGACCCATGGGATCCCGGTGCTGGCCGACGCACCTGAGGTTGGGCGCAACCTGCAGGACCATTACCAGGCCCGCACCATCGTCCGGCTGCGGGGCAAGTCGTTCAACGATCATTCCCGGAACCCCGTCCGGTTGGCCAGCATGGGGTTGGAGTGGCTGTTCCGGGGAACAGGTCCGCTGACCGTTGGCGCCGGGCAGGTCGGGGGTGCCGCTACGACCTCACTGGCGCAGGGCAGCCGGCCGGATGTGCAGTTCACGGTGATGCCGCTGTCGGTCGATAAGCCCGGAACGCCGCTGCACCGTTACTCGGGGTTCACCGCGGCCGTATTCCAGTGCCGGCCGGAATCGCGCGGCTTCGTCGAGATCGCCTCCCCCGACCCTCACGCCGACCCGCGCATCGTGCCGAACTATCTGTCCCGCGAGATCGACGGCGGGACGACAATCGCTGGCATCCGTATGCTGCGGGACATCTATCGGCAGCCGGCTTTCGGAGACCTGGTCGATGACGAGGTGCTGCCTGGCAAGGGGCGAGCCAGCGATGCGGACCTGCTGCAATTCCTCCGCTTCCAGGGCGCCACCGTGTTCCATCCGTCCGGCACCTGCCGGATGGGCACGGACGCGGGCGCGGTGCTCGGCCCGGACCTCTGCGTGCGCGGCGTGGAGGGCCTGCGCGTGATCGACGCCTCCGCCATGCCGACGCTAACCTCGGCGAACAGCAACGCGGCCACGATGATGATCGGCGAGAAGGGCGCGCAGCATATCATCGCTGCTCGGCAGGGGGTGCCATGACCCGTCTGGTGCTGGTTACTAAGAACCGGCTCAACCCGGCCTATGGCGGAGCTCGCCTCGGCGCCGACCGGGTTGCCCGGCGGCTGTCGGTCACGATCGACCATCGCGTGCCCGACGGGTTTGACCGGGTGGAGGACCAGTTGGCAATCCTGGAGGCTCTCCTCCCCAACCCGCCGGATGCGCTGATCCTGCATCCTTACGGTGACACGAGGGTGGACCAACTGGTCGAGCAGTTTCAGGCGGCCGGCACGCCGGTGATCTTTATCGTCAATAAGCCCAGCGGCGTCGGTTGCACGACCAGTATCGGCTCCGATGACACCGCGCTGGCCGAGGCTGCTGCGACGCTAGTCTGCCAGTCGTTGCGCGGGGAGTGCCGCGTAGTAGTCATCGATGGCCATCCGAACGCCATCAGCACGCCCATGCGCGGTGCCGGCTTCCGTAAGGCGCTGTCGCGCTTCCCCGATATCTATCTAGTCGACGCCGCCCGCGGCGATTACCGGCAGGACCGGTCGCATGCGGCCACCGCCTCGCTCCTGCGCCGACATGGGCAGCTGGACGGCATCCTAGCGACCAATGACGCCGCCGCCATGGGCGCGATCGCTGCGCTGGCCGAGGCCGGGCGGTCTGCCGCCGTGGTCGGCATCAACGCCAGCCCCGAGGCCGTCACGGCAGTAAAAGCCGGCACCCTGCTCGCTTCTGCCGGCTTCAATGCTATGGCGATGGCCTGCCTCGCGACAGAGGCGGCAGTACGCCACCTCCGTGGCGAAACGATTCCACTGGCGATCGTCCTGCCGGTTGAGATGGTCACGGCGGCCAACTACCGCGCGTGGGACCGGCCGTATGAGGAACGGGACTGCCCGGACTGGGATGCAATGCTTGCGGCCTGTCGAGCGGATTAAGGGAGGATCATGATGAGCGCTGGGCCAAGATTCCTGCAGACGATGCTGCGGGTCGGTAACCTCGATGCCAGCGTTCGGTTCTATACCGAGCTACTCGGCATGCAGGAGGTCCGGCGCCGGGTTGTGCCAGAGGGCAAGTTCATCTTGGTCTTCCTGGGCTACGGCGATGAGGCGACCACGACCGTACTGGGACTGACCTACAACGAGGGCGTAGACCGTTACGAGAGAGGTAACGGCTTCCGCCATATTGGCATCGGCGTCCCAGACGTCGCGGCTCTGTGCGATAGGCTGCGGACGGCTGGGGTCAAGATCACGCGGGAGCCAGGTCCGATGCGGTTCGGCGACACGGTCATCGCTTTCATTGAGGATCCCGACAGTTACGTGATCGAGCTAATCCAGCGGACCTGATCCCGGCTACCATGCGGCAACCTCTGGTGCTGAGATTGCCGCAATGTCTGTTGACCTGCGACAATATCGAAAGCATCCTTTTCGCATGCGGTCATCGGCCGCACCGAGGTCTCACCAAAGAGGGCCGAAACAGGGATGACACGAAACACGAGCCGCGCCGAGTATGCGAAACCGTCGCAGGCCGCCCAGGCCGCAGCATCCGGCCCGCGTGCGCTGTTGGCCCAGTTCGAGCGTGGTCTCGGCCGCGTCGTCGAAACGGTCGCGGGCCTGCTAGTCGCGTGCGAGACGCTCATTCTTTTGACAGGCGTCGTGTTCCGTTACGGTTTGGACGTCCCGCTGGTCTGGACTGACGAGCTTTCGTCTACCTTCTTCCTATGGCTCGCGATGTTCGGCGCCATTGTCGCATTCCGGCGGGTCGAGCATATGCGGATGGCGGCGCTGGTTGAGCGTACGGTGCGCTTTCGCGCCCTGGCCGAAGGTTTGTCATTGGCGGCGAGTCTTTGCTTCTTGGCGCTCGTCCTGCATCCGTCGCTGGACTACGCGCTGGACGAGGTGCTGGTGACGACGCCGGCGCTCGAGATTTCCGGTGGCTGGCGCGCCTTGGCGTTGCCTATCGGTCTCAGCCTGATGTTCGTCTTCGGCCTGCTGCGGATTGGCCGCGACTCACCGTTACGCGACGTCGCGGCAGCACTGGGCGTCGTGGTGGCCCTCGGTGTGCTGCTGTTCCTCGCAAAACCCATGCTGATGGCGATCGGCAATTATCGGCTGATCGTCTTCTTCGTGGTGCTCGTAGGTGCCGCAGTGCTCGGTGGGATTCCGATCGCCTTCTCGTTCGGCCTCGGAACCTTCGCTTTCCTCACACTTACCACCCGGGTGCCCCTTACGGTCGTTGTCGGCCGGATGGACGAAGGCATGTCGCACCTGATCCTGCTTTCGGTGCCGTTGTTTGTCTTTCTTGGCCTAATCATCGAAATCACCGGCATGGCACGCACCATGGTCGGCTTCCTGGCGAGCCTTCTGGGCCATATCAGGGGTGGGTTGCACTACGTGCTGGTGGCGGCAATCTACTTGGTTTCCGGCATCTCAGGGTCAAAAGCGGCCGACATGGCGGCCATCGCGCCAGTGCTTTTCCCGGAGATGCGGAAGCGCGGCGCCCGGCCCGGTGATCTCGCGGCTCTGCTGGCTGCTACCGGTGCGCAGACTGAGACCGTTCCGCCGAGCCTAGTCCTGATCACAATTGGGTCGGTGACGGGCGTTTCCATCTCGGCGCTGTTCATCGGCGGCCTGCTGCCGGGGTTGGTGCTCGGACTGATGTTGTGCGGCGTCGTTTTTGTAAAGTTCCGCAACGAAGACATGCGCCACATCCAACGCGCACGCCCGGCCGACGTCGTCCGGGCGTTCGTGGTGGCGCTGCCCGCGTTAATTTTACCTTTCTTGATTCGCGCCGCCGTCGTGGAGGGGGTGGCAACTGCGACGGAGGTGTCCACCGTTGGCATCGCCTACGTCCTGCTTTACGGCATCATCGCCGCGTTCGTGTTCCGCGATCAGATCGACTGGCGACGGCTGTGGCCTGCGCTAATCGACACTGCTTCCCTGTCCGGCGCGATTCTGTTCATCATCGGCACCGCCACCGCCATGGCCTGGGCGCTGACGCAATCCGGCTTCTCCCGCCAGCTTGTCACGACGATGACGGGTCTGCCGGGCGGCCGCTTCACCTTCATGGCCGTTTCCATCCTGGTATTCATGGTGCTCGGGTCGGTGCTCGAAGGCATTCCGGCCATCGTCCTGTTCGGGCCCCTGCTGTTCCCGATCGCTAAGCTCGTTGGCATCCACGAGGTGCACTACGCGATCGTCGTCATTCTTGCGATGGGAATCGGGCTATTCGCACCGCCCTTCGGCGTAGGCTTCTATGCCGCCTGTGCCATCGGCCGGACCGCCCCAGCGGAGGCGATCCGGCCGATATGGCTATATCTCGCCACCCTGTTCGCCGGTACGATGCTCATGGCAGCTGTCCCCTGGTTCTCGATCGGCTTCCTCCGGGAATAATGTGCCTGCCACCCGAACACCACAAATAACACCCGATGAGGAGACAACCATGCCGCTCACACGCCGCTCGATGCTGGCCGCCGGTGCTCTGCTTCCGCTTTCATCCGGCACGGTACGGGCGCAATCCGCAGAATTCGTCATCAAAGTCGGCAGCGGCAACTTCCCGGATCACCCGTCCATCGTGATCATGGAACAGGTGGCGAAAGCAGTCGCTGCTGAATCGCACGGGCGAATCGACATGCAGGTCTTCGCTAGCAGTCAGCTCGGCAGCGATTCGCAGATGACTAGCCAGGTGCGTTCAGGCGCCCTGGAGTGCTTCATCGCCACTGACGCGGTCCTGACGGCCGTCGTCCCTGCGACGTCGCTCTGCAACATGGGCTTCGCATTCAACAGCTACGACGCGGTGTGGAAGGCGATGGACGGCGAGTTCGGCAGCTACGTCCGGCAGAAAGTCGCAGACGCAAGCCTGCACGTCTTCGAAAAGTCGTGGGACAACGGCTTTCGGCAAATCACCACAGGCAACAAGCCGGTCAAGGATGTCGAGGACTTGGCCGGCCTGAAGATTCGGGTGCCCGCAAGTCCCCTTAGTCTCTCGCTTTTCAAGAGTCTCGGCGCGGCGCCGGTCAGCATAAATTTCAGTGAGCTTTACTCTGCTTTGCAAACCGGGCTGGTCCAAGGCCAAGACAACCCAATTGCCAACATCGAGACTGCGAAGCTGTACGAGGTGCAGAAATACTGCGCGCTCACCAGCCACACCTGGGACGGCATCTGGATCGTAGTCAACAAAGCACTTTGGAACCAGCTTCCGGCTGACCTGCAAGCGATACTGACCCGCAACATCAACGACGGTGCCGCCCAGCAGCGGGCGCTGTCGGCACGGCTGAACGAAGACCTTAAGGCCACGTTGACGTCGCGCGGCATGGTGATCAACCAACCCGACGTTGCCTCGTTCAAGGCTGCCCTGCAGCGTAGCGGCTTCTATGCCGAATGGAAGGCGAAGTTCAGTGCCGAGGCCTGGACGCTGCTCGAGAGAGCGGTCGGCACCTTGGCATGACCAGCAAACGGTCGGCGGGGCACAGCGACCCTACACGGCTGCGTGCGTGCTGTCCCGCCGCTCCCGCGCTCAACGCACGAGGGCCGCGAAGGGTAATGCTGGGCTCGCGCCAGCAAGTTGTAATCATTGCTCTCAGACACGCGGCGGGGGCCGATCAGGCCTGAAGCAGCCCTGTAATCTCACATAAGACTACACAGCTGGGACAAGTGTGATTAGGGCACCGTCAACTTGTTGGGGTGAGGTCGCGCTCGCGCGCGATTAGGACGTCGTGGTCGTGGTTACGCCGCAGTGGGGACGCCGGTGACCTCGGCCCAAGCTTGAAGATCTGGGTCCGGGTGGATCGATACTGGTGATCGCGGCGACGGTGAAAGAGGTTGTTGATCCCGTCATGGGCGGAGAGGAAGCGCGGCGCTTGCCCGGCCGACTTGAACCGTTTCCTCTGCCGCTCGCATCGCCGCGTCAGCTGGTGCGAGTTCTCCGCTCTCTTGTTCAGGCCCTTGTGCTTCCTGTGCTCGACAAGGGCATCACCTCCCGCTTGGTCGCTTCGTAGCTCGCCAGCTTGTCGGTAACCATGACATGAGGTGCCCGGCATTGCCGCTTCAGCAGCTTGCGCAGCAGGCGCTTGGCGGCCTGCGTGTCGCGCCGGCTCTGCACCAGGATGTCCAGCACCATCCGGTTCTGGTCCACTGTGCGCCACAGCCAGTGCTTCACGCCGGCAATCGTCGGCACGACTTCTGCCAATTGCCAATTGCCAATTGTCCCCGGCCAGGGGCAACCTGCGGCGGACCTGGTCTGCGAACGTCTGGTCGAACTTCAACGCACAATGTCGCACGATTTCATGGCTGACGACGATGCCGCGCGCGACGAGCAGTTCGTCTACCATCCGCAAGCTGAGCGGGAAACGGGAGTAGAGCCAGACGGCGTCGCTGATGATCTCGGCCGGGAAACGGAAGGTGGCGTAGCTGGGGCGGGCAGGTGACGTCATCCCGCCCGCCTACCGGGCTCAGCCGCATCTCGCAAACCGGGTAGCAGCCAAGTTTACCATGTTTACACGAGAGCCTCGAGACGACCCACGTCTATGTGGAGGCCGACTCGGCCACAAAGGAGCGGGCGCTCAACAAACTCGCTCCAATGCCGGGAACGCCCATCCGCTACCGCGCTGGCGACAAGTTTTCGGCCTTCCTCGCTGCCGCCTCATTATGCCGACATGACCAAAATGACGAGGGCGCTCTATCATGATCAGACGCTCCCGCTTGGCATGATCCGGGACTCGGCAAAAACAAGTATCCTGAACCTACCCCTTGCTGCCCGGCATGACCACCACCGGCTTTGGACCGTGGGCACCAGGCCGTTCGATGGCGTGGCGGATGAGCGCACCAGTGCGATACAGACCGTGCACGAACTTGCTGTAGGGCATGGTCACAAAGAAGGCCAAGACAAAGCCCAGATGTACCGCGAGCGCGACGCCCATGGCCCCGGTGGCGCGCACGCCCAGCAGCAGCAGGCCCGTGACCCCGATCAGCATCAGCAAAACCAGCAGGCCGGCATCCGCCCCCAGCAGCTTCGCCGCCTGCGGTTCATGGTCGCCCGCCAGCTTCAGCCAGAACAGGCCGGCGGTTCCCGCCACCAGCCCCAGCCCGCCGACGGTGCCCAGCAGCACCGGCACGCTCCAGAACGGATAGGGTGCGGGCCAGCCGAGGAAGTGGTCGTACACCGTCGCCATGGAGGTGGAGGCGAAGCACAGCAGGAACCCGTATGCCATCAGATGGTGCCAGTGCCGCCGCGCGCTGGAGAAGCTCTCGTCCCGGTCGTTGCAGCCATGCCCGCCGCCGCCCAGGTATTTCAGCGTGGCGGCATCATGGAATGCCTGAATCAGGGGACGCGGCTGCTTCAGCTCCGCCATTGTGCCGCCCGTGTCGCGCCAGAACCGGCCGAAGCCGATCACCAGCGCGAGAATGGAGAATACGAAGGTCACCGAGGCCGCTGTCACCATGACGCCGTAGGGAATGACGTTGTAGAACCCCTGTCCCGGCTCCTGCGACTGCGGCGCGAACAGCACCGCGTGCCGCTGCAGCAGCATCGACAGCAGCAGCACCCCGCCGACGCCGAGCGCCATGGCCAGCGCCATCATCAACCCGTTGCGCTGGTAAAGCCGAGCCAGCGGGTTGGGCCAGGCATACTGCGCGTAGCTTTCCGCCCGCACCTCGGCCAGCGCGCGTGGCACATTGATGCCGAACTCGTGGGGCGGCGCGTACTGGCAGGCGTAGTAGCAGCCGCGACAGGAATGGCAGAGATTCGCCAGGTAGTTCAGGTCGCCGGTGCCGAACTCCCGCCGCAGCTCCATCGCGGGGAACACGGCACAGAAGCCCTCGCAGTATCGGCAGGCGTTGCACACCTCCATGGCCCGGCGCGCCTCCAGCATCGCCGGACTTTGCTCGCCGCCCGCCATCGCGATCAGGTTAATTTCGGACATACTTTGCTGCCTCCCGTCCCGCGATCCGCCCGAACACCGTGCCAATTGCCATGCCGAACCCGGCGAGATACCCCTTGCCGAGGATGCTGCCCGCCATGATCTCGCCCGAGGCGAACAGATTCGCCGCCGGGCGCCCATCCTCCATGATCACCTGCGCCTGGTCGTTCACCTTCACACCGAGATAGGTGAAGGTAATGCCGGGCCGCAGCGGGTAGCCCATGAAGGGCGGCTCGGCAATCGGGCGCGCCCAGTTGGTCTTGTCGATATCGAGCCCGGCGGTGTGCAGCCCGTCCAGGCGGGAGCTGTCGAAGGTGCCGGGCTGGCAGGCCGCGTTGAATTGCGACACCGTCGCCTCTACAGCGTCCGGGTCGAGGCCCAGCCTCGTCGCCAGCTCGCCCACCGTGTCCGCCTTGATGGCGGGGAAGATGGACGGCATGAACAGGCGTTCGCTGCGGCTGTCGATGATGGAATAGGCGAGCTGGTCCGGCTGCTGCGCCACCAGGCGGCCCCAGATGGCGTAGCGCTTCGGCCAGACGTCCTGGCCTTCGTCATAGAAGCGCTGGCCTTGCCTGTTGACCACCACGGAAAATGGCACGCAGTCCAGCCGGGTCGCGATGCCGCCGTCGAATTTCGGCGAACGCCCGTCGATTGCGACGGCGTGGCACTGGGTGGGGTCGCCGACGGAGGCGACGCCCTGGCCGAGCAGGCTCTTCAGCACGGCGCCCTTGGCATAAGGGGTGCCGCGGATGAGGAAGTTCTCCGCCGCCTCGCCCCAGCCCTGCTTCAGCCACTCGATGTTGGCCTGAAAGCCGCCGGCGGAGGCGATCACCACCTTCGCCTGCACCTCCATCGGGAACCCCTTGCTGGTCACCGTCAGCCGGCGGGCGAAGCCGTTCTCCAGGTCGATGCCCGTCACCTCGGTGTCGTACAGCACCTTGATGCCGAGCTTCGCGGCCATGGCGTAGTAGGCGTTCATCAGTGCCTTGCCGCCGCCCAGGAAGAAGGCGTTGGTGCGCGACAGGTTTAGCGTGCCGGTCAGCGAGGGCTGGAACCGCACGCCGCAACGTTCCATGAAGGGCAGCGCGTCCTGGGTCGCACGGATGGTCAGCCGGGCCAAGTGCTCGTCGGTCTCCCCGCCGGTGACGCGCAGCAGGTCGTCCCAGTACTCGTCCTCCAGGTAGGCCTCGGTCAGCACGGAGGTCGGCTCCGTGTGCATGGCGCGCAGGTTGCGGGTGTGCCGGCTGTTGCCGCCGCGCATGGTCTTGGGCGCGTGTTCCAGCACCAGCACACTGGCTCCAGCCTCTCGCGCCGTTACGGCGGCTGTCAGCGCCGCGTTGCCGCCGCCGATCACCACAACGTCGTAACTTTCGACCGGGTCGGCCATATTAGCCCCTCTATTGTATCCCGCGGGATGCGATTTTGGTCATCGCTCTCCGGAAGTCAACTCCACGCGGGTGCGGAAGGCGTTGAGGATGTGCTGCCGGGCCGCCTGCTCCGCCCCGTCGGGGTCCTGCGCGGCGATCCGGGCGACGATGGCGCCATGCTCCTCCACCGACTGCGCCGCGCGACCTGGCGCCCCTAGCGTGGTGCCGGCGAGCAGGGCCAGGGAGAGGCGTAGCGCCTCTAGCGCCTTGGACAGGTAGCGGTTGCTGGCAGTGTCGCGCAGCTGCTGGTGGAAGCGGCGGTTGGTCTGTGCCAACAGCCACGGCTGGGCCACCAGGCCCCGATCGGTCTCCACCATGCGCTCCAGCACGCCGACCTCCACCGCCGTCGCGTGCTGGGCTGCCAGACGGGCCGCGGTGCCCTCCAGCACCTCCCGCAGCGCATACATCTCGGTCACCTGGCCATATTCCAGAGCGGCCACCACAGCGCCGTGATGCAACTCATGCGCCACCAGGCCCTGCAGCTCCAGCCGCTTCAGCGCCTCCCGCACCGGGGTCCGGCTGATCGCCAGTCGCTCCGCCAGCTCCGCCTCCCGCAGGCGCGTGCCAGGTGGCAGCTTACCGTCTTCAATATCGCTCAACAACAGTTCATAGGCCTCTGCAGCACTGGAACGGCTTGGGATCGCGACGCTAACGGCAGCCATGGCGGTCCTCGAAACGATGCGATGATGGCAGCCGTGATAGCATGTCCCAAGGCGCGTTACAGATTCAGGACGAGCAAGCGCTGCTCCGTGAGATCGCGGATCGCGTAGCGCGGGCCCTCGCGTCCGATGCCGCTATTCTTGACCCCGCCATAGGCGAGCTGGTCGGTTCGCCAGGTTGAACTGCCGTTAATGATGACGCCGCCGGTGCGGATGGTGCGAAACGCCTGCATCGCAAGCGGCAGGGACTGGGTGAACACGCCGCACTGTAGGCCGAGCGGGTTGTCGCTGATGCGGCGGCACACGTCGGTGAAGTCGGCGTAGGGCACGACGCTGACCACGGGCCCAAACACTTCGTTGCAAACCACCTGCATCACATCGCTCACCCCGGTCAGCACCACCGGGTGCAACTGAGCGCCCCGCCGTGTACCGCCCAAGTGGCGCGTGGCGCCGCCCGCTACCGCCTCCTCCACCCAGGACTGGACCCGGCGCGCCGCCCTTTCGTCGATCAGGGTGCCGACGTCGCAGGCGGGGTCCATGGGATCGCCGACGTTTAGGCCCGCAACCTCCGCCACCATGCGCGCTACAAGCGCATCGAACACGCTGGCATGGGCATAGACCACCTGCACCGAGATGCAGCTCTGCCCCGCGAGCCGCATGGCGTTGCGGGCACAGGTGGCGCCGGCCACGTCGATGTCCGCATCTGCATGCACGATCGTCTGCCCGGCGCCACCGAGTTCCAGCGCAACCCGGCGCAATCCGGTCGCCGCCTTGATCTCCGCCCCCACCCGGCTCGATCCAGTGAAGGTGACGAAGTCCACCCGGGGATCCCGCACTAGGGCGGCCCCGACATCGCCGTATAGCACGTTCAAAGCGCCGGGCGGCGCTCCGGCGTCCACGAACATCTCTGCCAGGGCGTGGACGACGCCGGGCGCCTGCGGAGATCCCTTCAGCACGACGACGTTGCCCGCCGCCAACGCGGGGGCCACCTTGTGGCAGGCCAAGTTGAATGGAGCGTTGAACGGCGTGATCGCACCGACTACCCCCACCGGGAAGCGCAGCATCATCGCGACCTTGCCGGCTCCCATAGCGCTTCCGTCTAGTGGAACATGCTCGCCCTCAATCCGGATGGCCTCCTCGGCCGAAAGGTCGATGGTATCCTGGGACCGGACCACCTCGCCCCTCGCATCCTTGATGGCTTTCCCGGTCTCCCGCGTCATCACCTCCGCGATCGCATCCGCCCGCTCCCGCAACAGCCCCGACACGCGGCGCAGTAGGTCGGCCCGCTCGAAGCCCGGCATCGCCGCCATCACCGGCTTGGCAGTGACGGCCGCATCCAGCGCCGCGTCCAGGTCGGCCGCGGTGGACAGCGGCATGTGCGCAACCACGGTCCCACGATAGGGATCGGTGACCGGCGCCATTTCGGAAGCCGAGCGCCACGCGCCGTCGATCAGCATGGGAATTATTCGCGGCATGACATTCCTCCCTGTGTTGGGCAAGAATGCGACACTGCAGCAAACCTTTCAACATGGCCGTAAGTTTGCTGGTTTGCCCGCCGTCAGACTCGGTGCGACACCCGGACGACCGACACCGACAGAGCGGAGCCACATGCCGAACATCAAGACCGCGCGGCCGTCCACCACGCCGCCGCCCGATACGGAGAAGCGGGAAACGGGAGGCATTAGTCCATTGAGCGGGCTTTCGCCATCCTGGAGCAGATTGCGCGCAGCCCGTCCGGCATGACGCTCTCGGAGCTGAGCAGGCAGCTGACCCTGCACAGCAGCACCGTGTTCCACTTGGTGCAGACCATGGTCTCGCTGGGGTATGTCCGAGAGAAACGCGACTTTAAGTGCTACCATATCGGCCGTCCGCTTTTCGCCTTAGCGGCGATATCGAACGACGACGTGGAACTGGTTTCCGCCGCAATCCCAGCGTTGCAGGTGCTGTCCTTCGGCACGGGCGAGGGCAAGCATTTGGCGTGTGGTCGGCCGACACCGTGCTGGTGCTGACCAAGACGCCCGATACAAGGGCGTTTCAGATGACCAGCTCCTTGGGGTGCTCCGCGCGGCCTATGCCACCGGACTTGGCACGGCGATGCTCTCGGCCCTGGGCGACCAGCAGCTGGACCGCTACCGCGCGAGCGCGGCGGCGCATCGTTTAACGCCGCGCACCCTGACCGACCCGGAGCTGCTGCGGCACAGCCTGCAGCAGGCACGCCGCCTCCGCCTAGCCTACGACGACGGGGAGTTCGATCCGGAGATCTGCTGCGTCGCCGCCGTCGTGCGGGATTTCAGCGGCGGGGCGATCGGCGCAATCGGCACTTCCGGACCGGTCTGGCCCCTGTCCCTGCAGGCGCTGCATGCGGCGGCTAGGCAGATCAGCCGTGCCGCGGCCGAACTCTCGCTAGAGCTGGGATACCAAAAGGCTGCAGCGTAAGCCGAACTTGCCACATTGTGAATAGTTGTTTCTAAAATGTGCTTTGGGGATTGTGCCCAGGCACCAAATCGAGAACCATCCATTCCAAGAAGCAGCGCAAGGCAACGGAGGGGAACGAGATGGTGCAGATGAAGGGTGGCGAGGTCATCGCCGAGTACCTGGCCAAGCAGAAGGTGCCTTTTGTGTTCGGTATCTGCGGCCACGGCAACGTCGGCATCCTGGATGCGCTACACGAGGTGCGTGATCGCGTGAAGCTGGTGTCCCCACGGCATGAACAGTGTGCCGGGCATATGGCGGACGCTTACTTCCGGGTGAAGCACCAGCCGGTGGCGACGCTGACCTCCACCGGGCCCGGCTCTGCCAACATGGTGATGTCGCTCGCCACGGCGCTGTCCGACTCCTCGGCCTTTATGGCGATCACCGCAAATGTGCCGACCTCGCAGGCCAACCGCGGCCCTTTCCAGGAATTGTACGCCCACAACCAGGCGGATTTTGCCCAAGTCCTGCGCCCTGTGGTGAAGCGCTCGTTCCAGCCCAGCCGTGTGGAGATGCTGCCGCTCGCCTTGCGTCAGGGTTTCAACACCATGGTCACCGGCCGCCCTGGCCCGGTGAACCTCGACATCCCTTACAACGTCTTTCAGGAGGAGGCGGAGGTTGAGCTGCCCGCGGCCTCCCACGTTCTGGGCGCACACCGTGCAGCAGCCTGCCCCGCCGACCTGGCGCGGGCGCTGGACCTGATCGCCGCAGCACGGCGTCCGGTGTTCTTCATCGGCCAGGGCGCCACGCTGGCCGAGGCGTCGGCGGCGATGACGGAGCTGCAGGCTCGACTCGGCCTGCCGGTCATCACCTCCCCAAACGGCATGGGATGCGTGCCGGCGAGCGATCCGCTCACGCTAGGCTTCATCGGCCGCAACGGCGCCTATCCGGCCAACCAGGCGGGGCGGCACGCAGATCTCGTGATCTGCATCGGCACGCGATTCGACGACCGCTCGTCATCCAGCTGGCACCCCGGCTATTCCTGGAACTTTCCATCCACCAAGCTGCTGCAGGTCGATGTCGACCCGGCGGAACTCGGCCGCAATTATCCTCCCACCCTTGGCATCACCGCGGATGCCCGCACCTTCGCGGAACAGTTGCTCGCGGGACTGCCGGGGCGTGCGGACATTAGCCGCGAGGTCTGGGACGACTGGCGCGACTTGGTCGCCACCTGGCAAAGGGAGTGGGAGGCGTTCGTGCGCCCCAACTTCGGCGCCATCACCACGCCGATTCGCCCGGAGTATATTGTGGCGACGCTGCAGTCCGTGTTGCCGGACGACGTGATCCTGGCGCTCGACTCCGGCGTCCACCACAACTGGTTCATGCAGTTCTGGCAGCCCAATCGACCGCAAAGCATGCTGAACAGCTGGGGCTACTCCTCGATGGGCTTCGGCGTCTGCGGCGTGCTGGGCGCGCAGCTCGCCGCTCCCGACCGCCCTTGTATCGCTGTTGTGGGCGATGGCGGCTTCATGATGGCGCCCTACGTCGTCGCCACCGCGGTGGAGTACGATCTGCCCTGCGTTTGGATCGTCTGGAACAACTTCGCCTGGGGCGCGATCCGCGACATCCAGTACGGTATGTTCGACGGGCGGGAGATCGGGACCGCGTTCTACCGGGGCAACCAGGGCCCCGGCGGCCAGCGCTACAACCCGGACTTCGCGGCCTGGGCCCGGGCATGCGGGGCAGATGGCGTTACGGTCACGCGCAGTGAGGATTTGGCGGGGGCGGTGGAGGAGGCGGTGCGAAATCGGCGCCCCTGCGTGATCGACGTGCATGTCGATGCCGATGTGCGCCCCCCTTCCACCGGCACCTGGGAGCTTCCGCCCATTCCCTACAAAGAGCCCGTGTTCGGAAGACCCTACGTGCCTCAATAGGGCACTGTCCGACCAGGCGGAGTTGCGTGGGCGGAAGTAGTGCTCGCCAAACCTCAGTCCATAGAGCCCAAGCCCTAGAGCCCAAGCTGATCCACATTGATAGGATTGGGCTCTAGACCGCGCGGAACCGGATCAGAACAGTCGGCAAACGACAGATCGAAAACAGGAGGACGTCCTATGAGTCAGACAGCCAAGTCGTTTCGGCAACTTACCTTGGCCGGGGCCGCACTGCTCGGCAGTATTGTGCTCGCCGCTGCCGGCGCCCGCGCCCAGGCGACCGGGCCGATCCGCATCGGCATGATTTATTCCAAACAGGGACCCGGCGCGTCTATCGGCGAATACCTGCAGCGCGGCAGCGCCCTGGCAGTGGAGCAGGCGGGCGCCAGGGTGCTGAACCGCCCGATAGAGCTGATCTGGCTGGACGAGGCGGATCCCCAGAACTCGCAGCAGAATATGCAAAGGCTGATCGACGAGAACAAAGTCGTCGCCGTGGTCGGCGGCAACTACAGCTCCTCTGCGCTGGCAATGATGAGCGTAGCCACCCGCGAGAAGATCCCGTTGATCCTGACCGGCGCCGCCGCTAGCGAGATCACCGGCAAGAACTGCAGCCGCTACACCTTCCGTACGCAGGCGACGGTGCCCGTGCAGATGCGCGGCCTGATGCCCTTCGTCACCAGCATTGGCAAGAAGGTGTACTTCCTCACGCCGTCCTACGCCTTCGGCCAAGACATCCTACGCTCCGGGCGCGGGCTGCTGCAGGCGGAAGGCGGCACGGAACTAGGCAATGACGAAGTGCCGGTCAACACCGCCGACTACAGTTCCTATATCCTAAAAATCCGCGCGGCCCGGCCGGATGTCGTGGTCGGCGGGCTGGTCGGGGGTGACTTCTCCAACTTCCTGAAGCAGTCAAACGAGATGGGGATGAAGGGCCGCCCGCCCTATGCCGCCGTCGCCGTCACCGACACCGATTTTTGGACTGTGGGACCGCAAGCTTCCGCCGGCATCTTCGTGAAGCCCTGGTACTACAACGACCCCAGCAACTCGGACGCGGAAAAGGCGATGACCGCGGCTTTCCAGAAGAAGTACAATCAACCCCCGTCGGACAAGACGTGGTCCGGCTGGATCGGCTTGCGCGCCCTGCTGGAGTCTATGGAGGCTGCAAAGTCCACGGACCCCAAGGCCATCGTCACGGCGCTGGAGCATTGGCGGAACGCCGAGGAGAAGGTGCCCTTCTTCTTCCGCGACTGGGATCATCAAATGGTTCGGCCAGCCCTGATCGTGCGAGTCAAGCAGATCATCACCGACAAGTGGGACTACTTCGACATCGTGAAGCCGACCTCGGACACCGAGGACAGCACGTTGGCGAGCTTCGGGACCAAGGAGGAGGTCGGCTGCTCCATGCCGGGCCTCTGATCGGATTACTGTCCGAAACCGGGAACGAACCATGCTCGACGTCATCGTCTCGCAGGCCGCCAACGGCCTCGTGCTGGGCTTTCTATACGTGCTAATCGCCGTGGGCTTGTCGATCACCTTCGGCCTGCTGGGCGTGATCAACTTCGCCCACGGCGCCTTCTTTGCGCTGGGTGCCTATGTCGCCTGGCAGTTGCTGCGGCTGTTCGGCTGGCCGGCGGTCGTCTTCGCACCGGTGATTGTCGGTGTGGTGGGGATGGCGGTGGAGGTCGTCCTCATCCGCCGGCTGTACGGTAAGGAGCCGCTGCTGAGCTTGGTTGTGACCTTCGCCCTGGCCCTGCTCATAGAGGCGTGCATCCGTTTCTTCTGGGGCGCGGACGGCAAGCCATTTGACCAGCCGCCGGACCTCACGGGGATCGTGGAGTTCGGGCCGTTGCTGATGACGCGATATCGGGTGGCCGTGCTGGGAGCTACAGTGGCTACGCTGCTGGCGCTCTGGATTTTCCTTGGTTGGACCCCCTATGGTCGCATCCTGCGCGCCGGCAGCCGGGACCCCGAAATGGTAGAGCTGCTGGGTATCAACCTACCCCGCGTGCTGACCGCCGTGTTTGGGCTTGGCTGCGCGCTAGCGGCGACCGCCGGGGTGCTAGCCGCGCCGCTATGGACGGTGTCGCCGTCCATGGCGGCCAATGCGGTGATGCCGGCATTCGTCATCGTCGCTATTGGCGGGCTGGGCTCGCTGCGAGGTGCCGTGGTTGCCGGGCTTGCAGTCGGGATCGTCACCGCCCTCACCATCCAGTTCAAGCCGGAGGCGGCGGCGGCATCCATGTACGTGCTGATGTTCGCCGTGATGATGCTGCGGCCGCGGGGCCTGTTTGGCGAGCGGTGGGAGCGGTTCGAATGATCCCGCGCCTCGGTCCGACCGCCCTGGCGGCCCACCCCATCGCCATACTGGCCGGCGTGCTCGTGCTGGCTTCGCTGATCGCTTACGCTATCGGGATGCCGCTGCAGCGGATCACTCAGATTGCGATTTACGCGCTGTACAGCATCGGCGTGAACTTCCTGATCGGCTACCTCGGTCTGGTGCCCTTCGGCGCATCCTTCTTCTTCGGCTGCGCGAGCTATGCGCTGGCCCTGGCCGGCGGCGTGAACGAGATTGGGGGCGTGCTGATCGCCGGGCTGTTCTCGCTCCTGCTCGGGGTGGTGGTGGGCGCCGTGATCCTGCGCCGCCGGGGACTGTACTTCTCGCTGTTGACGCTGGCCTGTTCGCAGATCGCCTTCGAGGTCGCGTTCAAATGGACGGCGGTCACCGGGGGGGAGAACGGGCTGCAGAACGTGGCGCGACCGTTGTTCCCGTCCGCGCTGTCCTTCCACGTCTTTACCATCGTGGTGGTGCTGGCCACGCTGTGGGGCCTGTGGCGCGTCGCCCACGCGCCGTTCGGGCGGCTGATGCAGGCGTTGCGCGATAACGAGCAGCGTGTCGCCAGTCTCGGCTACAACACCTACTTGACCAAGCTCCTGGCGCTCTCGATCGCGGGCGGAGTGATCGGGATCGCCGGTGGGCTGATGGCACTGCTGCTGCAGGGCGTCTATGCCAACAACCTGAACTGGGAGCATGCCGGCGATCCGGTGCTGATGGCGGCGCTGGGTGGCGTGCATCAGTTCCTCGGCCCGCTCTGGGGTGCCATCCTGTTCATCGTGCTGGAGGATCGGCTCAGCGCCCTGACGGAGAACTGGTGGCTGTACTTCGCCCCTATCATCATCGTCTTCGCCCTGCTGTCGCCGGAAGGGGTTCAAGGCATCTTCCAGCGCTTGGTCGGCCGGAATCGCTGGACGCTGGTGCGGCCCGGCATTCCCGAGCGCCCGCCAGTGATCGCGCCCTACCTGGCTCCACAAGCGGGCCGAACCGACAGCGGCCCCGTTCTCGAAGTCTGCAACCTATGCAAACGGTTCGGCTCCATCGTCACGCAGGACGATATCTCGCTCGAGGTCAGTCGCACCGGCCTGCACAGCCTGATCGGGCCTAACGGCGCGGGCAAGACCACCTTCTTCAACCTGCTCAACGGCCTGCTGCGCCCCGATAGCGGCACGATCCTGCTGGACGGCACGCCGGTTGGCTACCTTCCGCCCTTCCGCCGCGCCCGGCTTGGCTTGTCCCGCTCCTTCCAGATCCTCAGCGTGTTCCCGAACCTGACCGCCTTCGAGAACGTCCGCATCGCCGTACAGGCCGCCAGGCGGCAGTGGTTCGGCCTGTGGCACGACGCCTATGCGGACCGCGAGGCCGCCGCGAGGGTCTGGTCGCTGCTGGATGCCGTAGGCCTTGCCGACCGCGCCGGAGAGCTTTGCGGATCGCTCGCCCATGGGGAAAAGCGGTTGCTCGACATCGCGGTTTCCCTGGCCATCGATGCTAAGCTGCTGCTGCTGGACGAACCCCTGGCCGGACTGGCTGAACAGGACCGCAAGGTGGTCGGTGCCCTGATCCGGAAACTGGCCTTGTCCCATGCGGTGCTGCTGATCGAACACGACATCGACCGCGTGCTGGCCATGTCCGACCGGATCACGGTACTGCACCAGGGGCGGCTGATCGCGGATGGCGACCCGGCGGCCGTGGCTCGCAACCCCGAAGTCGTGAAGGCCTACATGGGCCAGGCGCATGACGCCCCGCCGACAATTCGGGCGCCTCGGCCGGCCGCTACGGCTGACGCCGTGGGTCGGCCCTTGCTGCAGCTGGACAACGTCGAGGCCGGTTATGGTGGTAGCACGGTGCTGCAAGGGTTGAGCCTGACAGTGCATTCCGGCGAGGTGGTCGCCCTGCTCGGGCGCAACGGGGTGGGCAAGACCACGGCGTTGCGCGTGATCACCGGGGTGTTGAAGCCGACTGCCGGGCAGATCCGCCTTGGCGACCGGTCTATCGGCGGCATCCGGCCCAACGAGATCAACCGGCTCGGCATCTCGCTGGTGCCCGAGGGCCGCCGTTTGTTCCCCAATCTCACGGTGGCAGAGAACCTCAAGCTCGCGGCGCGGCTCGGCGGAGCGGGCACGGAGGAGGTGTTCGAGCTATTCCCCAAGCTGCGGACCCTGACCCGGTCGCGCGCGGAGAACCTGTCGGGCGGCGAGCGGCAGATGGTGGCGATCGCCCGCGCCCTAATGGTCCCGAGCCGGCTGATCCTGCTGGACGAACCCTTCGAAGGCCTGGCGCCCGCGGTGGTGCAGGAGGTGCGGGAGGCCGTGGCGAAGCTCACAATCCGCGCCGCGCTGGTGATCGTGGAGCACCACGCCGAAAGCGTGCTGGGCATGGCCGATCGTGCCTACGTCCTGGTGAACGGGACGGTGGCCTATGGCGGCAGTGCCGCGGCGCTTGCGGCGGATACGGCCCTGCAGGAGCACCTGCTGGGCGTCACCCGGAACACGGCCGAGTTGCTGGAAGGTGCGGCATGACCGGCTTGCCTGTTGGGGTCAACACCTACGCTTATGCCTGGACCCTCCCGGCCGAAATCGTCGTGCGCCGCCTGGGCGAGCTGGGCTATCGCAGTTTCGAGCTGCTGGTGCATCCACCGCATTTGCCGCTGGACGGCTTCGATGCCGGGTCACGCCGGACGCTTGCGGCGGCGCTGGACGCGGCAGGGGCGACGCACCGCGCGCTGAACCTGCCGAGCCTGGACCACAACCTCGCAAGCCCGATGCCGCGTGCCCGGGCTGCCGCCGTGCAGATGTTCCGTGACACGATCGATCTTGCGGCGGACCTCCGGGTGGACTGGCTGGTGCTCGTGCCGGGCCGGATTAGCGCCCTGGCCCCACCCTCGCGGCAGCAGCGGCAGGATTGGCTGCGGCAGGGCGTGGATGCCCTGCTGCCCCATGCTGAAGCGCGCGGCGTTCGGCTCGCGGTCGAGAACGTGCCGATGGCGGGGCTGCCAGATGCCGCCTCGCTGGGGGCCTTCGTGCGGGAGTATGCCTCAGCGAACCTGGGCGTCTGCTACGACGTGGCGAACGCACACTTCGTGGGTGAGGCGCCGGCTGCGGGGATCGCGCATCTCGCCGGGCTGCTGCGGATCGTGCACCTGTCCGACACCACTTGCGCAACCTGGCGGCACGACCCGGTGGGCGCCGGCGACGTGCCCTTCGCTACCGTCCCGGCCGCCCTGGCCGCAGCCGGGTTCGAAGGGCCCTGCATGCTGGAGGTGCTGGACCACGACGCCGAGGCGGCCATCCTGCGCAGCCACGCGGCCCTGTCCGCGATGGGCTTCGCTCCTCGCGGGTCCGAGGTGGCGGCATGACGCCGCTCATGCTGGTGACCGGTGCGGCCGGGCTGCTGGGTCGGTTCGTCGTTGACGAATTGTCGCGGCACGGTGCGCGCCTGCGGGGGCTGGACCGGCGGCCCGGCCCGGCCCCGATCGAATGGCATGTCGGCGACGTGACGGACCCCACCCTGGTCGCCGGCGCAATGACGGGCGTGGACGCGGTGCTGCACATCGCGGCCGTGCCGAACATCTGGTCAGGCGACGGCCAGACCATCATGCGGGTCAACACGCTGGGCACCTACACGGTGCTGGAGGCCGCGGAAGCGGCGGGGGTCGGCCGTATCGTGTTCTGCTCCAGCGACGCGGTAGCAGGCTACACGGTGCGGGAAGGCCGCATGCTGCCGCCGCTGTATGCGCCGCTGAACCTGGACCACCCGCTGCGCGCCACGGATTCCTACGCGGTCAGCAAGGTGCTGGGCGAGGGCCTGTGCCAGGCCTATGCCCTGCGCGGCATGGCGGTCGTGGCACTGCGGACCGTCTTCGTCGCCTATCCAGAGATGGCGGGCGAGATCCGGGCTCGCGCTGCCGATCCGGCTGGCTATCGCGGCCCGGCGGTGGGCGGTCCCTCTGCCGCCGGCGGCGGGCCGCTGCACCATCACATCGACCCCCGGGACCTCGCACGCGCCTTCCGCCTGGCGCTGGACCTGCCGGTGCCGCCGGGCGGGTTCGAACGCTTCTACCTGTCCGCCGCGATGACCCTGTCACCGGAGCCCACGGTGGACCGCCTGCGCCGGCTGCACGGCGACGCCGTTTCCGTCCGCGACCCCGGCCTATACGCCCGGCAGCCCTTCGCCCCGCTCTACGACCTGTCGCACGCCGCGGAACGGCTTGGCTTCCACCCGGAATTCGACGGCCGCCACCTGCTCACCCAGTAGATACTTCGGAGCAACCTCATGGTCACCGTGATCGCCGAACCCAACGCCTTCGCCCAGGCTTCACAGCAGAAGCTGGCCGTCACCCGGAACCTGGCGGAGCTGCCCTGGAAGCAATATCCCGGTCATTTCGGCCAGGCCCTGTCTAAGGCGATCGTCACGCCCGACACGGTCGGCAGTCGGTTCTTCGACCACCGCATCTCCTCCTACGAGGCAGGCGCCCACGTCGAAGCCCATTCCCACGTCGTGCAGGAGCAGATCTATCACGTGCTCGCGGGAGAAGGGGTGCTGACCGTCGATGGCGAGCGCCGGCTCGTCCGGGCCAACGACGTCACCTACATCCCACCCGGCGTGGCGCACGAATTCCACTGCACCGGTATCGATCCGCTGGTCTTCCTGGTCATCACCAGCCCGCCGGTGGACAGCGAACCGGTACCGCGCTGACGGGGGCCGGACGATGCCGGGAACGATCCTGGTGACCGGCGGCTGCGGATGGCTCGGCAGCGCCATCGTCCGGACGTTGCTGGCGCGCGGCGACGCCGTGGTGGCGATGGACGTGGCCGTGCCGCCCGCGATGGCCCGGCTAGCGGAACGGGAGGAGCGGCTGACCCTGGAAACGGCCGACCTCGGCGAGTGGTCACAACTACTGCGCCTCATGCAGCGCCACGCGCCGGCGGCCGTGGTCCACACGGCCGCGATCGTGGGCGTGGTGCAGGCGGCCGACATTCCGGTCAAGGCGCTGCGGGTGAACGTCGAGGGTTCCGTCAATCTGCTCGAGGCCATGCGCCTCTGCGCGGTACGCCGCGTGGTCCATATCAGTACGGAGGAAACCTACGGCGACTTCCAGGCGCCCATTATCACCGAGGACCATCCGCAGGTCCCGACCAGCGTGTACGGCCTGACCAAGCTGGCTGTGGAGCATTACGGCCGGGTGTTCTCCCGCGACCACGGGTTGGAATGCATCAACGTCCGCACCTGCTGGGTCTATGGCCCGGACCTGCCGCGGCTGCGCATGCCGCGCACCTTCATCGAGGCCGCTCTGCGCGGAGAACTGTTCCACCAGCCGGACGGAGCCAGTCTGGCCATCGACCAGGTGCACATCGACGACACCGTCGCCGGCGTCATCCTGGCGCTGGACAAGGCGCAGCACCGATTCGACAGCTACAACATCGCCACCGGCGCCGCGCCCACCCTGGCGGACACGGCGGCCGCCGTGAACCGCGCCGTTCCCGGCGCCCGCATCACAGTGGGCGATGACGGCCCGTATCGTCACGGCGGCCGGGTGTTGAGCGCCACCAAGGGCGCGCTCGACATCGGGCGGGCGACATCGGAACTCGGCTACAAACCCCGCTACGATATCCAAAGCGGGATCGAAGCCACGATCGCCGCCACGCGGCAGTCCGCCCCTGGCTGACCAGGCCGGCTTTCCTCAACATCACGCCCATAAGGTCTCGCCATGTCCTCATCCTCTCCCATCGTGCTGGTCTTCGGCGGTTCGCGCGGCATCGGCGCCGCCTGCGTCGCTGGTCTGGCCCAGGCCGGCTGGCAGGTCGCCTATACCTATGTCAGCCGCCCGGCGGAGGGCTCGGCCGGAAGGGGCTACGCCGCCGATATCCGCGATCCCGCCGCGGTCGCCCACGTGTTCGACCAGGTAGAAACCACTTTCGGCGCCCGTCCCCATGCCGTGGTGGCCAATGCCGGCATCAACGTGCCGGCGGGTCCGATTGCGCAGTTCAAGCCGGAAAGCTTCCGGGAACTGGTGGAGGTGAACATCGTGGGCGCCTTCAACATCCTGGCGGAAGCGGCGCGCCGGGTGCAGGACGGCGGCAGCATCGTAGCCGTCAGCACCTCGCTGGTGCGACACGCGGTGCCGGGTACTGGTCCCTATGCTGCCACCAAGGCGGCGGTCGAGAGCATGGTGCGCGCTATGGCGAAGGAGTTGGCGGGGCGCGGCGTGCGCGTCAACGCGGTGGCGCCCGGTCCCGTGGACACCGAGCTGTTCAACGCCGGCAAGACGGAGGAAGTGAAGCAGCGCATGGCAGCGTTCAGCCCCTTCAACCGCATCGGCCGTCCGGTCGAGATCGCCCAAATGGTTCGCTTCCTGTTGTCGGACGAAAGCTCCTGGGTGCACGGTCAGGTGGTGCAGCCGAATGGCGGCATGGTGTGATGGACCATGTGACGGAAGGCGGGGCGGAAACCTGGGACGTCGTCGTGGTGGGCGCGGGTGCCGCGGGCCTCACCGCAGCCACCGTGGCCGCCGCGGATGGCTGCTCAGTTTTGCTGATGGAGCATTCCCCGCTTCTGGGAGGCACGACCGCGATCTCTGGCGGAATGGTGTGGATCCCGGCCAACAGCAAGGGCGTGGACAGCCTGGATGCCGCGCGCGCCTACCTCGAGCAGGTGCTGCCCACCGGCAACCGGCAGCGCCTGAATGCCTTCCTCACCTGGGGACCGGAAGCGGTGCGGGACCTGGAAGCGCGCACCGCGCTGAAGCTGCGCCCGGTTTCGACCTATCCCGACTACTACCCAGACCTTCCAGGGGCCACTGCAGGTGGGCGAGTGCTGGAGCCGGAGCCCTACGACGCAAGGGCACTTGGTTCGGCCTTCGCCCTTCTCCGGGACCCGTTGCCGGAGTTCACCTTGTTCAGCGGCATGATGATCAGCCGTCAAGACATCCCGCATCTGCGCCGGGCCGGCCGCTCGGTCCGTTCGGCATGGCACGTGGCCCGGCTGCTGCTGCGGCATGCGGCGCAGCGCCTGCACGCCCGTCGTGGCACCACGCTGTATCTTGGCAACGCCCTCGCGGCACGGCTGCTGCAGTCGGCGCTTGATCGAGGGGTGGAGGTGCGCACCCGGGTGACGGTGGAGCGGCTGTGCCGCGACGGGAACGGACCCGTCCACGGCCTGGTGGCGCGCGACTCGACGGGCCACCGCCACACTATCACCGTGCGTCATGGCGTGGTGCTGGCGACCGGCGGCCTGTCCCACGATGCCGAGTTGCGTGCGAACTACGTGCCGTGTGGAGCCGGGCACCTGACCGCTACCATAGGTGCCACCGGCGCCCGCGGCGGGGCCCGGCTCGCCGTGGATATCGGCGCCCGCTTGTCCGACCCCGCGCAGCCAGGCGCGTTCTGGGTTCCCGCTTCCACCTTCACGCGCCGCGACGGATCCCACGGCGTGTTTCCACACACGGTGACCGACCGGGCCAAGCCGGGCCTGATCGCCGTCGGCAAGGACGGAAAGCGCTTCGTGAACGAGGCCGTGTCCTACCACGAGTTTGTCCGTGCGCAGCTGGCCAGCGGCGGCAACGCCATCCCCGCCTGGCTGCTGTGCGACCGGACGTTCCTATGGAAATACGGGCTCGGCAAGGTTAAGCCCTTTGCACGTTCTTTGAACCGCGACATCGCCAGCGGCTACCTACACCGAGCCGACACCGTCGGCGCGCTGGCCGGGTCGATCGGCGTTCCCGCTGCGACCCTGGCGGACACGCTGGAGACTTACAATCGTGATGCCCGGCAGGGGGAGGATCCGGCGTTCGGCCGAGGCAGCAACATCTATCAGCGGCACCTGGGCGATGGCGATCATAAGCCCAACCCCTGCGTGGCACCGCTGGAGCGGGCGCCGTTCTATGCCCTTGCCGTCTGGCCTGCTGACCTCGGCATGTCTGCCGGCATAGTGACCGACGAGCGCGCCCGGGTGCGAGCACAAGACGGGTCGGTGATCGAGAACCTGTATGCGTGTGGCAACGACATGGCATCGGTGATGGAAGGGGCCTATCCCGGGCCCGGTATCACGCTTGGTCCCGCCATTACCTTCGGCTGGCTGGCCGGGCGCCAGGCTGCGACGGCGCACCACGGCTTCAACTAACGATTTGCCTGGGCCAGCCTTTCCGAACCGCCCCGGACGGGGAGGGCCGCATGGCGCTTCATCGCGGCTGTCCCGCCAGCGCGGGGAGCTGATGGTCCACGGCTGATCGACGAGCCTGTTCCAAGTGGCGCAGCAGTGGTGGGATCGCCGCCCTGCGTCCGACACCTCTACAGACTGCCTACACCTGCAAAGGCGGTCGGGATCACGGACGGGAGCTGCCGCCACGCGGTCTCCCCTGGAATTTGCTTAAGCATCAGTTCCGGCGCTACCGTTGTGCCTAGCCGGCCTCTTAGTCCGGCATGGACAAGATGAATGGGGACAGGATGGAACCAACGTCGCGTCGGAGCATCCTCGCAGCGTCCGCAACGGGCGCCCTGCTCGCAGCGTCAGGAGGTGTGTCTGCCCAGCCTGCCGCGCCGACTGAGCAGGCCAGCGCCGCCACAATAAACTCGCTGCGACAGTTGATCGAAGCTGCACGCAGCAATTCATCCGCACTGCCGGACCTTTTGATCCGGCATCTGCCAGGCTTACAGGCCGGGGGGGCCGCAGCAGTCCCGCCGTATGACACTGTGCCGACTGCGGACACGACGACGGTGGGGACGTTGGCGTCCAGCAACGTCGCTGCGGTGTGGGGCCAGGACGTGCTGTTTGCTCTTAGATCCAAAGAGCCTGCCACGATCTCGATCGAAAGACAGGCTCAGGTGTCGATGACGCGCGCGGCCGGAACGGATTACTGGTATCGCCTCGAGACACTCCGTGTCGGCTCGACCCACCGCTTCACTCTCTATTCAGGGGGCCGCGACGTCGGCGCCAATGCGGTCGCGGGCTACACGCCGGACAGCTACCCGATCGCCGAGGCGGCCCGCGGCACCCTCTCCGAAAAGCGGACCGTCACAAGCCAGATCTACGGCGGCGCACAGGCAGACTATTGGATCTATGCGAATGCCGGCATCGACACGGTCCGCGGCGCGCCCCTGATGGTGTGGCAGGACGGCCAGAATTGCGTCGGCGCGCGCGACCTCATCAACTTCCGACTGCAGACCGTCACCGATAACCTGGTCCATCAGAAGCGGATCCCGCCGATGGTGCACTTGCTGATCGCGCCTGGCACGGGTGGCGAGAAGCGGCCGTTACGGTTTGCCGGCGAAGACCAGGCCAACGTAATGCGTAGCCTGCAGTATGACACCGTTTCGGACCGGTATGGGCGCTACCTGCACGAAGAGGTGCTTCCGGATGTCGAGAAGACGGTCAAGCTGAGGCAGGACTCGTACTCGCGCGGCGCTGCTGGGCAGTCGTCTGGAGGCATCTGTTCGTTTTCCTTGGCTTGGTTCCATCCGGAGCGGTTCAGCCGGGTTCACTCCACGATCGGTAGCTTCACCGGGCTGCAATGGCTGCCCGACGAGCACGTGGATGGCGGCTACATCATCTCTAACCGGGTGCGCCGCGATGCGAAGCGCAACATGCGAATCTGGATGTCCGACGGGATGAACGACATCGAGGTAGACAGCAATGGACGGCAGGACCTCTACGTCGCTGGAAGCTGGCCTTTGAACAACATCCAGCTGGCCAACGCGCTGAAGACGCGCGGCTACGACTTTCACTTCCGCTTCGGCACGGCAACACACTCCAGCGCGCAAGGCAGCATGGACCTTCCGGAGTCACTCAGCTGGCTTTGGCGTGGCTACGGTCTGGAAAAGACGGAGGAAACCTTCGAGCAGGAAGCGATCGAGCGGGCAAAGCCGATCTACAGAGTGCAAATCGCCAATCGCGACGCGTGGTGACACATGGAGCGGGTGTGATCACTGCAGCCGGCGGACGGTGACACTGCAAGATCAGCTAAGCGGCGGTCCGACCTGAAGCCGGTTTGGGATGAGCTGTCCCCCTCAGAGCAGGAGAGGGTTGTGCGGTTGCTGGTCGTCGGGTCGAGACCGGGCCTGGCAGCTAGGTGCCAAGCTCAAGGGGGGAGGCAGGCCCAGCGAGATGGCTGCCCGCAGAGAAGTTTGAACGAGGATATTTGGGAAGGTGTTGCAACTCACGTCATCAAGAAGCGACGTGGACCTGTCGCTGTCGGTGTCGACACCGACCCGACCCGAAGATTGGGAGCGGCCAGCGCCGAGTGTCAGGGCCGTTCGGTCTCGGCTTTCGGCACGGCCTCGGCGGTGTTTTGGCCCACGTCAGTCCACCACCCCGCATACCCCGTGTTCTCTGCCATTCTGCGGTTCACGTCGGGCGTGCCGTCCGTCCACCACGGCGGCCCGCGTTCGCCGAGCGCGACCTTGGCGGCATCCACCCTCAATCGGGCGGCCTCCCTGGCTGCGGCGTCCCCGACGCGGATAGCGGCGCCCTTGTCTCGCCGGGCATCCATAAGCTCGTGGGTTAGCCGGGTGCGGGTAGCGGAATCCAGGGCTGGGTGAATGACCGCCACAGGCGGCCGCGAACGACGAAGTAGCGACCGTCGGGGGTGATTGAATGGCGCGGTATATCGCCAATCTAGTGAGCCACCCGGTCGGATACGTCAACACTCGGGCCGCGCCTCCGCCAGGGCCGGCCTCCGCTGGGCCGGCCGCGTCGCACGTTGGCCGATGATCGGGATAGGGGGACGCCTCACGGCGCCGCCCCTCCCACACCACCGGGCATACGGGTCACGTACCACGGCGGTTCGACCAGGTTAAGCTGGTGTCGGAACATAGAGTCGGGGGAGACCAAGTGAATCGAAGTAGTGGTTTTGTAGGGCCGATTGGACCGCCGGGTGGCCTGACATGCGCCAGAAGCCCGTCGGTGAACCGGCGGCGACCGCCGCTCTGAACTGTGATACGCCTCGACGGCGCAGTTCTTTGAAGCGGTTGCGCCCGTTCTCCCACTGCCGCCAAAGATATGAGCGCAATCTTCGGCGGGTCCACGCCTCCAGGTTCGTGAGCACGCGAGGGGTCTGGCAGAACCCGAAGTAGCCGCGCCACCCGATGAGGTACGGCGTTAGCTCCTCGATAATCTGCGTCAGGCTGAGCCCTCGTGTCCGGCAGGTCTGCTCCCGGATCCGCGTCTTGAATGTGTCGAGGGCCTTTGGCGCGATACGCCGCTCGCCGCCGTCGTTCGAGATGCTGAATCCCAGGAACTTGCGCTCCTCCGGTCGCGCAACCGCACTCTTCGTCTCGTTGACCGTCAGCCGCAGCTTCGTGGTCAGGAACCGGCTCACCGAGGTCATGACCCGTTCGCCGGCGCGGTGACTGCGAACATAGATGTTGCAATCGTCTGCGTACCGGCAGAAGCGGTGACCACGGCGGGTCAGCTCCTTGTCGAGATCGTCGAGCACGAGGTTGCTTAAGAGGGGCGAAAGTGGGCCACCTTGCGGGGCCCCCTCATCCACCGGAAGCACCAAGCCGTCTTCCATCACCCCGGCAGTGAGAAACGCCCGGATGAGTTTGAGCACGCGTTTGTCGGATATCCGTACGGCGACGCGCGACATCAGGATGTCGTGGTTAACTCGGTCGAAGAATTTTTCGAGGTCGAGATCAACGACGACATTGTAGCCCTCGGCGACGTATCGTTGCGCTTGGGCCACCGCCTGATGGGCCGAGCGCCCCGGGCG
>JAABUW010001531.1_pt1 | contig 38227 bp, 34 predicted proteins | sample 5560081 | NCBI WGS metagenome assembly JAABUW01 (sample SAMN10711882, study PRJNA513363) | rock metagenome | isolation source: Antarctica rocks | place: Antarctica: Victoria Land, Knobhead sud | reverse complement strand
TGGGAAGAAGTACGAGCTCACTCTGAGAAAATCTAAGTGGCGATGGCTGTACGAAGACAAGTTGGAGGCCGCAGTGTTGCAGGATAAGGCGAGGCTGAAAGCAATGCTTGGTGAAGAACCCCAAGTGGAGTGGCGGCCTGACTGTGGGGCCGAATTTCTTGCGAACTGAAGTCCGCCATCCATTGACGGATACTAGCGATCAGTTTGGCCTACCGCAAATCTGCTTTCCACCTCAACTGGTTGGCTTGCTGTACAAACTTATGCTCTTGGATCATCTGCATGAATAAATAGCGGATACGTTCCATCCACTGCGTATCTTGTGTGCATCACCTCTCGAGGAGATGAGAAATGCCAAGGGTCCTTGTGAAGTGAAGCCTCCTCGTGAAGTGAAGCCTTCTCCTTCCATGTGTTGGTTGTTCGAACCGATAAAACAAGTGACCCATTGTCATTCCGAGGAGCTATTTTCTTCTTCAGCTGAAACGTTACAATGCCCGGTCAGAGTAAAGCGACATCCTTCGGGGCGGAGGGCATGGAGAAGCTTTCTCGACGCTCAGCACTGAGAACAATAGCCGTGATATATCTGGAACAGCTTGATGCGTTACTCAGTATGGCCTCTAAAAGTTTACGCAATCGTCCCGAGTTGTCATATTTACACTTGCCGCGATCGCGCACCGAGGATTCTCTGAGCAAAGCAGAGCGTTGGATGAGGTGTTCTGGACATGGTTGGAATGGGCTTGAACATATTCTTCGTATTTTTCGTTGCCACAATATAACCTTCGACTTGCGTATCCAATCCCTCATTGTCTCGAAGTCTTGACAGCAATCTTTTATGATGTCACGGATATGCTTTATAGACCACAAGAATCATCGAACACTTCAATGATCGCCTTAGATTCTCTCCCTCGCATTCAAGCATCCGACCACTATTTAAACATGTCATCAGATTGAACATCTGATGTATCAACGCGGCTGGAGAATGCCGCTTTCCAAAAAAGATCAGATTGTTCCACCAACAATTCTTTTAGAACATCAGGGATTTCTCCTTCGTCGCCTTATCTGTCTTCTTCCGTACGATACTTCCTATCCGGAATATAAACTGTATCTTGAAGAATAGGACCAGGGACGATAATTGAAGCGATACTCAAAGCAATCACTTCCGCCTTCAAGACTCTCAATATCTCTTAGGAAAATCGCTATGATGTTCAAACGTCATTTATACTGTTCTTCCCTCTACTTTTATCAACATGATCACTAACATTATAAAATAAGCTCAATGAGATTAAAACAGGCCTAGACTATTGTGAACCAGTTGTGTATCTCAGTATCATTGAAGCAGAGTCTAAAGATCATTCTACGTTCTTCCGTCTCCACGGTGGTCAAGCCCTAGAATTCAATATACGCCATAAGCAGCATCATCACCCAAAGCATCGCAACATGCACCCGTCCCTGCAGTATGCGCTCCTTGGTGAACGGCAGCATCCTCTTACAACAACCACTGTTATCCAACTCCCTAAATCGTTCTTGGCAACACTCGGAGAAGCTTCATCCTCTCTTAGATATTGCGGAGAAACTAGTCGCACTCTTATTCCAAACGTTACCAGCTGGGATACTCGTCAAATATCTACCAAAATCCGTTTGGAAAGAGCACCGCAATCGCCATGCAAACGTAGTTTCGCCATTACTTCAGAGTCGAGATAGGAACGGTGTGCAGAAACACATTGATGAGTCAGTCGATTCATCTGAGGGAGTCCTACCATCTCGATATCCTCTCCTATTATCTTCGAGACCCAAAGGACAGTCCAATTACGAGTGCTATTCTTCGTCGGACTTAGGAAATAAAATTTTCTCACATCGAAGTCCATCTCAATTGACGAGGATCAATTTCCGTGTCCAACGACTTTTCCTTTCCACCCTCTCAACCCATCGCACTGAACCCACAGTCAGGGCCTAACTCCGCTAACACTGTCCCCCGTATTCGAAGCCCGTACCAACAACTATATAATAACCCCAATCACCGCAGTCCTCCGTACCACTTCCCTTCCCCCCCCCACAAAAAAGAACCCCCTCAAAAATCCACCCGAGGCCGCCGAGGAAGCAAAATCAAGTATCTGGCCCCTCCGTCCTCGTCCCCACCCCTCGGTCTCAGAGTGGGCGATTCAGAACAGTCGCGCAACAGCAACAACAACAACAATATTTGTCAAAAGCCGAGTCATAAACACCTTCTGGGCGTTCGCTCGGGGGGGAAATTTAAAATATACAGATTCTATTGTACTGTATATGCGACCATTATCGGGTGAAGGGCCGGGGGGGGATTACATATCTAGTGATGTTCTTAAAAATTTTAATTGTGGTACTACTGAGTACTCGTACACAGCAGTAAATCGGTAAGCCAGAAACCATCAGACCAACCGCCAGTCCCATTTCCCCCCAAGTTCCTACCCCCCCCACCCAAAAAAAAAAAACCTTGCCACTTATCACGCAGGCAGGCAGGTAGGTTCTCACGTTCCTCTATTTACGCCCCGAAAAAAAAAATTTCCTTCTCGACGAAAAGGCCCGTTATTGAAGCTTTTGACTCCGCGCACTCCCCCATCAACAACAAGTGGCTTGTATCATATCATATCATATACGGGAGAATTTGTAGCCCCCCCGACTTTGGAGATCCATCCTCCTATTCTCAATAGAAAAGATCGATTCTTTACATTATCTGCTGAAGATAATTTTCTGCAAGATTCCCCCTTTTCTGCAGAATTATCACCGGGCTGTCTGTCATTCATACATAGCAGATAACGGTAGCATGGTAGCGAGTTTGCACACGGTGTGAATATTAGATTACCCATCTTTATATGTAATAAAAAAAAAAGCGAAATGCGGTACAGAAGTGGTATCTAGCTTGCGCCAACAAAATCTCCCTCTCTATAAACAGGCATGTAGAGCCCCAATCATACACCGCGCAATGCATGCAAGCCCCCCGACTCCAAAAACTTCACCGACTTTATACATATTCCCTTCCCTCTCAAAATCCCTTGAACGGATCATCCCCCCTCCCTCTCGGCTCGTTCCCCTGGTGCGTCGTCATCTCGCTGCCGGCAGAGACGCCGACGCCCCAGTAGCTCATGTCCTTTTTCCTACCATGCCGAGTGCGGTAGCTGCGCCTCTCCTTTTTGTTCAAGGAATTCTGGGCATAGCCGTTTTGGCGGTCTTCCTCGCTATCTACAAAGGCTTCCATGCGAATGGTTCCGACAGCGTCGAAGAAGTTGTTGCGAACCACAGGCGGCGGCAGATTGTGGACATCGGCGTTACGGTAGTTGATGCTTCCTTTTGCGCTTATCTGAGCCGTATCTGCGTATGGAGGGTATGGTTCACGTGTTGCAGTATCCCGTAAGCTCTGGGTTGAAGTCTGAGCCAACTGGGATGGAAAGCTATGAAAAGCATTGGGCAGTGCGGGGCGGGGCCCAGTGTTACTTCGCTTCCGACTATGACCAGCTGTTCGAGGGATGTGGGGAGGTTCTGCGGCGTCTGATTCTTCGTCGATATCCAAGCTGGGAGAGACAGCTTCCTGAATTGCTTGTCCTCGAATGTGGCTGAATGGGGAAGTGTATGAGCGCCCGTTCAGCGTCGGACGTGGCCTCCCTTTGGCGACTCGGATGGAGTCACGGATTGGAGTACGCCGTAGACCGCTACCTACCGGGATCGCGGGAGGGTATTCTTGCTGTGGTAAGGGCCGTGCCATCGCAATGTCATCCATACCTGACACTGAGTGACTCAGGAACGAAAGTGCGGTCAACCAGACATAATGACGCTCTTGTGTCATTGCCGTGAATTTCAAGGCTCTCTGTGGTGTAAGGACAAGGATAGATCGGCCAAATGCTGGCTGAGGACCCGAATTTTTTGGCATTGGTGTATCATCCTTGACATCGAGCACGGACTGGATAACAACTAGAAAAGAAGATCAGACAGTGCTTTATCTTCTTGATATGTTTCACTTACGCTTTCGGCCACTTTTGCCCATCAAGGCATGTCCGCTAGTTGGCTGCTTGTTGCTCCATAACACAGCTCTCTCGTAAGGAGCCAGCCAAACCCACCGCTTGTGTCTCAGGCCATTGCTGCCCCCAGTGTCGATGTTATTCCGCCCAGCCTCGAATTCGACTTGTGGAGACTCCGTGATCCCGAACGATTTCCTCTTCCGCACGTACTTCCACATCCACTCGCCGACCATGGTCTGAGCGATAGCATCGACTACGCTGGTTTGCTGGTTCGGAACCTCAGATGGAGTTTCGCTTGCAGTGAAGGTTGATGAGGCGGCGTTTGAGCGTCGCCCCGCCTGCTGGGGCCCATTGGGATATCGTGAGGTGATGTCATCCCGGGGCATACGAGGCAGCTGTGGACTGCTTAGCCCGACCGAAGAGGGAGACATTGGAGGTGGTGATCGACTGGGGCTCCGCCGGACATGTTTGCGAGTGAATCTAGATACAGCAGTAGCAGACTGGACCTTCCGGAGCGGATTGTTGCCGGAAGATTTCACAGCTTCTCGGTTACGATGGCTGGTGAAGAAGCTTGTGGAATATGGAGTAGGGCTGCTGGCTCCGTCGCTTGCACTTATGGGGATCCTGCGAGAACTTGACCGGGTAGGTACAGGGAATGGTGGTGCGACCGCGGTCACATCCTGGGTAGTCGCAGAAGACGCATTAGGGCTTCCTGTTCGATGCGCATGGGCTGCCGTTCCGCTAGAGATGAGGGCGTTCCGACGAATGTCGTCTGACTTCGTGGCGATGAAAGGAACTGCTGGTTTCTTGCTAGGCTTATTCGACGACCTTGCAGCTGGTGAAGCTGTTTTGAGTGCATGATCAACGCCCTGCACTGTCTCGTGACGAGACTCCAGCGGCCCCAAAAGCGTATTTGCGGACTGGGGAATCAATTTCCACGAGTCCTGCACTTTGGTTAGTGTTTTCCGGATTGGCTCTCCCGTGGCAAAATCATCGTCGCTAAAGTCAACCTCTGCGTCGGCGGAAGCGTTATCCTCGCTTGGGGCATCGAAACCTGCAAACAGACTACCTGATCTAATTGGACGTCTCAAATCTCCTCGTTGATCTCTTCTCAATGGTCCATTATCATTGTTTCCTGGATAGGGGTCTTTCGTCCTAATTGATTGTGGCCTTCGCCTTGCTCGCGGTGGCTCCACTGGAGGCGGACGCTGAAGATTCCTGCGCGTGATCCTCTGTGGCGCTGCTTGAGCATACTGCGATTGCCGAGCTTCCAAGTCGCTCTGGGAACCGGATGTTCGCTTGGAAGAACTTGCAGACGCTGAGAGCCGGGGAATGAGTTTCACGGGTCGCTCGTTGGTCTGTGTTTCCGTTTGTACTGAGGCGGACTGCGTGTTTCTCGGTAGTTCGATCGACGCTTGGCAAGATACATTTTTCGTTCGAGGTGGTAGTACAACGCTAGTATGGGAGGATGGAGGTCTCGAACCTGGAGGGTGGATGGCTATGATTGGTATGGTCATGGAGGGAGGCTTTTCATGGATGCCTGCAGCTGGGAGAGCCGGTACTTCCTCATGGTCCGTTTGTGTCGACGAGGACACCATATTTGCTAGCCTCTCGTCAAAGGTCAACGCAAGCGGTGCGGTCTCAATAGCGATTACGGGAGTCAAAACAGGGCTAGATGGCATTGTCACCGTCTGGCAGGCTGCAGAGACCATCGGTACAATCACTCGCCCCCCAAGTTTGGACGGAAGCGTTTGCTCAACTGGTATGGATGCGCGCTTCCGTCTCTGATTGGCTGCATGTTCTGGTAGTTCGATTATTTTCTCGGCGGAAATCTCGGTCTGTTGCGCTTCGGCTTTGGGGGTAGGGGGCGGAGAGAATTGAGTACCACTGTCTCTGTATTCTTTTTCGTCAGACAATTCAAGGACCTGTTCCAGAATGCTTATAGGTTCTCCGTGTGAGGATTCATCCTGAAACGGAAGCTCGCTGCCATCTACAAGACCCAGCAGTTTCCTTGCCTTTCGATCTCGCGATTGGGATTCGGAGGACTGACGAGGCTCGAACAAGGCTTCTTCAGGCAATGCATTTGGAGAGGCAAGGCCGCTGTCTAGGTTGTTCTCTGCCAAATGGTCCTCATCCTCTTCGTCAAATTCCAGTTCTTCAGCCAAGCTTAGTCCATTGATCTTGGTTCCCCCAAACCCACTGAACCGGTTTGAAGTCAACGGCTCGATGCTCTGCACTTCGCTTCCATCGTAAGTGTTGCTACTCATCCCGCGCGACCGGGTCTTGACACTGTTAGTCCTCGTACTTATTGTATCCCGTGTGCTTGTTGTGTCGCTCCATCTGGAACGCAAGATTTCATGCACTTCGGAACCATCATCAGCAGGATTGTTGTTGTACGTTCCAGCATGATAGTGTCCATTCGCTTGTACCGCCGCGACCTCCGCAATCATCGTTTTGAGCCGACCTTCGACTACGTGTACCTTCCGTTCCAAATTGCGCCTGTCATTATCCCAGTTTTGCCTATCCTGGTCCCGAAGCGCATGGCTTCTCTTAACCTCTTCTTCTTGACTACGAACGTTGTTCTGCGAATCTTCTAAGCGTTTTCGGGTGTCCGTCAGATTCTCGACTGCAGTGTCCCTTTCCTTGGCCAAATCACCAAGTGCTGATAGAGTTCCACTCTCAAGTGCTTGTACATGCTTTTTTGCAGCCCGTGTATCTTTCACGTGGACTCTTATAGTCTCGTTCAGCCGTCCGTTCTCCGCTCTCGTCTTGTGTAGGTCCTCTTCAAGGTCCACCACCACACTTTCCTTGCTCTCAATTTCTCTCCGCAATGATAAGATCTCTGAGACGAGGGATGCATGTAGATTTGGAGTGAATCTCCTTGGATCTAGCGCCGAGATCTGCTCCTCCTTGCCCACATCTTGACTCCCATATGGCTTGTGGTAGTGGTGGTCTCTCTCAGGTTGGAGTGTTGGTGGCGACGACGACGGGTACGGTGAAGGAGAGTCTTGACGCAACGATTCACGAGACGCCGCCCTGGATGGAGTCTGGTTCGGAATGGCCTGTGGAGGAGCTGGGAATGCCGGAGATCTGAACGTATATCCATTTTCGAGCGCCATCTCGAAAATAGATTTGGGCTTCTGAGGGTTGCTTTTCGCGTCTTGGACACTATGAGTCGACGGTGGCAACGGATTCGACCAGAGTGAGGCGCGTGGTATTCCAATGTTCGCGCTAGAGCTCTGTAAGGAGTGTGGTTGAATACTAGCAAGCAACAGGCGCGTGCTGCTCAATTCTTCGGAGCTACCATAGACTCGTGTCAGCGTCGAGGAAGAGAACTGCAAGACATGCAAGAGGTTGCGACAAGCTAAAATTCCACAGCGAGTTGCACCTTGTCATCCCTCTTGCAGGACAGCCCACAACTCTCACTGTTCAACTCCGGGATGGCCCGTTGACGCTGGACACTCGCTATTCGCCCTTTACTGCTTGGGAACAAGAACCACAGAACCCCATGCGGCTCCGGTATGTTACTGACGCGTTTCGAGGTAAAGGCTTGCCCTCCGTTCCGCTCTTGCGCCTTACCTAAGTGGGGAGACAGGATGAGAACCGTAGCGACTGATTGTTGTTCTCTGAGGAGGGCGCTATTTGCTATGTCAGTCTCTTCCACATGCCATCAACCAGGCACACACGCAAGCACGATGTCTCAGTAATGGGTGTTCTAGCTTATAAGGATAGCGCAGTAGTTGCAGGGCTGTAGAAGGGGAAGAGAAAAGCATACCGCAGAAATGTAGCTCTCCATGCAATTACAACGCTCCAACTCCCAACCTGTTCGACACAATTGACCGCAGTGACGCACCCATCAGGAGAATGAGAGCGTTCAAGTGTCACGAAGCCATGCTCTCAGGCGTTTGGATGGACAATAGTTCAAAGATTGGCGATGACATGGCTTCAGGTACGGATGCAGGCATGAACTACGACCCCCGGATCCATGCTCGGTGGGAAAAAGGATTCGCACGGTCACACCCCATCGTTTGAGCCAGGGGCTGTTGTGTTAGCTTGTAGAGTCGCTTAGGGATGCCGGAGGAATAACGCCAAATCAAATTAGAAAATCAATTCCACGAATAATGAGGCCTGTCATAACGAAGAAGCCATGGACGAGGGGGCATCAGAATGCGTGGTCAGTCTTGGTTGGCAAGGTCTATCCATAACGAGGCTTCCGGGAACCTGTTAGTGGGCCGGTAGCAGCACGTCTACGTAGCACTACCTAGCTTCAGCCTGGGTTGGGGGGGGGGGGTTGGCTGCTGGGTACTGGAAGCCCCATCCCCGGAGCTTCTGCTAGTGGTCCAAGGAGGATTAGGTACGGTAAGGTACGTAGGGATGTTATTCTACTACATAGGGGGAAGCAGCACCTTAGTGGGCTGTTCCTGAGTAACCGCTCACAGCCAGGTACGACTGTTTCAGGCAAGAGCCGGCCGCAAAGAAACTTTCTCCTAATCCCAGCGGGTTGGAAACTCTCTCATGATGACTCATCAGGGATACCCGTAATGAGGCACGATGAGGGTAACGATGGATCTGCCTCTCTCTCCGAAATGTCGAGGACACCTCTAGCATGATGGCATGTTGTCTTTCTTCTCCCGGATCATTATTGTTATTATTGTTATTATTATTGTGAATATTGAGGTTACTTGTGGAACGATTAAGGTTCAACGTCGTTGCATACATTACTACGGAGGTACGGAGCATGACGAGCTATGTTCTCGGAATGCCAAGACCAAGCCACACTGTAATTTACGTGTAATCTAGTATTAGTGCTTGGAGCCGATAATACCGATTTGGAACCCAAACCTTCCATTTGCCTATCAATTATCATCTCCTCTATCACCTCTACCTCTTCTACCTCTACATCAGGCTCATCTGCCTGATTTACAGACTCATCCACGTCGTCGTCGCCGGGCCTAAATCCTGCTTTTCGACGTGCACAACGTTCCTTTCGCTCCTCCGAGTTATATGAACGAATAGCACTATCCCTCGCGCTACCTTCTCTATATTCATTGCCTCCCTTTAGCTCAATGATCTGCTGAATGTGGCGAGGAATCCGACTGATTCAGGCCTGAATTCGTTCCTGAGTGAGCTCTTTCTCCCAGCATCTAACTCATGCTTTGGTCATAGTAATTCTGTTTCTAGAAGCCTCTTTGAGCGTTGTTCTACGCTTCATCCATCATCAACAGAGCTCTATCGCGTTCAGATCCGGAGAATTAGCGGATCATAGAAGACAAAGGATTGCTGCATCGATGAAGATAATGTTCTGAAAATGAGAAGCGTGAGCAGAAGCTTTATCCTTCTGTATGATAGTATCTGAACGATCCCTGAGCTAAAAATCAGGAAATCATCCTCGGACGCTAATACTAGATTACATGTAAATTACAGTGTGGCTTGGTCTTGGCATTCCGAGAACATAGCTCGTCATGCTCCGTAACACCAAAAGTTTTCGGAATCCGCTAATGCACCCCCATACAATTTTGTATGTATTGAAATAAGTAGCGCCGGAGAAGATTACAGTCCCCCACCAAATTTTTGTTGGGAATTCGACTCATTCTATGGACTTCAGCAGCTTCCTAAGCAGCTGTCTCACTGTCACCGTCCATAATCATGCCTAATAATCAAGGAAATACGACGTCGGCTCAGAGAATTCAAGTCATGACCTTGGCTGAGGCCGGAATTGAAAAGAAAATAGCAGCTGCGTCTGCTGGAATGACTGTATCCTCCGTTTATCGAGTCATCAAAAAGGCTAAAGACCGTGAATATAATAAAAATGAGTCTTCTATTATGAAGATGAAGTACGTCGTCGATGAACCTCGCTCTGACAGACCTCGAAAGGCAAATGCTGAAAAGGAAGCCGAGATTCTTGATGCAGATGCAAATTTATCTCGAGAATAATCTTCAGCTTATTTAGGATATGAAACAGGTTTATCCTCCATCACTATTCTATACTTCGAATTATAAAGCGAAACGGTCTTCGAGCATGCAAACTCACTCAAAGATCCGGCTTAACCGAGGCTATGATGAAGGCTCGCTATCACTTCTGCATGCGATATAAGGAGCGGAAGGAGCGATATCAACGCCGTAAGGCAGGTAGGAGGCCTGGCGGTAGCGAGGTGGAGGTTGATGAGGACTGGTAAATTTGGTGTTGTGGCTGGGACTGTAATCTTCTCCGGCGCTATTTATTTCAATACATAGAACTACAAAATTGTATAGGGGTGCATTAGCGGATCCCGAGGACTTTTGGTGTCATTTTCCGTACATTGGACCAAGCTTCCTGTCCTTTCCTCGCACGCGCACAGCCTACTACAGTACCTAGGTACTCTCCGTACATATGTACCGTAAGGTAAGGTAAAGCGGTACAGTACTGTAAGGTAAGGTACTCGAACCTCGATCAGGTGATGCTTTTAGGGCTAAGCTAATATGGTCACCTTTCATCTACATATGTACTGCCACGACTGCCAGGGTCTGCGTACACATTCGTCGTCGACATGCAAAACTATAAAGTCCTTCGGGAATATCACTCCTTGAACTTAACCAAATCAGATTGAAATATTCATGTTGGCAATTAAACACTGATGCACCTAGAATAACCTCTGCCGAGGCTTGTTCCACACCATTCGTGCGAGCGTTTTCGTAGAGCTCGCGCCCATCCAAAAGATGATATCTTAGGCTTCCGGTTTTCAGGCTGCTCGTTTGCAATCTTCTGCAGAGCTGCCAAATGCTTGCTCAGGCATAAGTTGTCAACAGTCTTCTGTCTACTTCCGTACGCAGTAGTAAATCCTTATCGGACCAACAAGTTCAAATCCATAGCGTACTTGGTTCGGTCGCACGAGACTAGAATAATGGCCAGATTTGGTACCGTGGGACTTCCATCCTTTTTGCGGGGTACCTGAGATAGACGAAAACCCCCAAGCACTTTGCCATGGCCCTGCATCGTGCTCCTGGGAAGGTCCAGCCCTTGCCTAGCGGACATCGTTTGTTGATGACTTGGAAAAGATGGCAATGATATGGAACAGCTCCAGTGTCTCGGTCCATCCAATTGACTACCTGAAAAACATAGACGACACTTCTCGAATTCGGTCCAGCGGCTTTGCTGCCGAGCTTCTTAGTTACATCATCCGAACGAGCTCTGCACTATGAGCTGCATCAATCCTCCAAAGGCTCTTCTCTTCGATGTATGCTCCAAGTGTCGAACCCATTCCGTAGCATTCGAACACAGTGCCGCCTAAAGCATACTTCTGCAGCTCCAGCTCATAGCCTTCTCAAACTAACATAGATGTTCCCACTAGGTTTTCGGTACAGTCGTCGACTGGCGCTCAACCGTAACCACCTATCTCGCCGCCCGCGCCAGCGAAACCCTCAATTCGCCCTGCTCATCCCTCCCGGCTGGCCTCCGCTTCCAATGCGCCGAAATCTCATGGCCCGCTTTCGCCCAAGCATGGCGTGACAGCTACATCCAATTCACACGCACCCACAATCCCTCCTCCACATTCATCTCCGTCGACCAGCACCACCACGACTCGCTCGTGCAGCTGCTCAAAGACAACAACATCACCGAGCTGTGGAGAGACGACGAGGTCGAAGAGATATCGAAGATATGGCATTACCTGAACGGATGGCCTGACTCTTCAAAGGGAGTCAAGCAATTAAACCAGGACGGGTTTAAAACATGCACCCTATCGAACGGAAACGTCGAGCTCTTGCAGAACATGGCAAAGCATGCCGACCTCCAATGGCAACACATCCTCTCCGGCGAGCACTTCAAAGCCTACAAGCCGTCACCACAGGTCTACAACGGCGCCGCTGAAAAGCTCGGCCTACCAACAAACCAATGCGCAATGGTAGCCGCCCATCTAGACGACCTCAAAGCCGCCAAGGGCTGCGGCTACCAGACCATCTACATCGAAAGAGCAGGCGAAGAGAACTGGAGTCTCCAAGACACCCGCGCCGCGAAACGAGAAGGCTGGGTGGACATGTGGGTCGGGCTCGACGAGCGCTTTGACGGCGGAGGCATTGCGGAAATTTCAAGAAAGTTCGACAGAGGCAAACCACTGTAGTCGACGTGGCTGTGGCTTAACTTGCTTACGGAAACCCCGATCGATCCTATGCAGAGAGATCCGGACTCCCGTTCACCGACACTAGATTCGCCACTCCGGCAGCAGCCACGCGTCAGCCGTTACGGAGCCACTATGATGGCTGCCCTTGCCTATTCTTACACACATGGGGGACATTGTACATACTCCAACTCGAGCCAAGGCATAGCGCGATGGGATGTATCATAATATCGCTGGGATCCGTGTGACATACCATTATTGCTCACTGCGAGGATTAGATCACCAGACCCCGGAGCGAAATGGTATTCCTAATACGTCTCAAAAACGCAATGAGCTATACAAGGCTTTACCTCAGTATCATGTACATATTATTGATATGGTATATACATAACCATGTTCAGAAAGATTCTACCGTAGGGTTTCCTCTCAAGGACATGTGTTGAAGTTTTGTTGTCCCATGACTTGAGTAAAACGATTCCTGCCATCTCCCTCGAAAGTCCCTTCAAGATATCAAAGAAGAGACTAAACCGTTTCGTCCAAGGATAGATTCTCTCAATATTCTTCTCTCATTCCCTTCATCCCCCCTCCTCACCCGTCCGCCCAAACCCCCCTACCCCATCGAAACAAAAACCCCCCGCCGCCACCATCACCACCGCACTTCACCCTCTTCTTCCCCCCGTACCACCCCCCCACAACTCCCTCCCCACCCCACCTCCACCCAAGCGCAGCCCAGCAACAAAAGACCCCCCAAAAAACCGCCCGTGTCCACAGATAATTATTTTCCTAGCCATCCTCCCCAAAAAAGAAAACCGTCCAGACCCCAGGAAAAAGACTGGCGAGTATTGGTTGAGAAAAAACATGAACCGAAACATAGAAGGGGCCCACATTTTCGCGTGCACACGTTGCGAGGTAGCTGAGGACCGCACTCGGGACCGGGGGAAGACACGTGTGTGTGTATGGTCGTGTGCTGGATTTCCCCCCTTTTTGCTAGCCTGGCGCCTGGGCGTTTTTTGGCGAGGGGGTGGTGGGGAGGGTTTGGGTGAGTGGGGTGAGGGGAAGTTGTGGTAGGTGTGAGAGAGAGGGGGGGGGGGGGGTTGTGGGGAGAGGAGGAGATCGAGCGGATTTTAGTGGAGGTGGAGATGGGTTTTGTTGCTTGGTCGGTGGGTGGGGGGTTTATGGCTGTTTGTTTGTGCTGAAGTGGTGCGAAGGATCGTGGTAGGTTGTGTGGTATGGTATGGGATAGATCGCGGTGTGTGTGTGGGGGGTACCTTTTGCAGAAAGTGCCCCCTTTTTCGTAGATGGCATGAGTTGTTGTTGCTTCCCTTTTCTCTTCTTTTCTCTTCTTGAATCATGGGGCGAAATTCTAATCCGTTCGTAGAAACATCCTGCGTCGCTGCGCTTGTCCCTGCTGACACCGCGGTGAGATCCTTATCGCCGGAACTGAGATATGCAGGCAGGTGGGCTGCTTGGAGGGGAAGGATGATGCTTTGCTCGGGAAGGAGCAGGAGCGAGATGAGGCTGTTTGGGGGTGTTAGCTGAATTTTGCTGTTTCTTGTTCTTTGTTGGAGATAAGGGGGTATGCAGTGAAGCTGGTGATAGGGGTAGGGGTTGCGCTGATATGGAAGGGGAGGGCTTGTAGATGGGTCCTCTAAGGGAAAGGCTGTTGCTGTTTGACAGTCAGATGTTGCGGTCGAGCTGGTGTTTGGACGATGAGCGATGCCATTAGGTGTTGAACTGGAGGGGAAAAGACGAGTGTGAGGATTCCTCGGATGGAGAGGTATAGGTTGCCAGTCCATTGCTGCTACCTCTTGGTGACAGGCCGCCCTTCATTGTCGCTACAAAGAGAAGAAAGACAGACGCTCCTGGATAGCAATGAGAACAGGTAGGGTTCTCGAGTGGGGTTTAAGGTTGTACGTGTGGGCCTGCAATTGGGTGGAAGCTGCTTCGCCTTGAACGGATTCTACATTGGTAAGGAAGAGATTGGGGCTGTTGGGTGCTCTTTCCTTATTCCTTCGGTCTACCATCGTTCTCTGCGGTTGTGTTCTTGGCGCTCGTGTAGGAGTTGGCCTCGGCGCTGTCGGTCTCTTCGGAACGTTGACCCTTACGGCTTGGTGCTGTGCATGGTATCTTTCCAAGGTTATTTTAGAGATGCCTTGGTTTGCAGCCCCTTGATGGTCTCCTCTACTACTTAGCACCGCTCCGTGTTGGGGCTTTAAGCACATCAAATATGACCTTTATTCGCACATCCATGTCCATTCTGAGAGTGGCCTCGTCAAAGTTCAAGTCAATTAGCTCGATAGGTGACCTGCGTGTCATCCTGGAATAGGGCATATTCGTAACGATGTCAGTCAGTCGTTGAGTCTGTGAGCGTTTTGTCAGTTTGCTCCAAGGAAGATTATAGCACATCATGCCCTGAGCACTCATAAGTGGAGATCAAAACATCTACATTAACTTTTGAGGGTATCGGGTATCTGGAAATGGCTGATCCCTTCCGCAATCGCGCAACCTTGGTCCCAAAAAAAGCTCCTTCGAATGTATATGAATCGACAGAAGACCGCCCCTAGATCATTAGATTACCTCCATTCCCTCACGTAGGTCCCTTGAAAGATCTATATCCTCAGCTCCGAAAACCTGTAACCCATCAATTACGCCTTGCCTCCATTCTAACGTGACGCTCGATACCGCCAAAGATTACCCATAACCGCCGCATAATTCAGTATGTTCTTTTGGTTCGCCGTGATATAGGAGAGTGATGTCCACTCTCGGTAGTGCTCAAAGCTTAGCCGCGTAAAACGGGCATCAGTTGAACAAGGATATGTGTGGAGGAGGTGCAGGAGGCAATCCTGCAGAGCCACCAGGTGTCTTCGGAATAGTAAGTAATCGGAGCTGAGAGCAGTCGCCAGAAGTGTATTGCCAAAAACCATAGATTTCCGGGTTTGTATGGATGTCGATGCAAGAGCTCAGACTTATCTTGGAGGCCGACTCCCGAGTAAAGACGGCCGGGTAGAAGACGAGCTGTAACCTTGGAGGTATGTGTCAAGTCGTGGTCATAGGATCACGCAAGGCACGCGCGGCCTCTTGGGTATCCTGGTATCGGTTCGAGCACGGTGGGGTCTTGGATCAGCGTTGCCAGGCCCACCGGCTCCACCGTATGCCGGGCCTCGTCGTACGATCTGTGCGATCTCTTGCCTTTGTCTTCTCAGTGATCTGACGACTTCGTAGAAGGCTTTTTCCACGTTGATACAATTTTTTGCTGATGCTTCCACGAAGTCGCAACCCATCTCCTTCGCCAACGCACTTCCCTCTTGCGTTGATACCTCTCTCTCCGTCACTCGATCACTCTTGTTTCCTACCAGCATCACGGGAGCTTGGCCACCACCAATGGTAGGTGATAAGGGGGATGTCAAATAAGAGCTTGTGGGCGATCCGGCACTCGATGATTCTTTCACCCTTTGAATCTGACTGTGAAATTTCCGTATCCGTGTAAAGGATGATCTAGAGGTGATGCTGTACACAAGAACGAACCCTTCCCCATCTCTAATCCATTGGTCCCGCAGAGCTGTATACTCTTCTTGACCGGCCGTATCCAGCACTTCCAGCATGCAGGATTGAGAGTCAATAACCACCTGCTTCCGATACGAATCTTCTATTGTAGGATCATAGGTCTCGACAAAGTGGTTGAGACAAAGCTGTCACATATTGAGTAGGAGCTCGTTGATGCAGTAGCTGAGACACTCACTTGAATAGTCAGAGCTGTTTTCCCAACACCTCCATCGCCCAGCACCACTAGTTTGTACAACGTCATTTTCCCCGCCATTTTGGGGATTGGCACGCACTGGGATTCGGCGTCTCGGGCGTATAGCAAGCAGAAGAAGACCTTGATGTATCCGATTCAATTGCAGCGGCTCCGCAGAACTGGCGAGGTGTTGCCTAACACCAGCCAAGGTGAATGGAGGTGTGAGTGAGACCGCTTGGTACCGTGTCTGCAGCAACCCTTTTCCAGGATATCCGAGCTTGTAGATAAGGGATGGTAAGAGCCAACGGCGACGGCTTTGAATTATACGACGGGGGATTTGCTGGCCAATACCAAACCAATGGATCAGCCCAGAGCCGCAACGATAACTAGCCTTGCTGACCGCAACTACGGACGCAACTCGATCAAGCCCTATGTTGATGAAAAGTATTGGTGCAGAACGAATATACAAGTCGATGTAACCGTAATGACCTCCTTTGTTTCACGACCTTTTACCCCCAACTGATACACGATAGCAAGACCTGCACTGTCAAACTTCGATGATGAAGCACCGATAGACTAGGCCACGAGCATGTAAGGATAAGAGGAAGTAGTAGCCAAAGAGTAGAGACAAGGTGAAGCTGACAAGGTAGGTGACAAGAGTTTGAGGTGGGGGGGGGGAATGGGGATTTGCTTGAAGATGATAAGCTCGGCTCTTTCTTTCCAAGTCTGTGCCGCGGCAGAGTAGTGAATTGTAGTTCAAAGCAAGGTGGAATACTTGAGATGAATTTTGCTTAGTTCGAGCCCTTTGCAAGCCGGACCACGCGAGCTCCGCGTGGAATGACGAATGGTGGGTTTCCGCAAGTCCTGGCAAACTCCGTCCAGGGTGTTTTGACTTCAATTGATGGAAGTTGATGAGGAGGTGATGAGAAGTGGGTGAGGAACTGGGTGGATGAAGCACCAGGCGGAGGGCTGTTGCTCGACGAGAGGGTAAGGTACCTCTAACCTCAGTAATACGGACAGTACAACAGTAGTAAGGTAGCTCGGATTCAACACGCGAAAAAGGATAGAACTACAGGTCAAGTTGTGAGGGATTGGTGGGGTGTGCAATAATACCAAGCGCCGGCATTGAAGGAAGAGAACGAACCCTGCAAATGGTAACTGTCCCTCCCTGATCCTGAGGGTGATACTACTCTTAGCACTCTACCTACGGAATACTCCTACCCTAACGCCAGTCTAAAAGAGTCGGGTCCAAACGATTTTCGACTTGCCTACAGGGACTAAGCTCTTCCTGGGTCTTGCCCAGCATCATGTACACGCCTCAGACCGGCATTACATGATATCTCGTCCAAGTGCGAGGCCAGGGGGGACGCATTAGGTTAGGTAAAGCTGCAACTGGGGCTCTCCTTCCGGATGCCGGAGAAAGAGGGTGACCCTGTTAAGGACCGATACATGAACAGCAAGGCAGCTTACTGGCAGCCTGTAACTTTTGACTTTTGCTGGGGATTCCGAGGATATGGCGCTGGGTAGGATCACATCATTGGTGTGTGTTCAAAGTCTGGAAAGAGGCGTGGGAAGAGGATGCATCCAGAGTAAGCGAGAACTGGCCGATTAATATCCTATCGCCATCGATATAATGATGCGAGAGCCATAGCGTGATCCGGAGAATCCTCTTTGAGCCCCTGGATCGAAACAGCAGACCACAAGACTGAGGCGTCTTCGCCTCCGGCTGCCACCCTACAACTACGACGACGTACCACTAAAGGGCTCATACCAAAACCACCTTCGGAGCGCAGCTATCCACTATGTCATCAAACAAAGCCGGCAAGCTATCTGTCATGTCAACCTTGTGGGCCAGTTGACAGCCTTGGAGGGATCCTCACAAGCGGCAAGGAGGCTAGTAGTAAAGACCAGAATGGCAGCTTCCTAATCCAACAAGGTCTGCACGGCACGTTGGAACGCTGTGGCAATGCAGATAGCAAAATTAGCCAGCCTCTCAGCGGGAATCGCTTCAATGAGGTACTGAAGTTCTGGGGTAAGTTTTCGAAAAGGGTTGTGCTCAGACGAGACGGGACGGATCGCATTTCAGTTTGGGGTTCTCGAGCGGACGGTAACGTGCAGCAGAGGAAAGCATGCAGGCTCGCATTACCGAATTCGACTGAATCAGGCGTCAAGGGACTGTCCACCGTTCCTCATAGGTACCACTACACAGTATACTGTACGGAAGTACCACGGCATGGGAGAGCGGTGTAGGCTGGGAGAGTCCGCATATCAACCCTACCAGCGTTTTCGGATTCTAGAACTCTGCTGATATTGACCGCCAGTTCTCTGCTTTTTCGCTTGCAGCATGGCTGACTACAACCGGGTACACAGCACAGGATGGGATGTCACTCTTGACGGAGGTGACAAATGCGTTCTTGTCGATGGCGTCAAGGGTGGTTCTCCCCATGCGCCCGTCTGGGCGTCCAGATTGTCACCGCCCGTGGCATATTGGCTGCAACCAAACGCTCCTTGGGGCCACTTCCGTCGGGTCTCCCGAGGGCGGGCTCTTCCTGCAGATCCGGTGCCCGTGGGGGTTGGGGTTCAAACGATTATCACAAGTCATCATAGTTTGCTGCAGTCATCAGTTTGGATCTGCTACTCTGATAGGTCGATGCTTCTCCGAATCGTTTAATATTACCATTCGTGCGAGACGACACGAATTCTAAGAGTCTAAGATGCGTCGGCACTTTTGACAGCTTCAAACTAACTCCCCGTGCTCCCCTTAGCACGCATCAACTACTGATCACCTGACCTGCGCTAAGATCGAAAACCCCCTCAATTGGTTTGTAAAGCTCGGAGACAACAAAGTCATGAATGATTGACCCGTGGTAAGGCAGGTGGATTGTAAATTTCCAAAGTGCTTTACTCTAGCGGTCCTGCGGAATACTAAGGTACAAGGTTATCACTTGTACACTGTTTGTAGCCTAAGACCTAGTCGTGCCAAAACACTAAGCAACAACAAAGTTGGACACGAAAGTTCCTGTTCGTTTAGTGTGGGGCACGATTAAATGAGCCTTCAAGGACATGCATATATCAGAAAGAAAAAGAAATACGTACGGAGTATGGGAATCGAGACACCGATAGTGCAAGTTGCTAACATGCTAGCTGGCCTGGTTCGCCTTCGTTTCTCATTTTCCATTCTTGGCCATGGACAATGAATTCTCAAGCAAAGCCTACGATCGTTAGATTGCTTCCAACAATGATACCGTGCACAGGGAGCATTCTACGTTACCGATATGTCAATATCGATGAGATTCGTTCTCTTGACCAGCATCAAGGCGACCTCCGTGCTCAGACGTCTAAAATGCGGGGGAAATAAGCTCTTCCACAAGGTACTCTCCAGAAGTCCAGAGGCTCACGGGCCCTTTAGTCCGAAACCCTTCAATTGACTAAGACGCATGTCTGTCGTTGCTTTTAAGTTGCTTTTAGTCGCTCTGTATCCGGTGTGATGTCTGCCTTCGGGGAGAAGAGCTGGTAGTGATCGGATCTGAAGAGCTGTGCTGATCCGAGTAGCACTACCATATCATGGCTCCGCACATACAGGACGAGGTCCAGTCACATTCCCTCCGCGATCCCGAGTCGTTCTGGGCGCACCAAGCTGAACAGCTGTATTGGCACAAGAAGCCTTCGAAGGTGTTGGAGCAGCCAACGAGGAAGCTCGCCAGTGGTGTCGAGCATCCGAGCTTCACATGGTTCCCAGATGGAGAGATATCAACTTCATACAATTGCATAGATAGGCATGTCAGGGATGGCAATGGCGAGGCCACGGCGATGATTTGGGATTCGCCCGTTACAGGCAGCAAAGAAAAATACTCTTACAATCAGCTACTTGCTGAGGTGGAAACACTTGCTGGGGTATTACGGGAGGAAGGCGTAAAAAAGGGCGATGTGGTTCTTGTATATATGCCCATGATACCTGCTGCCCTTTTCGGAATTCTCGCCATCACTCGCCTTGGCGCCATGCACGCAGTGGTATTTGGAGGATTTGCCCCCGCATCGTTGGCGCAGCGAATTGAAGCATCAAAACCTCGAGCTATACTGACAGCATCATGTGGTATTGAAGGTGCAAAAGGCCCTTCGGGTTACAAGTCGTTCATCGAAGGAGCACTAGACAAGAGTAGCTTCAAACCCGGGAAGGTCATAATATGGCAAAGAACCGAAATGAGGTGGGATCCGGTTACAGAGGAGAATGGAGAGCGGGATTGGCAGCGATTGGTCAAGAGCGCGAAAAACCGGGGCCTTAAAGCAGACGCTGTGTCGGTCAAGAGTAGCGATGGAATCTACATTATCTATACAAGTGGTGAGTTTCGTCAACCTGACAAGCTTCGTATGGCAATAGGCCTCAATCGGACCCCAGTATTAGGTACACAAAACTATCACGTGGCATCACTGAAGAGGAATTGATGTTATGGTTACATCACCGTGGCTAATCTCGGAAGATCCTGGGACTAATTTGACCCTGTCTAGGTACTACCGGTTTGCCAAAGGGAGTACACCGAGAAGCTGGCGGACATGCCGTAGGCTTGAACCTTTCGATACGGTATCTCTTCGACATCCATGGCCCAGGAGACGTCATGTTTTGTGCCTCGGACATCGGTTGGGTAGTAGGCCATTCCTATATCCTTTACGCTCCTTTGCTCGCAGGAGCTACCACTGTACTTTTCGAAGGTAAACCAGTCGGTACACCAGACGCAGGCACTTTCTGGAGAATAATAGAAGAGCACAAAGTGAACATTCTTAGCACAGCACCTACAGCTTTACGGGCGATCAGACGAGATGACCCACAAAATAAACTATTCGAATCTGCTGGCAAAAGAGGCGGACTGAAGCAATTAAGAGCACTCTTTCTTGCTGGCGAGCGGAGTGAACCAAGCATCGTCCACATGTACCAGGAGCTTCTCCAGAAGTACTGCGCTCCCGGCGCCCAAGTGATCGATAACTGGTGGTCCTCCGAGTCCGGCTCGCCAATATCGGGCATAGCGTTAAAAGCTTCCGCTGGGAAAGACTTCACCAGCACTCAAACCCACAAGGCGTTACCCATCAAACCTGGATCAGCAGGCAAACCTCTGCCCGGCTTCGACGTTAGGATCGTGGACGACTCAGGGAACGAAGTTGACAGAGGCCGCATGGGAAATATTGTCCTCGGCGTACCGCTGGCGCCAACCGGCATGACTACACTTTTCAACGACGAGGAGAGATTCTACAAAGGCTATTTGAAACGCTTCGACAGCAAATGGATCGACACTGGTGATGCAGGTATGATTGACGAAGACGGCTATGTGCATGTAATGTCTCGCTCTGACGACATCATCAACGTTGCGGCGCACCGCTTCAGTACCGGTTCGTTTCTTTCCCTTTCCTTGTTTTAAACCAACAATGAACGTTTAAAAGCTAATAGACAAGCCCCCAGGCTCCATCGAACAAGCCATCTCCTCCCACCCGACCGTTGCCGAGTGCTGCGTCGTCGGCATCCCCGACGCCCTCAAAGGCCACCTCCCCTTCGCCTTCATAACCCTCTCCACCCCCACCCACCCCTCGTCCGCCATCCCCTCCTCCGACCTCTACAAACAAGTCCAACAAAACATCCGCGAGCAGATCGGCGCCATCGCCGCCCTTGGGGGGATGGTGCAAGGCAAAGGCATGATCCCCAAGACTCGGAGCGGCAAGACGCTGCGGCGGGTGCTGAGGGAGCTGGTGGAGAATGCGGTGCATGGCGAGTTTGAGAAGGAGGTGCAGGTGCCGGCGACGGTGGAGGATGCGAGCGTGGTGGAGGTGGCGAGGGAGAAGGTGAGAGAGTATTTCCAGAAGAAAGGGGCGGAGTTGCATCGGGCGACGGAGCAGAGGGCGAAATTATGAAGGGGGTCTCATTGTTATTATTAGGTGGTTTGTAGGGGGGGGGATGTGTATATATGCGCGGGATACGGGGGATGGTTTGGATTTGGGAAAGGGAAAGGGAAAGAGAAGAGAAAGAGAAAGATTACGACTATATGGGGCAATGGGATAGGATATATGCATGGCAGATTACAAGAGTTGTCAAATTACTTGTCCAGCATCCCACATCTCACTTTCCTGCAACAAAATCCCCACCCCTCCAACGATCCTTCCTGTCCTCCCCATCCTCGTGCCGATTTCGTCCTGCCATCGTTTCAGATCCAGCATGGGAGATTTGGGCATAGCGGTAATCAGCTCCGTAGTGGAAGAAATATATAAAAAACCCAAATAGAAATTGTAATTCTATCATGTCTATAAGAAATCTTTACACCACAAGACAAATAACCCCTATCAGATCACTGAAAACCCCTATTACCTATACACCCCCGGCGTCACAGCTCCCCATGCCCCGCCGCCGCCGGCCTCCCCGCATCCCTCCCCAAATCCACCCCCCTCTTCTTCCGCCACTTCTCCCACAACGCCCAAACCTCCTTCTCCATGCCGCCCTCCATCTGATCCGGCAGCACAACCACATACTCCACCACCAACGCCCCATATGTATCCACCTCGACATGCTCGGCCTCGCCCAGCCACACCGGCATGCCCTCTCCCTTCACCACCTCCACTTGCCCAGGCTGCACGGTTTCGCCGCGCGGGCGGGAGAGGTGGATGGTGTGGCCGTCGAGGTGGGTGAGGTTGCGGGTCCAGGCGCCGAGCCAGGCTTCTCGGAGGCTGAGGACTTCTTTCCAGAAGAGGTCGCGGCCTTTGCGGCGGAAGAAGGTGCCGTCGGTGCGGTGGGGGTCTTCGGACTCGAGCTCGGCTTCTTTCTCGCCCAGCACAACGACCAAGTCTCCGGCGACCCAGTCGGGGCTCTCGTCCGCCTCGTTCTCGTATGTGAGGCGCTGCCCTTTCGGCATGCCCTTTTCCACGCTCAGGACGTGCGTTGTTGTCTTCCGCATCACCCTGCTGCCACCGCACACTTTGCACGGCCGCCTGATCGTCTGGCCTTTGCCCCCGCACTGATCGCATCCCATCTGCACCTGCTGGAAGATTCCCGGCGCAAGCATGTGCTTCTGCACCACCATGCCGCGGCCCCCGCATTTACCGCACGTATCAACCTCCCCGTCCGCGCTGCCTGAGCCCTCGCACTCCTCGCATATCTGCTGCTTCTCAATCTGGAACTCGTGCTCGGCACCCATGTAGAAATCCCGCAGCGGCACCGACACGCGGACTTCCATGTCCGGCCCGCGGCGTTGGCCGCCGCCATGGCCCGAGTGGCCGCCACCGCCGAAGAAGCGACTGAAGAGGTCAAACGGGTCGTGCGAGCGGCCGGCGCCGTGGCCTTGCTGATGCTGCTTGAGGCCTTCGTGGCCGTATTGGTCGTAGATTTTGCGGGTTTCGCTGACGGAGAGGGCGTCGTAGGCTTCGGCGATTTCGACGAATTTCTGCGAGGCCGAATCGTTGCCACTAGAGTTATGCGGATTGAGTCAGAGGTCCGTTAACCTGCAGCGATTTGCTTAGAGGGTGGAGGGGGGGGGGCCTGTTGGTAGATTCGTCTAGGGAAACTCACGGGTTTTTGTCAGGATGGAATTTCTTGCTGAGGGTACGGTATGCTTTCTTGATATCCCGTTCCGATGCTGATCTATCGATGTTGAGAAGCTTGTAGTAGTCTTCGGCGCATATGGCTAGGGGGAGGAGGCATAGCAGCAATGCTGATAAGAGCAGCATTATGCCCTTTGGGCCAGTGTAGAGATTGCCAAGCGCGGCAGGATGGTGATTGACTCAGGACGTAGATGGCACCTTTAGCACGACATGATCCGTTTTGAATGTAGGAAAAGCGGTTTATATTATGTTTGGCTTGTATGTGGAACTTTTTGGAGTTAAAGCTACGGTGGCTCCTTCGATGAGCTCTGGCACCGGAATTTCATTTACGCGACGCCAGGCACGCGCCATATGGCTAGTCACTACCTTATAGGCTGAGCTTATCCTACCGTAAAGCCTCACGACCAGTCGGTCTTTTGGAAGATGTAGATATGGTCATTTGAAGATGTCGGACGCTACTCCTTGCAGAAAACAAATACGTCCTTATACAGTTGACGAAGCTGGTTGAAGTCTTCATTTTGGCTAGATTTCCACTTGGAAGCATCGAGTTCATCGTATCTACATACTTACCAATGAACGAAGACTATCAGAGCATGTCCTCGTTTTGATGTTCCTGCACAATCATCAAGGTACGGTCTACTCAATAACAAACCCAGGAAAGCGTTTTAGTCCAATGCTTTCAGAATTGGTAACAAGCACTATTCTAAATTCTGCTTTAGAAGCGCTCAAATCTCCTACAACTTCTGGGTCTTTGAGCCTGTGGCTATCTCCCGGTTTGTCTCCAACAGTTTTAATGTCCATATATCGCGCTGCCAGAGAACAAATACATTACGTGAAAAGGTTTCAAGGATTTATCTACATGTTCGACTAGACTTCTGAGAGATGAGGGAGTGGAAACGAGTGGAACGCGTTAGTTGCCAGGGTTCCGCGAAAAGTGTCGAGAAAGAAATGATGGGGAGAGTCTGAAATGGATGCATGCAGAGATCTAGAAGAACGAAGGACATAGGCTAGCTAAGATGGGAGTATTGTGATCCAGGATGCAATGATTGATGTATGCGCTGGGTCAGATACTTAGATATATCTTAACTGCAAGACGAAGGCTGCAATGTAATCCAATAAAGTAGTACGAGTTTGGTAGAGAAAGGAATGCACATAAGATAGGTAATGCATCGAAGATAAGGAACTGACAAGGGGTATCACGTTTGTGATGGGCCTCTTAAGAAAGGCGACCACATCTGATGTGAAGGAGTACGTATCTGAGATGGCCGCAGAAAAAGTGGAGCATGATCTTAGACGTTCAAAAACCAACATCGCTCAAGAGCTCTTGGCTGAATTCTACAATGGTGGAAACTCGAAGGTCCTGAAGGAACCAGAAGAAACAGATCCTAGCTTTTCAAGTATGTGAGGGTTGGCGAACATCTCACACAAGTCAGATTTCGAAGGGCAGGGAGCAACGGATAGTAGCAAAAACGCGAATAAGAAACTTATCCGCACTTGAGAGATGATGGCACTAAGAAGCATCAAGCAAGACTGTTGTCACATTTATGGCCATCGTCTTGCCTTCTGTGGGTCAAGACTGCCGCCCTCTTCATGCACTGTGCCGTAAAAAGCAGATAGTGAAAAGTCTGCCATGCCAGATCAGATCGTATTCCATGCAGAAAATTGTAGCAGATATGATGAAGCTTGATCGTTGGTGGGGATTGACGGATGGATCGCAAAATGAGAAAAGGTAAAGTACCTTATACGGAGGGCGACAAGAAAGTCCTGCCCCACGCTAAGAACATTAGAGCATACAGTAGATTACAATTGCTGTGCGCTTAATGCGCCCTCGACAGAAATTCTAGCTAAATAGCTCAAATTTCACAGTTCAATCAACGCTTCATAAATATATCAAAATTAAGAGAATCGAATCGCTTTTGCATCACCTATCATCTGTTATGTTGCTGCGTATGATGTTCTTAGCCGTATCGCTTACTAGCGCTGGGCAGGACTTTCGGTGTCACCCTTCGTAAGTATACACAGCCAGCAGGTCGTACATAAAGAAAACGCATTACAAGCACCTAGAGGGAAAGCACCAGCACATGAGGTAAGGTAGTCATCCGCATAAACCACCCGCATGTACCTTAAGCCCTGACAGGCTGACAGCTGCGGCACAACGTGGAGTGCATGGCTTCCCCAGGCGGAACGCACAGAAGGCCACTTTGGGCTAGTATGGCATCCAACACAAAACCTCATAGGCTGGACCTTGAGGGTATCGTTTGCTGGCAATGTAGTAGCTACTTGCCGGAAAGAGCATCCCCTCGATCCTGCGCGAAATGTGTGGCTGTCGAAATCTCTGTTTGCATTTAGTCATTCATCTCTTCCATAGCTGACTTCACCTATCTTCATCCATGGTTGGCCGATGACTGGATTATCCCCATTCGGTTGTAACCAACACTGAGCAAAGTCGGTGTACGCAGTGAAGCGGAGTTGCTGAGACGTCCAATTGACGGTCAGGGCGGTGTGAGAATTTTGATCAGATGAGGCCCTGCCACATAACACCATATCCAAAATGTATCGGGATTTTGTTCATGGTAACACAAAGGAAAACAGGAAGCGCATGGTTGCTGGCATGCAAGGCATATGAGGTGCACCCTGCAGCAGATTGACGCATGACACGCACAAGGCTGCCGACAGGAGAACGGAGAAACATCTCCCAACAGCAACATCCTGATTCCAGAGAGGTCTCGTTGACACCTCTCTGATCGTAAGTGAGCTCGGCAATGTTGGGCAGAATCAGCCCCCCCTCCCAACGTTCCTCTCCCTGCCCTGCGGCTTTCCCTCCTGCTCCAGGCCACTGCTACAATTGTAAATTATTGATAACCGAGACACCCCAAGACCCCGAGCGACGAGCTAAAGTAAAGTGAGGTCGGGTAAGTAAGGTAAGTAAGGCAAGGTAAGGTATGTAAGCGGGGCTTTAATCTTCTTGCTTTGCTAGGTAGGTACTTGTTGGTACTTTATTTTCTACGAATCATGCCGTCCCTAAAACGTCATACGACCAATTCCAAGGGCAGATTCCCGCGGTGAAATCGAGGCCTCCAACGCGATGGCTTTGCGGCTGTCTCACCGTAAATAGAAGTAAGGAAGAGTAGGCTCTGAGGCACAAATCTTTTTCCGTGTTAAAGGGAATAACAGAAAGCTTCAGCTAATCAAACCACCCATCACGATATCTCCACAAAATGCCCTTGATCCAACCCCACGCCCCCCCACTTTACAAGATCATCCGGTATCTGATGTGGGAAATTAGGTCTGATAAGTAAGTAACAGAACATGTATTTGTAGTAGTATCTCCGTAAAAGAGAGTTCCCCAATATGACCGATTGGAAGATATTCGCAGCCATGAGCAGCAGCTGATGATCGGAGGGAGCTGTCAAAATGTCGGTGAATGCCCAGTTGATCCAATTGGGTATCGGCGGAATGCCAGGAGGTGCGTGCAAAGCTTAGGACATAGCTAGGACTGCTAAGCAGAGGCCTAGACCATTCCGCTTGCTGGGGTCCATGGAGCTTGTCGATCACAGTAATGGTATTCCGTATTATATCCTCGACCGTGTTCTCAGTTCTCAGTTCTCACAGGCCTGCGACTCTGCGAGGCCGGAAATACGATAGTCAATGGAATATCGGGTATCGTATCAGCAGGCATGCCGGCTACTACTCGTGTCGGTAGCTAATCTACATTGCTCCTTGAACATACCGTAGGTACTGCTTGACCTTCGGTTGTTGCCCCTCAGGGACCCGTGTGACAGGCAGACCTCATCTGACAGGGATCCATCTAACGTTAGCTGCCTTCAACCATTTCTTCTTCAACGCGTAAGCGAGAGGAGGCAACCTAACACGAGGTAAATGCTGACAACCTCTCACAAGATATCGGAATAGTCATCAAGGTACGGAAGTACTGCTGCAACAGTACCATAGTCGGCAGGGGTTCTCAGGCAAAAGAATGACCGTGGACTAGTTAGTGGTTACATTCATAGCCTGTAGCCTATGCGTATCGTCTTAGACTCGGGCGTAAGGTAGTCCGTGCAGTTGTGAGGTAAAAGTAGAATACCGAGAGGCGACCTTTGCTGGTGCTTGTTCCCTTAATGGCAAGCACTCCATACGAAGTATGACTCGATGTTTGCCTTGTTACCTAAAAGATAATCAGTGCCACTGTCGACGGCGGCCATCCAGCCCAGAAAAGCCAATGGAACGTAGGGATTCCGTACACGGTTTACGATGGTCGATTTGATATTTCGAGCAAGACCCTCAGTCCTGAAAAAGCAGCTAGATGGGTTAAGTATGGTACTGAAGCACTGTGGTACTGTATTTCACTCTACTTCACGTGGGTATACTAACAAGTGTAAACCATGGGTTAACCAGGGAGACAGCCACACAGCAGAAAAGAAACATAACCACTAAGGTACATACACCATTGCACTAGCGCCATTAGGAATCGAACCTAAAGTACATACTCGGTATTCCGTACGGAATACGAATCAAGTATTCCCTGTCAACAGCTAAACATATCTTGGCTCGGCTGTCAGATGGCACATCATGGTCCCCTCACTACCTGAGAAACGTGCCTGAGTACCGGTAATCCCGTACGGTAGTTTACCATACACGATCAGTTCATTCCCAACTCCCATTTCTCTCCACCCTCTCCACCCACCCCTGCGACGCCTTTCCACCGGTTCCCTGGCCCTGGGACTGCTTGAAACGGTAAGACGGTCAGCCGATGATCGCGTTGGGATCTACACTCCTTACACTTGACGGATAGAGGATAGAGGATAGAGAGCGCTGCCCGAAGGGACCCCCCCGAAGGGACCCTCCCAGTACTCCTACCTAGTCGTAAAAACCCTCTTTCTCCACGCCATCATCATAATCTTTGCTGTAGGTATTATTACCTGATTACCTATTCCCTCCACCACACCTGTCCGGTTTCCGTACCGGGAGTTTGGCATCTGGGTACCCCATTAAGGTGTTGCTTTCGATCGCAGCTCAGTAGCGAGGTGTCAGAAGCTGCCCCAAGGGTCAGAAGGGTGTTCGGACTTACGGTACGTTGCCCGCTGTCATGCTTGACAAGATTACGGTACCCTAAACGGACAAAGCCATTGTGAGCGCGCGTTGACATTCCTGCAGCTTGCTGGTATATACTCGATATCAGTAGCATAGTATCTTGTCAGAATTTCGTGCGTCTCGTGGTAGCCCCGATGAGGCTCTTGATTGGTGTCACATAGGGAGGATACCCCGGAGCGCGCATGAGCCCATTACTGGTAGAGCAGATGGATTTGACCATTATTGTGAGACGAATAGATGGAAGGCCCAGGTTCAGAGGCATCGAAGCGGCAACGGCTGGATTCCTATAATGTATCGCACCGCCTGCAGCAGCAGCAACCTCCCATTTCACAGCCACACACCTACTCTGGTCACACATTACCACCACCAAATTCTTACGTACAGCCGCCCCCGATCCCACAGTCCCCATACCACGAAGCTCCTCCCCATGAGCATAGAAATTTGCCAGATCCGATCCCTCACGGATACAACCACTCCCTCTCCGGTCACAACACTCCCATTCGAGACTCGAGAGGTTACCCTTCTGATCCAGGTTATTCTCGACGTGGCAGCGCTTCTGGTGCTACGCGATCTCCTGACGAATATCCGCAATATGCTGCCGCGCGAAATTTGAGTTCCACCTCTAGCGAAGCTCAGCATTTTCCACCGCAACATCTAGAACATGCTGTGCATTTGTCGGGATACCCACCCCAAGACGGACCATTGAATGGCAACACACACCATGGTCTTCCAATGGCGAATTACAACGAACAGAACTACACCGTTACACAAGGACACGCCCCAGAGTATAGCCAATCACCCGTCAACGCCGGGCCCCATTCCTACGGTGCATCTGGTTACGGTGCATCGCCTGGCTATCATTCAAGCATGCAGAGGCCCAAGAAAGGGAATCGTGCTCAGCAAGTACGCTTCTTCAGCTGCCGAAACCGATCACGACTAATGCATTCTCGTAGGCGTGTGACGTCTGTCGTGCCAAGAAAGCAAAGTGCGACGAACAGAGGCCTGAGTGCGGTACTTGTCGCGAAAACCGGGTGAGCTGTAATTATCAAACCGTGGTGCCAGCCAAGTAACACTTTCCATGTCTTCCATTTACTCATGACCAGCTAATACAATTCAGAGCCGATCGTGCAAACCAAGCAATCCTGGAACAGTTGGCCGCTCAAAAGGATGACATGCAAACGCTGAATCGAACCGTGGAGGGTAGGCTTGAGCGTATAGAACAAATGTTGTCCAACATGAACAGCCCTAAGCCGGCCACTGGCTCTACACGCGAAAGTCCAGACATCAAATCCGTACCCAGACACTTGAATAGTATGGAAAGCCCAAAGAGAAGGCCTGCAACAGAACAAAAGACCGCGCCGTATGTGTTGTCTCAACAAGTTAAAAACCGAGAGCAGAGGACGGTTGACACAAGTCCAAGCGGATCTCACATTACCACTAGTACCGATTCAACCGGAGCAGATGTTGGTTTGTTACGTGACAGTGGCCCAGGAGTTATACCAGAGATTCCTATCCCAATAGAGCACAGTACCGCCGCTCACAGGCTGCTTCGCTGGCCGTCGATCAGCGCACTGGTCAAGCAATCGAAGCTCGTGCGACAGGTGAGAGAAGACTATGTTATGGAGCATGAAGAGTTGAAGGGGGTCCTACGAGTGTATGGTCGAGGTGAAGGAAAAGATTATCTTGATGGAGGTCAGCCAGGCGCAGCAAGTCCCGCAACCAGCTCTACTAGTGGCCGAAGCGAAGAGACTGGAGAAGCACGTAGTCCAGCTTCACCACCGGAAGGCCTGTGGGGCACTGACCTTGATCACTCAAACAACGTCGAGCCGCGTATTACGAGTGCAATTGGTGGTCTTACTCCTGAGAATCACTTGAAGCTTGATCCAAAAACCCTCCGCCAGCTACTTCAAAGCTATTTAGATAACATCCACATTCTCCATCCTTTCCTCGACAAAGGCCGGTTGACCCGTATGGTTGAACGTTTCTCGATGCGATATAACCCCTCCGAGCAGAACCTGACAAAGATGTTGTTCTCTGGACCTGCTACCTCGGGTACAAGTTTCGATGGTTCGCATCGAGCTGCAAAGAGAAAGCTTTCGGATGGTTATTCTCGCAATTTTGTCCAAGAGCCAGGCTCCATTCCACATCCGCCAAGCCCGAATATCACACCTGAAAAGTCGCCTGCTAATGCAATTGTTCTCCTTGTGATGGCATTGGGGAAGATATGCCAGTGGAAGGATCCTCTGCCAGGGCCTGTATCTGGACATTCGGGAGACACGCCCGTGCCCTCGAGAGTTTATACGTCTTCACGAGCGCAAACCGATTCTCCACCTCCCCTATCGTTGAGGCAGTCTCCAATGTTGTCAATGCCTCACGCAACGAGCATGCCAGCCTCTTCAACGATTTCTGGCCTCCGCCTTACCAATTATAGTCCTCGGTCGTCAACCGAAGAAGGCTCTGCTTCACCAGCTCCTAGAAACATTGATGTCATACCAGGTTTGGCTTACTACGCCAAAGCTACAGATATCTTGGGCAACGTGCACGGTAGCAACGAGTTAGCCAACGTGCAAGCCAACCTGTTGGCAGGTCTTTACGCCGGTCAACTAGCGCGAACCTTCGAGAGCTGGAGTTGGATACATTCGGCTTGTAGAGCGTGTCGGTACCTTGTACGAGATCCAACTTTAGCAAGGGAGCGGGATCTGACGCGAAAGGACCTGATCAAGTTTGCGTTCTGGACGTGTTCGCAATTAGAGAGCGATATTCTGGCGGAACTTGACCTACCTCGAAGCGGGATTCAGGACATGGAGCTCGAGTATCCGAAAGGCTTTTCTGAGTTGGCGGACTTTGAACATATTGATAACCAAGGCGTTAACGTTCCAGGAGCGGTCAAAAAGATGATGAGTTACTACTCGTTTCAGATCCACATCCGCAATAGCCTTAATAGTATGCAGAAAGATCTTCATCCCCCAGAAAATCTTGAGCGCAAGACGGATTTCTTCAACATGCGCAATATTCACGACGAATCTCTCCAGAACTGGAGAAACGTGCTTCCACCTTGGTTACAGTGGAAAGATGATGATGAGCCATCTCCGGATATCAACGATGCCCGACTACGCGCAAAATATTACGGGGCACTTTATATAATCCACCGACCGTTCCTCCGCCACTTACTTGACAGTGAGATAATCGCTCAAGGAACCGACTCACCTCAATCAGATGTTCTCAAAGGAGCTCTCAACAAGCCATTAGCGTACTCTGCTCAGTCTCACGAGCGAAGTCGGGGCGCAATGGCCCCGCCAAGGTCGACGAGCGCTGACTCAAACGGCCAGGCTGAAATCCTCCATTCAGCTAAAATTTGCGTCAAGGCCGCCATGCGAAGTACTGTCGCGTTTGACAATATTTTGAACCGCCAACGTCTGATTGTGACCAACATTTTTGGCACAGCTCATGCGTAAGTAGCCACTCCTGTTACCCCTCGAAGCATCTGCAATCAAACCAGTCCTTTTCAAACCCGTGATATTAGTCTTGTAATTAACACGACCGTGTGGTTAGGCAATTCGGCAACATCCTGGTTCTGGCTGCTACATACAAATCAAGCTTGCGTTTCCTTGTCCCAGCTGAACAGCTCGAGCACTTATTCGACCGCACAATCAAATTTCTGCGCAGTCATCACCCCATTTCCAGTACGCTCGCCCAAGACGCACTGATTCTCGAAAGCCTACGACAGGTTATTTTTGAACAGCCGAGCCTCTCTTTCTCATCCGCCGATGATTGAAAGTCCTACCAAGGTGTTCACACATCCCGTTCTTGATCCCATACGAATCTACCTCCATGGTCAATGTCCATACTCCAGCACTTCTACCAGTAGCGCGGCTACCCGCTGCTTGGGACCACTATATACTCATCATATACTCAACGACCTCGTCATCAAATGTCATATGTAAATTACTGGGCTGGCCATTGTCATTATGCATATTCCCCAACGGCACCTAACTGGCGCTAGCGTGGCCTTTCCGATGCATTTCTTGCTTTCAATTCGTTCCTTTCTTATGTCTTATTTCTATCGTTTCATGTATATGGGTAGAGGCTCATGCCGAATCAACTACACACTCATTTCGATCTAAATCAAGCCGGGCGTTTGTGGGTGGCTTTTGTGAGCGACGCCCTTTTTGATTATACCAGGGGAGGTTTGTGTCATTCCTTACTTTCGACGTCATGCGCCTGATCTGGTTGAGACGCGTCAAGCGTTCTGCCGGGTGCCTAGCGGTGGGTGGTTGCATTTGGCATTTGGTTTTATTATAGCATAGTACATAGTCTGTTGAGAGATCAGGCACAAGGGAATGCAATGGCAGGCGGATTGGTTCTTCTGGGCACGGCAGAACCGGACGCATTAGTCAACATGGGTCTTCAAGATTTAGCTCATTGGATATCTTGATCTACCGGTAGTCACTTGTTCTATGTTTTGTGCAATCGCTCCTAACACGGATGATCTGACAGCACTCGATGTCTGGTAGCCCAGAGAACTGAACAGGGATTCATGCACATGGGCTTGACCTCTCACACTCTTCACGCCGAAAAGAACTGAACACTTGATCATGACTCTTGGTGCCGGAACAAGCCTGGACGCATGCTACCTACATGATACACAATCACCGAGTAAGAATTTAGAGTTGTGGCGTTATGTGGCTGTGCGTTTCTTCTGAGCATTCAGGGTCTAATACATGATTGGGCGTATGAAATTGGGTTTCATGTTTGTTGACAACTCAAAATCAAGGAAGTGACGCTTCACAACCGCGGTCATTTATCACACATAGCAGTCTTTCATATACATACTTAGACGACGCCTAAGATCCCGAGAAGTATCCTTTGTTGAAAATACGTGCAAACATAAATACAAGCTACCACAGCAGTTTCTCTCTCTCTAGTGGGACTGCTAGGTTACTATTGACGGCACCTCATTGGCGATTTCGGTCCTTACCCACTCCAAAACGCTTTTCCGCCATTGAAACTGGCCCCTGAAGTCGTACTGCTCTCTATCAGAATGTTGGGCGCTCTGTCCCCTTTACTACTTGCCCTAATTCCCTACGTTTCTGCCTCTCCAGTTGATACCAACCCAGCAGCAATAGCGGAAGAACAGCCCCTGATCACTCCTGCCCCTACAACATGGGATCCTACGAAGACGAAAAGAGACATCCTTAGCGACGTTGGTGTAGACGTCAAATCAATATTATCAGACCTGGGCAGTATACCTTCGTATGTTGCCTCGGGCGTGCCAAACTTCTTCCAAGATTTTCCAACCGGAGCGGGCGTTCAGAGTAGCCTAGGGCTCGATGATAGTCAAGTCGCCGCACTACCAACCCAGGTGCTGAATATACCGTGAATATTACCACCTCCCGGTCCGCGTTTGGCAGCACTGGCTAACGAGATCGCAGAGGCTATGGAAACTGGACTGACCAGGGCTGGAACTTGCGCTTTCACGGCAATGTTTTGAAACAGCCAAACATTTCCGAGTCAAAGCTTGACGACCTTGCGAACGGTTTTCTGGTCGGCACATCTGTGCAGTCACTCCCACCGTCGCAGGCTTCGCAGGCCAGAAACTTAACGGCCGAGATATACGTCCTCCAGCAGAAGAACCAAAATGTGACATTCAGCCTGAGTCCAGCACCAACGGCAGGAGCCTCTGGCGAACAAGGTGGAGGAGGAGCTACTACTCCTCAAGGTGGCAACCAAGTTGTCAAATTCCCGGTTCCTACAACTGATGAAGGCGACTTTGATGGATTCGTTCCTATCAATGGCCAGGGGCTCGCAGCCGGCAACACCACATCTCAAATACAGCGTCTAAGCGTTCACACCAACGGAACAGACATGGGCAATGCAACAGCCTACCTCGTCCCCTCAACCGGCCTCACCATCATCAATGACATTGACGACATCCTTCGCGTCACCAAAATCTACGAGCCAAAGGAAGGCTTGCTGAACTCCTTTGCGCGCCCGTTTACCCCCTGGATGAACATGCCCGACATCTATGCCAACTGGTCCCGCAGCATCCCAAACTTTCATTTCCACTACCTCACCACAACCCCCGAGCAAGTGACCCGAAATTACATGGACTTTATCTACAAGACCTATCCCGGTGGTTCCTTTGATACGCGTCCCCTGAACTTCAGCAACGTTGACGAGACCCTCAGTGTCCGCAAATACTTGCTCGTGAAGATCTTCCAGACGTATCCACACCGGAAATTTATCCTTGTCGCTGATACGAGCAACAGCGATGTGATGAGGGGTAAATCTCCACCGTTTTTTTCAAGTATGGATGAGGCTTTGCTAATTAAACGACTGCCTTACAGACTATCCGGCTATGGCTACAGAGTTTCCGAACCAGGTCCAGTGTATCTTCCTAAGAAACACATCGGCAACAGACCCCGGTGATAAATTTCCTTATGACACCAGTGGGTTCAAACCCCTGAACCAGCAGCAGTACATGTTCTTCCTCGTGCCTGTAAGTCACCTCACCGCCACCCGCCTACATGTATATAATCTAACTCTACTGCCAGGACGACCTCACCAACCTCGACATCTCCAACGGCCACTGCCTCAACACCACCATTCCGCAAAACGTCACCTTTGGCTACCAAGGTCTTCCAGGCGGCAAGAATCTCGGTAGCGGTAACGGTACCGGGAATGGTGGACCGAACCAGAAGGGTGCTGCGGGCAGACTTTCTGGGGGGAGTGTGTTGGCGACGTTAGCAGGGTTAGCAATAGGAGCTGCGGTGTTGTTGTGAGGGGTGGAGAGTGGATGAGAAAGAGCCGAGAGAGGATACCCTGGGATCGATGGTTGGGTTGGAGAGAGACGGGAGACGGGTGGGGTGGGAGCTTGTATTGAGTGTTTGGTGACAAGGGCTTGGGGGCTGTTGCGTACATAAGTTTTGGTTAGGGACATTAAGATTTCGTGCCATAGTGGCATGCAAGGTGACTCTTGGCTTCTTCGCTGCTACTCCCATCTGCGCATGTTGTCGCACTCTCTCCGATGGAACTCCTCACGCTCGTTCCAATTTTTCTAGGTACTCGTGCTTCTTTCTACCCTCGTACGTATTCTATGATTCCCCAAGGCGGATGAGGTGTCGAGACCTAGTGATCTTATTCTTAAAAGAAATTGAGACTTGTGTTTAGGTTTGGGGAGTTTATGGGGTATGATTATGGGGAGTTTATAGGTTCTGTAAGAGGGAGCGATGTTCGGCTTTCGGCTGATTGATTTGGTTTTGGTGTGGTGAGGGAGGAGGGGTACTGTAGGTAGGGCTTGATGTTTTGTTGGGTTTTGGTAGCTGGTTTGTTGTATGTGGGGGATTGTATGTGGGGGGGTTTGTATTGTTGGATTTGATTTTGGGGGGATGGATGAGAAGTTCTACCGTGTACGGAGTACTACGAGTTGGGATATTAGGTTGAGGGTTTCGAAGGGGGGAGGTAATTGAGGGGAAATGAAAAGGTATTTCTAAGAAACAGTTCTTTCCGGACATCGATACGGGCTGGATAGTGGTGGGCTTGGTAGAGAGAGGACCATGGCTTGGACGGGTAGGTAGTATCATGCTTTCTACTGTACATATGTACCACTCTCTAGCCGTTTCTGAGCGATGTTAGATATATGTATACTATTGAAATATGATGGGAACTTCTATTGTATGATACTACTACTGAGCACACAGTAGTTGACGGTTTAAGGGGATAGATATCTACTAGGCGATGGAAAACATTCGAGTAGGAAGAGCAAGCAAAAGGTACTGTAGGAAGATCGTTGGCGCAGTCGTATATCGCTTAGAGTGTGGTAGGAAGTCCTAAGTATCCTGGTATGTATTGAGTGGCATGTAGGGACTTCCTACTACCGCTTTATAAACCGATGTTTTCTACCGAGTAATCAACGGACGTGTACTGTAGGAACTTCCTGCCAGTCTGAGCGATGGGGTACTGAGCACAGTATTCCGTACTCTTCCCTACATTTCGCTTGTCCCCCTCGATCTCTTCCATCCTTCTTTTTGTCCCTCGTCGTTTTTTTTGGACAACGTTGCATGAGTTGTTTGCTAGATCTGATTGTGTCATGCGGGCTTTTGGAGGAGGCGTGTGGCGTGAGGTGGAGGGGTGGCGATTGATGATGATTAAGTTGAAGGGGTCGATGGATGGGGATGAAGATGTTTTCTATTTCTTCGATCTTTTGCCCCTTTTCCTCTGGACGGCTCATCCGCTCAGTAGACCATTTCGCTAGGAACGTTGAAAGCTCTACCTTGTCTTGACTGGCATGTAAGAAAGATTCCTATCAGGCTAAGCGATGTACTACTACTGAGCAGATGATTAGACAGGTAGGGAGGGCAGTGTGCTCAGTAGGACATTGTTTACTCCGTAGAGAGATAGGAATCCCTACTACTCTAAGCGACGTACTACCGAACCAAATTACTCTTCCTACTGTACCTCTGCTTTCACTTTCCCCGTTCCTCTACCTCTCTGCCTCTCTGCCTCTCTACCTCGCTACGCCTCTTTTGCTACCAACCTCAATCCCTCTCCTACCTCTTTCTACAATCAGAGCTCACTGTTTTCTCTCCATCGATTACCTGCTTGAGAAAGTGTGTTACACGGGGCAAGGGTAGGGGCGATGGTTCTTCCTCGTGGCTTTGGGGTTTGGTGGGAGAGGATGAGGAATTTGGGGGGGTAGTTTCATGTGTGGTACAGTACCCTCACGCGATTGTGATGGAGTGGTAGATGGAAAATGAAACTTTCTGGCGGGTTGGCGGGTGGAAGTAACGAATGTACACTACTTGATATGGCGCAAAGCTGTGCTTGAGGGCTGACAATACCTTTTTGTCCTAAGCATCACCAAAATGGACGAAAGCTGAAGAGCCTGGCAATGCCCATGGTTATATGGACTCCCACAATCCATCACCAGCGCACCTCATTGCCGTCGCTATGCTACCCGTTCCTTTCCCTACACCCACCCGCAATGAGACCCGCCCTTTTCCGACAAGTTATCCTTGATCCTCAACAATCCCAAGCCTTTATCCTCACCACCCTTAACTCTCTGTAGGCCTTCTCCTTTCAAGACGCTACGCCCCGCTTCACTGATCCTCTCCGCTCTCTTCTACGTCTTTGTGCATTCGCAAACCCCTGCATCTCAGACCCAGCACGCCCTGCTTCTTGGGTAGAAAAAGATAGTCATACCCACGTCACCCTTAATGTCTTCTAGCCCCGCTTCGCAATGTTGATGGTGAAATGAGAGTGCGTCGCTACTTCTCGACCCACCCACCAAAATGCCTGAAGTGAAGATGAGATATAGATATTTGTGAATACAAGAGAGCGACGCCTTAGCAGATGTAGGCAAAAGGTTCTGGCAGTTAACTCAACGATTTGACGACGTGCGCTTCTGGTGTATAGTCTAGGGCATGCTCCCTTGCCATTGCCCAATATATTCCAATTGTGGCCCACCAATCCAATTTAGCAATGCTTGAATGCGAGTCCTGTTTCTTAGGAAATTGGGCTACGAAGCCAATCTTACCACTATCACTGGATAGGCGATAATGGCGAGAGGGGTTTCGGAGAGTTCGGACGGTCGGAAATTCTTGAAAGAACTTAAGTGTAGGAACATTCTGAGCATTTCTCACAATCATACAGCGGACCGTAGATCTTAACTGACGACTGTCGAACCGTTTGCTTCTCAGTGACTGTACTTTTTGATTAACTCAAGAATCTCAGGACTCGCCCTCCGCGCCTTG
>JAABUW010001528.1_pt1 | contig 38263 bp, 39 predicted proteins | sample 5560081 | NCBI WGS metagenome assembly JAABUW01 (sample SAMN10711882, study PRJNA513363) | rock metagenome | isolation source: Antarctica rocks | place: Antarctica: Victoria Land, Knobhead sud | reverse complement strand
AGTCCATTGGACCCTTTGATTGGTCGCATATGGAATCACAATATTCCGCCATGCATCCACGAGATTCTTGCAGGCCAATGAAATACATTGCTGAATTATGACTCCGAGGAGGCTCTCGCCTGTGCAATGGTACTCCCTGTAAGGATACCGCAGGAGATTTCAAGCTCTTACCTGTGCAAAACGATTGCCAAACAAATCTAAAGTCCTCGGTGATGCTATGCTCTAGATCAAGTAACGGTAAGATACCGCTTCAAATCTTTCCCTAACCAAGACGAATGCTCATCGTCTTATTCAGATCTCAGCGCATTCCTGACTTGATATCCGAGGCCTCCTACAATACTGTTAGCCGCAGCATCAACCTTCGAAGCCGCCAAAGCGCCCGAGAGACCGAATTGATTTGGCACTCCCTCAACACGATGGGTGGAGTTGATGTTCTTAACAAGGGTGATCTGGTAACAGGTAGCGGATCCTTGACGTGAGATGATGGTTGAATAGGCAAGAAAGTATTCCCAAATCTGTTGAAGGGGTTAGAGTGATATGTATGCAGAAACACAAGGGGTAACGCCTACTCTGAACCACCTTTTCCCATACTTTGCTTCCACCTTCTCCTTATTCGCCATCCAATTCCTATACCACCTCCATAAAGTCGCTGAATAATGAACGCCGATGGTATCAATGCCTTTCACCTCAAACCCAGCACCTTCCAGCTTGTCTACGAACCATCCAAGAGGTGTGGACGCATCCGCTCCAGGGAAAATATACTTGTTCATGAACAAGCCCCATATCAGATCCTCGTATTGCCAGCACTTCCTGATTCCAGCAATTTGCAAAAAGAAGACCCCATCATCATCCAACATATCATACACTTGTTTCAGAAAAGTGGAAAAATACTTTACGCCAACGTGCTCAGCCATTTCCAGGCAAGTGATTTTGCTGTATCCGCCAGGAGGTAACGGGATATCTCGATAGTCCATACACAAGATCTTGCTTTGGCTCTCCTCGATACCTACTTTCCTCAACGCGTTATTTCCCCAAGCTGTCTGGTTCTTCCCAAGCGTTACCCCAATTACACGGGCACCATAGTTCGTACTGGCATATTTAGCAAGCGTACCCCATCCACAGCCGATATCCAGCAAGTTTTCGCCGCGTTTGAGGCCGATCTTCTCACACACAATACCCAGCTTATTGTCCTGCAATTGTTCGAGAGATTCCTCCTTATTGATATCGGAAATGATGCCCGAAGTATAGATCATGCGTGGTCCGAGAAACCATCCATAGAAATCATCACCACGGTCGTAGTGGTCTCGCACTTGCTCCTCGTCTACGCGTGTCAGTGCTGAGCTGACAGCTCTTGAAACTTTGGTTGCATACCTTGAGACCGGGTATGCATGATTACCTCTGGCATCATGCCAGTTAGGAAGAAGCGAAAGAGGCTGATAGTGAACCTGAAGTTTGCCCAATCGTGCCTATACTCCATAACCTCCAATGCATCGCCTTTGAAGTCTACAGCGCCATCGAAGTACATTTCATGGAAAGTCTCCATAGGTATCTTGCTTTTGCCATGATACTTTGCTCTATCACTCTCCTTGTGAAATTTGAGGTAATGCTCCACTGGAAGGCCGGGATATCGAGCTTTCTCGTTCTTTCGCGGGGATATGGAAGAGGCAAGATACCAAAATGTTGCGAGAATAGGAATGCTGGTGAATACGGCAAGGAAAATCCAGGTGAAAACCCCCCCATTCACCTGGCGTGCCAGATAGGCAGGGCCCAAAGCCAACAGAGTGCCAAGGAGGATGTTGGAGAAATTGTCACTGCTGGCAGAGTCGGCAGGTAGAGGCGCATTCTTGATAGATGGATACTAATGAAAACCGATTAGCCATTGGAGATCGCACATGATCGACAAGCTGTCTTCCTCCAACCCAGAGAGCTCTAATAGAGCAGCTTTTTACATACAGTGGTAGTCCTGACTCCAAAATCCTCAGGAGGAGCCACTGGAGTTGGGGCAGCAGGTGTCTCGATGAACTCAAAGTCATCCGAGACTTCTGACCCAGATTTTGGCATCTTGGCTGCGCGAAAACGGTGCGTGGAGGACCAATTGGTGCCAGAAGGGAAGGTACATGCTGGAACTTTTTTCATCCATTTAGGAGAACGCGGCAGTTGCCGCGCCTTTGATAATCGACTTCGTGCCGGCCTGTCGCCTTAGCTCTCGGCACTTTGGTTCAAGATGCATAAAGTAAGCTGTACCATCCAAGTCGTTTTGCATTGCTCAACATTACTAAGATGTCTCGTACAATTGCACGTTCGAAGAATCTCCCCCAGCCATAATGGTCTTACAACATGGGAAAACGAAGCAATGGATGCATTAATTCCAAGAACAGTGCTAACGTTCCTTCCCACTATCTGTTGACAAGGATATAGAAGCTAAGTGGTTGCACACAAGCGGCACGCAGGTAGTAGCGGGTTCGGCTTCGGCTTCGGTAATTTGGTACTCGGTCGAGTCTCCCCATTGAGTAATTGGATGAAAGACTTTGAAAAGCGCTGGTGGCATGCCCAATGCCTTCCTCTAGATTAGATCGAGATGTCAACCACGCAAGGACTCTTGGTGCCGACGAGTATCGGGATTGTCGTCGAGGCACATGCGCTGTTCCCATGAGCATCGGAGATATGTTGATGATGATGGAGAGTTGAACTGTTTGGATCTTGATTTGCTCCAGATTTCCTCTTGGATGGTGTGATTCATGGTGTGATACATCTGCTTACATGCACTATCTAGCATATCTTATACCCCATATGCAAGCATGGACAATTTAAAAATCGAATTGAAATGTTGCTCTTCCTCGATTTGGGATTACCTGAAGCCGTGGCAAAAGCTGACTCGAAAGGGGCTTTGACTTACCGCATTTGAGATCATATCGTGTCCTATTCGATCAACACAAAGAGGGAAACAATGCACCCAGATAATCAGTACTTAGCCTTCGCTGCCCAGGAAGAGCGGAAGATTCGTGTCAATCACGTCGCGTTCAGGATGCAAAATTGATCAACAACCCGATCTAGCCGGACAAGATGGTCCTACGTATCAGGTCATGCAACCAAGGAAGGCACAATAGCTTACCATCTGCACACATTTTCCACTCCCACTGAGTGTAATTGGGCGGAATGTTTGGCACTCGGATCCCCTCTAAGGTAAACATAGATTAATATGCTAAAGGTTATAAGTAAGACCGAGAATAACGTCTAAGAGCCGGTCATCAGCTCTCCCTCCACGATATCTATTCAATTCTGTAAACGCAGATGCATAATTCCAGGAGTGCCATGATCAATTCGTATTCACATGACTAGGCTTCGTAATGGACGGAGATTACCCTGACGTAGATATCGTAGAATCGGAGAAAGCAGGCCAAACCCCACAGCTCCTTCCATCTTGCCACTGTCCATATCTCACAGTAGGTGCCCCTTAGCTTTGCTAGCTCTTCATATCCTGAATTCCGCCTGGAATTCCCGCCTCATGGCTGGTTTCACTTGCCGTCTTTTCCCCTCCGATCCCTCTAGGCCTCTTCCGAAATGCATTCGGAAGACCGTAGACGCCGACATACTGTTCCAACTCAGGGATCCTTGCACACTCATAGGGAAGCATTTCGTTTGAGATGGCCTTGCCGATGTAATTCACGACTGTGGTGTTCTGCAATGGTGGAACTCGTAACAGCTTTGCCACTGTAGGAATGTTGAAGCCTTGTTCTTGCCAGAGAGCATATGCGCGTAGTTCTGCGGGTTTGGCGGAGGGTTTGGCGAACTGGGAGTATCCCGCGACCCAAGCATTGGCGGAAGAAAGTTCACGGGAAGGTGGAAGGCTGACTGGCTTTTCACTTGGTGCTTCGCCTGCAGATGGAAGTGAGGCCTTTGAATCGAGATGAACGGAGGGTTCGCCCAAGGCGATGGTATCAATGTCGTTGGTCAAATCTTCGATCGAGATCTCAGAACATTGATCAGAGTCCTCATCAGAATCTTCAAGAATCTCAGGTATATTATCACCCGTTGCTACATCTTGACCGTTCGCCTGTCGAATAGGAAGATTCAATTCTGCGTGTGCGGGGCGTGGAGGCGCAGGATCCATGGCTTGTCGCTTGCTTTCAAGCATGTGAAAGAGTTGAAACCCAGCATAGGAGTCGGAGGCAGCATATTGTGTTTGTCGATAGCTCAATTCCTGGCTCCAGTCACTAGATCGTACCTCGCCCTTCCATAATGGCAGTTGGAGATGTTCATGAACTTGGCTCGCGAGGGACACCAATTTCTTGTTAATATTCTCGACATCTCCGCCTGCAAACTTTACCAACTTGTGTAAATGACTAAGCTCGAAGAGCCCTTGACACTCGATATGCAAAAAGTTCCTCAGCCGGGTGGAATCGCCTTTGACGTTCACGCCAACCTTGGTGATGTCTGGCGATTCCAGGAGTTTTTTGAATGAAGGCGTGACAAAGTCATTCTCAACTTCAGCGTTGGGAAATCGTGCCAGATGGAAAAGAGCAACCCGCCGCTCACTGGCTACCTGGACCAAAGCTACATTTTTTTTTATGCTGTTGTCTTTTGGATTTATCTTCCACTCAAGGTCAAAGCCTATCACTTCCTCCTCGAGAAACAGCTGAGCTATTGTCTCTGTATTCTCCTTGTTTTTGCAATAATGTACTTTCACGGTATCTTTGTCTCCACCAGGCCCTCGATAAAGCGTGTGCTGCCAGTAAGCCGAAGGGCTGGGAAGGGTAGCGCTCATCGCATTCTGCAACTTTGCCTTCGGGATATGAAAACCAAGAGGACTGCGAAATGGTTCGTCTCCTGAAGCTGCTGGAGTACTTGGGATGTCGTTTGCTTTGGGAGATTGGCTTCGACCATCAGAACGAGGTGTCCCAGCACCTTGGGCTAGTGAAGCTATGCTAAGGAGAGGATCAAAAGGGTTATTGTGCGTGGAAAGGCCGGGCAAGGATTGGGACAAAGACGGTTCGGGAAACTCGGGGTTTTGCGAGAACCCTAAGGTGATTCCCTTGATGATATCTTCATGCGCGCTTAACACCAAAGCTGTCCCATGATCATGCGAATGCCTTGCTGCGCTGTCTAACGGTTGTATGCGAGGATCGGTCGATGAGTGGCTAGAGCTGGAGAATCGGAAACCATGCTGAGGCCCCCAAGTCGTGGTTTTGGGGGATGTGAAAGCAATACCCTGCGATGACTTCCATGTGCGGTCGGAGGTGAGTGGCGAATTCGAGCTCTGTACAGCTTTGCCGTTTCCCTGCGCAGCGCCTGTAGACATTGCTCGCCTGCTACTTGTAATGATAAAAGAGCGTCTGCTCAAATTAAAGGCAAGCCGTCTTTGAGGGACCATGACCGACAGACATCGAGCTCCATCACGCCGGCTCATAAGTTCTAATGACCCATCGATGCTTCTCCCAACCCATTGAGCCAAGGGATGCGACCGATACCTGTGTCACAACCGTTGACATTGTTGGAATGGATTGGTGCAGGAGCGACGGTGCCTGGACACTAGTTCTAAAGTCCGCAATGTGACGCCAAGGCTTGTAAGACCGCTTGCGATTGTCGTACTGTACAAGGGTACCACGGTATGTAATAAACGCCCACCTCGACCTTCAACCCATGAAATCAGTTGGCAGCGATGGCGTCTCAATTGTTGCCACTCGGTATTTATCCCTTAAAATTTCCCTCCAAGACCATCACTAACACCAAAAAACAGAGCTGATAGACAAATGCGTTGGCTCAAGGATATGGGTTGTGATGAAGGGAGACAAAGGCAAATCTCCCTTGAATCGATAAAATAATCTATGCAGCACTTACAATCGTCAGAGTTTTCGGGCACACTGCTTGGTTTTGATGATTATGTCAGTACGTATGATTCCCCTGCTAATGTCAGATCACGTCTGATTGGCAACGTAGACATGGTCTTAGAGGATGTTACAGAATTGTATGCCCTTACTAACCTAAATTGCTGATACTTGTGCTGACAGCCTTCCTAGCGACTATAGCGGAAACAATACGAAGTTGCCAAAGATCTTGTTGAATGGGAACAATATCTGCATGGTAACGATGGTTCTGAGCCTTTGGCTTATGATCCACAGACTGACGTGTACCAGCTAATTCCGGGCGGAGTGGGACCTGAAGGAGCTGCTGCATGATTCGTGATATTTGGACAGTGGGACTCCTGAGCGGGTCTCCTCAAGCATTGACCATCCATCGGCTAGCTTGAAAGAAGCTTGGAGGAGTAGGTAAAGAGCATTGCAGTCATGCCTATCTGACTCGCGCCTAATTTTATAGGCTATGAACTTGAACAAGGTATCTCTGCATGACGCTAGGCTCGTGCAGCAGAACTCAAGGACATAGACGCCTTACCGTCATTTAGCAAAGGACCTATTCAGGTGCGATCAGTATGAAAGCTACACTACAATTTCGAGGCGACCGTCGAGAACCTTGACAGGACCTTAATTGCGTCTCGTCTGACCTCGTCGACGATGACTGGGGCAGATTTGACTTCCTTGACCAAGCCAACCCCAGCTCCTGCATAGGCGGTCAACCTTCCATACGTTCCCCAACCTTGATCACCCTTTCGCAAAGCCATCTCATATAGCCGCTTGTTCTCAGCTGTGGATTGTCCATTTTGGGCATCCAGAAAACTTTGATTGATTATACTCCTTCCATTGAATCTACTAGGCCAGCCCGTAGTGCCCCTTAGTTGATCGTACACACTTGTCCTGACGGTGTTCAAACCCCCATCACTTGCCCTAAGAACATCATTTTGGTATCCCTTTGCGATATTTGCCTCACAACTAGCCAAGAAGCGCGTGCCTAACACCACTCCACTCGCTCCCAATGCAAGGCAGGCAGCTGTTCCTCTGCCTTCAACAATACCTCCTGCTGCTACCAAGGAGATATCGTTCAATCCTCCCTCTTCTAGAGCATCTGCGACCTCTGGCAGCAAGCTGATGATACCAGCACCCTGTGCTAGTCCGTGGCCTCCGGCATCAGCACCTTGGACAACGAGAATATCTGGATGGCAAATTTTGGCCACTTGCAAAGCATCTGAGACACTACCAATCTGTATCCAGATTTTCGTCTTCCCTCTGCTGCATGCCCTGATCTTCTGCGTCCATTCCACAAGATCTTCGTTCTTGTTGGGTGCAAATAACCAAGCCGCAGCTGGAATATGGTTGCTGAAAGCCTCCAAGACCGTGTGAAGTTTCACACCCCAGGTGATGAAGCCTACTCCAATGGGCAACACATCTGGCGGTGTGCCTTCAATTGGCGACCTTTCGAGCATATCGGCTACTCGTTGCAGTTCATTCTTCAAATGCCGGTCATCGGTACCAGCGGCGATGAAGCCTAGCCCACCAGCCTGAGAGACGCCCACAGCAAGGGGGGCTAGTGCTATCAACCGCATGGGAGCATTGGCGACTAGCGGAGAGGAAGTCCATGAGTATGCTGATCTCATGGAGGGAGACATTTTCGTAATATTTTCAACTCTTCTCAACTGGCCTGTGTATAATTTGTAGTCAGCATCACCCAAAATCAAATGCCCCAGGGCCCAGCACAAACAAACGATCGAGGGATGATGAAGAGTCAGCTTCGGCGATCATCAGACTAGTCCCAAAAGCGCATAGCACAGGTCGATATATCAGCCGATGAATTTGCCAATCTGTCGTGGACGGAAAATCACATTTCACCGTATCGCGCCTCATTTCCGTCCAATTGGTTACACGTAGTCCATGTTGGAGAAGCCAGCATCAAATTGCTTAGCACCTTAAATATATGTGACCGATCTTTTGGCTTTATAATAGCAGGAGACCTTATTAAAAGCTTTTGTATTACCCAGGGGTAGAACGAGACTAGCAATGGCGAACGCTCCAGACAGGTCAGTCCTTATCGAGCATTCTTTTCTGCATCTGCGCATTAAGAGACGGCTCAATGCCACGAAAAACAATATGAACCGCTTAAGACGAGAGGATACTCAATTTATTCCCAACGGGAAGGAGCTTTCTAGGCATGGTAGCAGCCATACCCGGACTCTGTGTTCAACATTTGTTCGCTGTTATGAAGTTGATTCTTTTCTTGATTCACTTCACAACATGATTCACTTCACAACACTCCAAGTCAATTGATTTTCATCTCCCCCCACCTTCACCACAAGCACACCATTCGAAGCACAAACATCATGGTGTCACCTCGTAAGCCTGGTTCGCATTCGTACAGTGCCTTCAGCGGAAACTTCAGCCCACTATCGCCAGTTAGTCTCATTGCTCCAAGTGGAGAGGCCACTCCTCGTGCACCTTCGAAAAATTTGACCAAATCAACTTATACTTCAAACACTTCTCATATGTCGAAACCATCAAGCAACACAGCCAGCATGGACATAAACTATCTAGGCATTGGGAGGCGTGGAGGATCAGGAGCAGAAGATAATACTGCTGATAGGTTCGAGCTCTTTCTACTGGGAGATGGTGAAAAAAAGGTTACTGAGGAGGCAGATACTCGTAAGTCAGCGCTCCATCCTAACGGAGAGACGTGCTGCTTAAATGTGATCATGTTCTTGTCCGGTGTAGCATAATAGGCTGTTAAAGTTTGGTATCCCCCTAGGTATTCCTTCATCATCGATATTCACCTTCAACAAAGAAGATCACACGCTTGGCAACATGCTGCGTTCGCGACTACTGCAGTCACCTCACGTCACGTTCGTCGGTTACAAAGTACCCCATCCGCTCGTTAGGTAGGTCAACAGATCTGAGCGATCTTCTCTGGGAGGATTTTCACTGATATTGGCTGGCCACATAGCCAATTTATACTCCGCATCCAAACTGATGGTACACTCACTCCTCGTGCCGCTCTCATGCAATCCTGCAAAGACCTGGTCAACGACCTTAGCATACTGAGCCGCGAATTTACAAAGGAATGGGAATTGAGGAAGATGGTCGGAGACGGAGGTAAGGTAGATGTGAAAAAGGCTGATAGGGAAAAGAACGGCGAACGATGATGCATAGAGCCAGGGGACTACGAATGGTTCAGCCGATTGCATGTGGTCTATTGGGCAAGGTACATTTGCTAGGTGTTGCCGGCGAGGTGGCGTCATGCAGCAGGCGGAAAGGCTTGGAAGTATTATTTAGTCCGGAGCTTTGGTCTTAATCATGGGAGTTCAATGCTATGCAAAATGCTTGCCAAATCCCAAGCAAAGAACAAAGCTCATAATCTCTAGGTCAATTCGGGCTGATTGGTTTAGCCGCTAATGATTCAGCCCTATCAAATGCCGTAGCGCATCCAAGCTTCGCGTGTTTTTCAGACGTCGTCAGCTTGGACACGATCCCTTGTCAAACCTTCATTGTTATCTCTCTTTTGCCTTGAGCGTGTAATTAATGTATTCAAGTTCGAGTTCCTACCTGGGCGGAGCTAACAGCGCTCGTCCGGGCCCAGCCCAGTACGGGCAATCCTCCTTTTCGCAACCAGGCCAGCCCCAACTCACCGGATTCCAGGGTGCTCCACTTCAGCAACAGTACACAGGCTATCATGGTCAAGGGCAGCAGCCAGGCTTCCAAGCGCCACAACAACAGCCCCAATATACGGGATACCCATCTCAGAACCAGCAGCCACCCCAGAATCAGGCTCCTCAGCAACAGCAATTTCAGACTGGAGCACCACCTCAACATCCCGTCGCTCCTCAGAAGACAGGTCAAACCTCGTCTCAGATCGCTGCATCATTCTCTTCTACGCCCGCACAGCCGTCCCCGTCATCCCAGCTGTCAGCATCAGGCGCCAAGATACCAAAAATTAGGTTATCATTTTTGACGGCTACAGACCAGGCCAAGTTCGAACAACTTTTCAAGTCAGCTGTAGGAGATGGCCAAGCTTTGGACGGTAGGACTTTCCGAGAGATACCTTGCCCAGGTGCTTACGAGGAACAGGTGAGAAGGTCAAAGACTTGCTTGTGCGCTCGAAGCTTTTGGGGACCGATCTAATGAAGATATGGTACGCTGCCATGGGTATCCTGCAGTAGTGAAACACTAATGCCGGGTAGGACTCTATCGGATACTACCAAGTCCGGCCAGCTCCTTTTCCCTGAGTTCGCCCTAGCTATGTACCTGTGTAACCTGAAACTTGTGGGAAAAGATCTACCATCGACGTTGCCAGAGAGGATGCAAAACGAAGTCTCGAGCATGGTAGACATCATTTCATTCGGGGTACCCGACGAGCGTCCTAAGGAGGTCCCCCAAAGCAATGCGCCAAATTTCAATGCTCCTACCACTCAATCATCAGCGCCAAGTATCCAGCAACCGCAGCCTCAAGCTTCCAACAGCCAATTGCTGTCACAAATTACGTCGCAGCCAACAGGTTTTGCTGCACAATACATTCCTCCGCAGCCGACGGGTTTTAGTAACCAACAGCCGAGTTTTACTCCACAGTCTACGGGGTTCCAGCAACCCCAGCAAATGGGATTCCAACAGAATTTGCAAGTAGCAGGCTTTCAAGGAGCTAGGCCGCCTATGCCTCCTATGCCAACAGGCTATGGGTCGACCTTATCTCCATCACAGACAGGCAACCAGCCTCCCATGCCTCTCAATGCACAACCTACTGGGCGACCAGGACAATGGGGCCTCGCGAATACCCCAGCATCGGGCCTGCCAAACATTGATGCTCTTCAACAGCGGATGATGCCGCAACCTGGACGAGAGGGGGGTTACACAACGACCGGTCTTTCAGGTACTGCTACGGTACCATGGGCTGTGACCAAGGACGAGAAGAAGATCTACGACGGATTGTTTAAGGCCTGGGATGGATTCAACAAGGGTTTTCTTGGAGGCGATGTTGCTATCGAGGTCATGGGACAAAGTGGATTGCCACAGTCCGATTTGGAGAAGATCTGGACCCTCTCCGATCCAGGAAACAAAGGTAGATTGGATATGGACGAGTTTGCTGTGGCCATGCATCTCATCTACAGAAAGCTGAACGGCTATCCTGTGCCTAACCAATTACCCCCGGAATTGGTACCTCCGTCAACGCGAAACTTCTCAAATTCGATTGAAACTGTCAAATCATTACTCTCACAAGACGCCCAACAGAGGAAAAGCTCCGGGTCGTTTCTACAGCCACAGAAGACCGGTGTGAGCTATCTGAAGAATCATTCCTTTCGTACAGACTCTAATGGCATAAATTCTGTACGCAAGGACGCCACAATCTTCAGGAACAACGATGATGATATCGGCTATAGGTCGAGTGCACGCCGCAGAGTTGGCGGAGATGGTCGAACTCCTTCGCCTACTCAATCGGCTTCGCCGTCTTCCGAAATATTGACTGATGAGCTCTCCAATGCACAGGTACGCAAGAAGATCCGGGAGAAGCAAGTTCTGCTTGACGCAATGGATTTCAAGGACGAAAACGCCGCAGAAGAGGATGATGCTCTTGATCGCAAGGACCGTAGGGAAGCTGAAGATCTCTATAGGCGCATCCGCAGGATTCAAGAAGACATCGACAGTCATCCAAAATCAGCGTTTCGGGACGTTGATTCCAGCGCCGAACGTAGAGCTCTGAAGCGTCAGTTGCAAAGATTGACAGACCGCCTACCTGAGTTAGCGTCTCAAGTTAGAAAGACAGAGCGTAACATTGCAGATACGAAGCTTGAACTATTTCGTTTGAGAGATGCCAAAGCCCATCCCGGGAGTGCGGCAACCATCGTTGGCACTGGACCTGGCGGCTCTGTCACGGAAGGAGACAGGCTTAAGGCTCGTGCTAAGGCTATGATGCAGCAGCGTTCCGCGGCTTTGACAGGCAAAGGTGCACCGGCAGGTCCAGATGACAGCGAAGCGGCAGCAAGACGTTTGGAGGAGGAAAACTCAAGGACAAAGACCGAGCGTGAGACCAATGAGCGCATGATCAAGGACGTTGAAGACAGCGTTCGAGACTTTTCACATGCTCTTGAGGACACGCTAGCGCAAGGTAGCGAGGATCCGACCAGTGAGCACGAAAGGCGCAGGTGGGAGGATGGTCTTGGTGTGGAGGATGAAGTCAGAGACTTCATTTTTGACTTGCAAAGGAGTAGCAGAGCCACCAAGGTCCGGCACCAAGACACTAGCAGAGGGCGAGCAGACGACAAGCCCAGAGTCATCTCTCCCTCAGATGGTTCGCGCGACCTCACGCCAACCAACAATGACAGGAAGCCCGAATCTCGAGAGGGTTCAAGGCCAGCAGCAACTCCGCCTGCCGGAGGCTCCTATTCGTCGTACAAGACTGGAGAAGATCGAGCTGCGTTCATCAAGCAGCAGGCAGAACAGCGTATGGCCGAGCGTTTAGCGGCTCTAGGCCTAAAGCCACCCACAAAGTCGGGAGAATCGTCACAGCAGCGCCAAGAAAGGGAGGCCAGAGAACGTCAAGATCGGGTGCGTCAAGCCGAAGCAGAAGATGCTAAACGGGAGGAAGAAAGGCAACGAAGAATAGCCGACGAGACTCCATCCGCCCCAGATGTCAGCAAATCCTCCAAGAAGCCTCCTCCTCCACCTGTGCGCAAGGGCCGTGCAGACAGTTCTGCTCAGCGTGCTGAAGCCAAGCGAAAAGACGAGGAAAATACACTAAAGGCGGAAGATGAAAAGAGAGGCAAGGAACAAGCAATCCAAGACCAGCAGCGGATACAGGAATCGGAGAGGAGAGGCATGGAGTAAGTTGCGTAACCTCTATGTAGTAAAAAAAACAAATTGACGATCTTGACTAGGAATGAAGCTCGGCGCCAAGAAGACGAGCTTGAAAAGGAGCGCGAGGCTTCACAAGCACGGCTCAAGGCTCTGGAAGAGCAAGTTAGGCAAGGCAAAGTCAAAAAACAAGAAGAAAAGCGTAGAAAGCAGGCAGCAGAGAAAGAGGCAAAGGAGAAAGAAGCCAAGCTCGCTGCCCATCGAGCGGAGATTGAGGCCGCAAGAGAGAAAGAGCGGCAATTGCAGCTACAATTGGAGAACCTTGGAGACGATGATTCATCTGATGATGATAGTCCCCAGGAGATTACACCACAAGAAACTACTCCGACCAATAGCCAAGTGCTTTCTAGAGATGGGAGCGCCCAGCCACCAGAGCGCTCTCCTTCAGCCATATCGACTCCGGCCCCGTCCGAACCACCCACGAGTCCACCACCAGCTCCCGTATTAGCCCCTCCTTCAGCACCAGCTTTACCTTCGTTATCGGCTTCAGTCCCCTCATCCACTTCTTACAACGCCGACAGCAAGAACCCCTTCTTCAAGAAGATGAACCAAGCCAGTGAACCAGCTGCTACTCCTTCATCCATCACCTCACCAAATGCTACCGCTGAGTCTACCAACCCTTTCCATCGCCTTACTCAGCAGCAAGAGTCCGCAAAATCTCAAACTCTTCCTCCGCCCCTCACATCAACCCCAACAGGTCATCGCCCCTCTCGAATTAGACCTGAAGAAGATGAATGGTCCGTTGTCGACTCCACTTCATCCTCAGATGACGAGGATAATGCCGATAAGCCCACTGGTGGCAGTGCGAAGCAACTTGCATCGATGCTGTTCGGAACTATGGCGCCTCCACGACCATTATCTGCCATGGATGACAAAAACCCAATCGAGAGCCCTACTAGCCCAGAGCTTCCAACATCAAGCGCTGCTTTCTCTCACCCACGTGCACCTTCCATGCCGGGAACGTTCGAAGACGAAGGACCGCCTTCTGCGGCACCTCCCCCACCGCCACCCATGCCATTATCAGGAGCACCACCCGCGCCGCCTCCCCCACCTCCATCAGGTATGCTGAATGCTCCGCCAGCCCCTCCACCGCCTCCCTCAGGGATGCCTAGTGCAGCTCAGACTGGGGCGCCCAAGCCTAATTTAGGTGGACTGCTGGGAGACATCAAGAAAGGCACAGGCTTGAAGAAGGTGCAGACAAAGGACAGGAGCACATCTGCTACGGCCGGAAAGGTGCTGGATTAGTTGCAGGAGAATCGGTGGTTATAATTAGCGGTATTGACGAAGAGAGAAATTGGTTGGTAATGGAGGTAATGCAAGGCAAGTACCCCGTGTATATCGTATCTGTAGTCTAGCAAGCAGGCTATTTGTGCCTAAAATTCATGGCAAACAACACGCCGTGAGCTCTACCCATGGCAAGTATGCCATATCTCCGCCTATTTCTCACACCTTCTCTACTGCGTGTTGCAAGCTTCCGTTTCTCAACAACCGTTTGTACGATCCGACAGCACACTCCCACTCCCTCCCATACAAGAAGGCATCCAACTGCCTCGCCCCTATTTCTCAGTGTCTACCTGTCCTTTAGTATTGATAAGCCGTGTCAAGGACCAACATGGCTACAACTCCTCCCCCAGTAACCTCTCCAGAGGTTCATAATTCAATCTCCACACCTTCAACAACCAACAGGAACAGCGTAATCACCCTACAAGTAGGTGATCGTCGGTTCACAACCCGCGCCAAAACTCTGACGGAAGAGAGTCCCGTCTTCTCCAGTCTGCTCTCCGTAAGTGGCTTCCCCCATCTGAATTTCTCAATGGATGGATAAGGTAGATGTTGCCAGATACTGACCCCGCGCAAATTTAGGGAAAATGGGCCGACAAGCAGCCGGACGAATCCTACTTCATCGATTCCGACCCCAGTGTTTTTGAGCATGTCTTGCGCTACCTCCGAAGCAGCGTCCTACCCGTATTCTACGACCGCTCCCAAGGCCACGATTACTACCTGTACACTGCCGTTCTGCAGCAAGCACAGTACTTCCAGATTGACAAGCTAGAGAAATGGATCAGCGACAGGCAATATCACCAGGCCGTGAAGATTCAGCGATATGGCTCGGTGGAAAGCGGTGCGGATGCAATCAATGAGACTCTCGGGACAGATATGGAGGTGGAGTATCATCCTAGCTGGAAGACGGAGAAGGTGTACGTCTGCCCTCGAGAGATTGCTAGTCATCGAGGCAACCCGCGTGCTTGTGGGAGAATGTGCAGGAATAGGCAAGGGGAGGCAGATCCGGAGTTCGTGGATGAGGAGATCTTGAATATCGTGACGGTCTCCAAGAGAGTTATCTTCGATCACAAGATGTGCTTTGATGGGTAAGGATGGTAGGTTGGAGGGGCGCAAAAAACGCTGAAATGAGAGAATAATGGTGAAAAGGCAGATAATGAGCATTATCCCCCAATCTGAGATGTTGGCCTTACCAAAGCGTTTTTGAACGATATCATGGGTATCTCTCCACCGTGTCACATTCAGAATCCCAAAATACCATCCAATCCCTTAACATTTGGCTCAGAACACGAAGAACGTTTGGAAACCCCACGGTCCGAGCCGCCCTTACTCAGCTTGTTGCTGCATGTGTGATGGAAGGTTATATCCAGTATAGTCCAAATGTACAAACGCCCGATCCACACTCGGCACAGACTCTAAGACGTACTGCAAGCTCTCGCCCAAGTCGTGGCTATCCCTAAGTGTCATGCCTTCATCCAGCACCACATCGACTTCCACGTTCAACTTGTCGCCTGCATGATATGCCTGCAGGCCCTGTATCGATTTGATCGTCTTGGCGAAGCGCATCGTGAGGTACAGAAGGATATTGCGGTCAGCGGCAGGAGCGGCAGCACCAGTGAGATGTTTGATGTGGGTGCTGGATGTGCGTGACCAGTTGATGATCACATACAGAGAGAGGAGAAGACCGCCCAGAGCGTCTAACCACCACAAGGAAGCGTAGTAGCCTATAAGCGGGAAAATGATGGAGAAGATATTGAAGACGACGTCTGTCATTGCGTCCTGGGCTAGTGCTTGGACAGAGCTATTTTTGATGAGTCTACACCAGAACCAGCAGCCTAATTTCAGAAAGACTGTTGAAGCCATGATGACTATAGCTGGTATACCAAGCTGAACAATGGTATGGTCGGGGCCTGTGAGACGGTTGAAACATTGGAGTAGGACTTGGAAGAAGGACGTAATCATGATGACTGAGAAGACCAAAACCCCCAGCGGTTCCAAGCGTCGACGTCCCACCGGGTAGCTATGCTGGTCTTGCCTTGATATCAGCTTCGTCGTAACCCAGACTATGGCAGTAGAAAGGAAATCGAGAGCTGCGTCAACGAGGGAAGCTAGCACCGAAAGAGAGGAAGTGAGAACTATAACAGCAATCTTTCCTGCGAGGAGGATGGCGTTTGCTGCGAGATTGATGTAGATAGCGACATTGACCACTCTGCTACCGCTTTCTGCGGCATCATTGTCGTCGCCATTCTGAAGCTCATAAGCCTTGGGACTATCCTCCACATCTTCACCTAAGAGTGGCGTGTTCTCGTCAGGAAGCTTGTAGAGCGCTTTAGGTGTGCGCTTGAGCTTGACTTTGGCTTGACTAGTATGGCCGTTTGCTGTGGGCTTCATGTCCACAGAGGGGAGTTGCTCGTCCTCGGGCGAGGAGGTTGAAGATTGCTCTTCCGCTATCGTATTTGGGATACTCATATCCCCACTGCCATCATGATGATGATTGTACTCTTGGATAAGATTGTGTGGGAGTGATGAATCAAGAAGCCGGTCGATGTAGAGATAGGAGGATATGAGGTGGTTGTTGCGCTCGTAATATTGACGCACAGGCTTCCTCATCTTCTTCAGCTCTTCATCGCTTTTGTAATACTGCTCCCACCGGTACCTGGGATTGCTGTTCCCAATCAACCGCATACTTCTCATCTGCGGCGTCATTAAAACCTCTCCAGCGTCACTTATACCGCTCATTCTTCTTGCTCCTCTGCCCAACCAGCTCTTCGCAGGACTGGGACCGCCGTGGGCAGCATTGCCTCTATCAGTATCCGTCTCAGTCTCATGTTCCTCGTCTTCGTTCATCTCTGACGTCCCAGATTTTCTTCGAGCCGGTTGGGGCCTTAGATCTTTGATATTGGCTGAAGACCTGCTTTGGATGAGCGATGGGAGTGCTTGACCGCGAGTGGAGAAGGTGCTGTCGGAGTCGGAGAGGGGAAGGAAGCCTCGTAGGGATCCAATGCGGTAAGTATTTGGTCGTAGTGGGGAGCTGTCCGCCATTGTGGGGAGTTCCTAACGTTTCAAGATGGGGTCGCGAGTTGTAGGATGGTATCGGAGCTCTGTTGCATGAGCACAGACGTGCAAGCAGCGTAGCATTGGGTGTTTGGGAAGCGTGACAGATTGAAAGAAATCATTTGATGAGGCTATTCTCCCTACAATCCCCCAACCCCAAGCTATTCGAGCTAGCCTGTTTCAAGCTAGCCTGTCTCGTTGCTGTGAAAAGTAATTAATCGGCGCCACCCCTAGTCGCTAAAGCTCCTAGGGGTTCGAAATGTACTGTAAGCTTCTACTACACGTGCCTCTTGATCCTTATAAGCTGCGGACATGATGTGGTTGATAGAGAGTAGGTAGAAGACAAAAGACCGACGTTTGACTGTAGCCGACGTTTGGGTGAGAACCCCTAGGAGCTTTAGCGACTAGGGGTGGCGCCGATTAAGTGCTCATACATCAGCTCAGTTACGTAGACTGAAAGGGACATAGCTTCATTCAGGCCATCGTCAAGGTCTTTATGCGTGTAACATTAACTAAGTCAGATCACCACCTGGATATCGAACGCCACCCAATGCATTCATCTTTATACAAGCTCCAAAATTTAGAACTCTTTACCCCAGCCCAACACCTCCACGATTACGTTCCCGATCGTAGTGAGAACCCATAGCGTTATAAGTCCCCACCCCACCTGCCGATCCATACGCCACCCTCTCAAAGGGACCACGACCAATAGCCCTGCCAAGGTCACCAGAAGAGTAATTCCACTGATCAACAACGTCCCTCCAACCTCGATCTGGTAAGGCTTATACTTCACCGGTCTCCCTGGATGCATCTCGTGTCTTTTCTCGCCGTTTGTGATGGTCATGTACAGCCCACTGAGGCCTATGCCCAGAAGTATGTTCAGCATCGGCCCACCGAAGCAGGCAGAGAGTGCCATTACTGGATAGCCTAGACGTGCAACAGTGATATCAGCGACAAGATCGCCTAAAGAGTTCCCAACTGCAAAGATGGTGAGACCGAGTATAGCATCGCTGATACCAAGGATGACGCCGACGGCTTTGAGGACGCCAACAACTTCATTGGCGATTGTGGATATCCAAGCAATGGAGACAATGAAGCCTAGAAAGCAGAGAAGGTAGCGGCGTTTGGGAGCGTGAGAAGGCGTGGTTGTCAAGACAAGAATGGCGAAAGCTAGGAGCGAACCGATGAGGGAGTATAGACATGGAAGGAGCAGTTTCCGAATAGAAAGGGTTTCGTCGGTGTTAGCCCAGAGGAGGACGACGATGAAAAAGGGCGCGGTGAAGATTTGGGTCGCTACAAGCCATCGATTCCACTCTTTAGGGGACGAAGGCGGTTCACCTGAGCTTGGAGTCTGCTGTGCATGGTTTGAGGATTGGCGGCGTGGAGGTTGCAAAGGCCTGGGAGGTGCGAGGGAATGCTTATTGGCAGTGTCGCTCTCGGGTCCAGAAACGTTGATGGCTGGTGAATGATTTTGACGATTCGGCGGTCCTGGCGTATCCTGGCTGTCACTAGTCTGAAGTGTAGGACTATCCTGGGGGAGAATGGCCAAAGTGGATCCCCTGCGGCGTCCAGTATGCTCGGGAGGCGGTAAACCTGGTTCCGGAGCTACAATTCCTGGAAGATCCTCCTCCTCCTCGGCTTTGTCGAGTTCGACGATGGGCAGGGTGATGGCGAGGAGGAAGACGCTAGGTGCAGCAACAACGCCTAACATTTTCTCCCACATGTTCTTATTTTTCCATGAATAAAGAGTCGGGAAAAGAGTAGATACTAGGATCTGTGGTGTAGGAAGGATCTTGTAAGGCCACCAGCGCAATGGCTTCTCCTCAGATTGCTGGTAGAGGTTCTGGTAATACGTCGATTCAGATTCAACACTAGATGGAGGTAACCGTAGGCTCGGTGTACGTGAAGGGCGTGTAGGAACGAAGTCCGGATCATCATGATACGCTGGAAATGGTGAGTGGCCACTTGACTTGCTTGATGCTCTTGACCTCTGCAATATTGAAGAGTGTGGTATCTGGATTCTGGGCACTTGTGGTTTGCCGGCCATCTTTGGCGCATCGACCGGGATACCATCTTTTACGCCTTGGTCATCATTGCTTCTGTGCTGAGGCTCTGAGAGCCCCGAAAATCCATCTTCGGGCGGAGCCAGCAGTTCATCAGGTCGTCCACATTGCAAAGGGGACATGGGCGCGGGGCTCATGGATAGGTAGCCGAATTCATCGGCTGGGGACGACACAGCCAGGTTCGGAGCAGGGGGGCTAGGCGACCTCTTCCTTTGTCGATTGTCTACTGCATCTTCTGGTGTCAAAAGCGCTCCACGCTTCGGAGGCATTGCGCCCAGAAGATCTGTTCGTGGCCTTTGTAGCGCACCAGGGTCTAATCGCAAACCTAGAGCGTCGTTTGCAGATACTGCGCGAACGCGATTTGGGCCAGTCCGATCAGCATCAAGGCTATTTCTCAAAGAAGCATTTTCTGCCACGTCGTGAGCATCGACATTATTACAATAGATATTAGGATTGGAAGCTGTCGAGATATTGTCCTGTTGTTGTGCCGCCGTGTATGTTGGATCGTCTGAATACCTGCGCAAGTTGATCGGAATGGTCTGGATGTTTCTCGACTTTTGCAATGAAGAGAGTATCGCTCTAAATTCGAGTGCGCCAACCAGACTAGGTCGTATGGGGGTGATAGTGTTCCTGCGCTCCCCATGCCTTGGTCGACTGACGCGCATGTTGCTACTAATTTCAGCGAGGTAACGGTCTCGTGTCTCATCATCTGCATCCATGTCTTCGTCCATGGCTCTAAGCATCGGGCTAACCCCTCTTTCTAAGTTGTCAAAATCAGTCGTAGATACCGTTCTTGTCGTACCTCTACTCCTGGGTGCTATTATACCTTCATCGTCCTCGTCATGATAGGTCTCGTGTACTGCCTCGTCGGTACCAGGAATATGGAAATGGCTCCTTGCTACGTCTTCTAGTAGCCTTTGGCGAGACCGTCGTCGTAGATACCAGTGCCATACGACAACCGTGATCACGTAAAAGACGTAGAACCCAACCATGACCGCGCACTCCCATAAGTCTAGGTGACCGTCTGCTAAAAAGACCATACTGAAGCTTGCTGCAACAATGAAGAATCCCACGTCTCTCACAAAACTCTTCCTCGCGACCTTGAATGGTCTCACTAGAGCCATCGAGCCGGCTACGACTGCAGTGATGAAGCCTGCTGCCCCTATGAGCTCCCCAACAGCCAAGCTGCCGCTGTGTGTTTTCATCGCCGCGAACGTAGAGAAGACGTCAGGGCTACCGTTTCCAAAGGCCAGGAATGTAACGCCCGCCATGCTCTCGCTCATGCCCAAGATGCTGGCGATAGTGCTGAGGTTTATGCAGAAAAAGTCGCTAGCAGCAATACCGATAGTGCTGAAGAGCAGACCAAGCCATAGCATCAAGATGACGAATGCGAACGGTTTCGCCGCATGGAGCTTGCAATAATAAAGTTGAAGGTAGGAAAAAAGGCCTGCTTCCTCGTCGGGGCAATTGGCGCGAACGAAGGCGCATTGGTCTCTGGCAGTATTGACGAGGCGGCACTGTGTACTGCAAGTCAGTTTCTTGCGAGCGCTCTCAGGACTATGGGCAGGAAGGGGTGACAATACCGCTTCATCTCTGCGCAGAAGATTGCCTCCGGAGGGGTGATATTGGTCAATGGCACTGCTTCGGCGAAGGAGCTGATTGTTCGGGACCTCTGTGTAGGAGGGAATTATTTTATTGCTCATCAAGCTCAGTACTGCAGTAGTCGATATCACGAGAATGGCAATGTAGAAGGCTCGAGCAGCAGAGTATTTCTGCCTTGGGCGAGCACGCCATGGCTGCTGCTGTTGTACAGGCATTGATTTGGACGTTTGACGAGCCATAACAGATACATACTGGAAGGAGCGAATGGGGAGAGTGAAAGGCGATGCGACTGCGACTTAGCAATGGTGACCAAATGTGCATCGAGCGAAGCCATCATTATTGTTGCTTGTCGTCAGCGTCACTCTTGCCAAGACCTTCAGTCGATTCCTCCATCCTGCTTTCGACCATGCATGTTGGCGCTAATGTTTAGCTCGAGTGGCGCTGCTTATCACACTCGCCACAATCTCTTGGCATCTATCACTGATGCTACCTACCACTACCACTATAGGATGTGTCTGAGAACCTCAAACTGAATCAGATAGTGGCCTATCAAAGACGATGGCCGCGTCAGAGACCGATCCCCTATTACCTCAGGGTAGCTCCGCGCCGGAAATATCGGGCTATGGATTCTCAAGACCCTCGAAAGCTCGGTATCAACCCCAAAGAATAGTGATTGAACAAACTGAGTATGCCAAAGACGAAGACGTTGAGGATCGGAGCACCGAAGGCTTCTCTCCCTTGCGAATACTTCTCACACTTTTCACGATAGTGGTGGGCCTTGCAGTCTTCGTAACTCTACTCCTGCCGGGCACTTTGGACACACCTTGGCGTGGACCCAAAGATGACACCAGGACCATTGAGGCGAGAGTCAATAAGATCCTGACGGAAAACCCTTTGATAGGTCTTGAAAGTCGATCGTATAGCGTAGGCAGCATTCTTTCTGACATCCATCATCAGATGGCCATAATGACCTTGCTATCCTTATACGATTTGCCTTTCAAAACGATATTTACCACAAGAATTTCACACAGAAGTTTGAAAACGGTGGCATGTATGCTCACGTAGATCTGCCTCGGCTAAGGAAGGGCAACGTTGGAGGAGCCTTTTGGTCGGCCTTTGTTTTATGCCCAAAGAATGGCACCGACTTCTCGAATGCCAACTATGTGGAAGGTTGGTCGCCCTTCTTCTTCTGGATCATACGCTTTCAGCATTCGTTGATTGGAATTTGGAGAAAACTATTCTGATCGTCAAGATAAATGGCACTAAAAGTATCATAGCGGTGTCCACGACCCTTTCACAGTTGGACCTTCTTCAACGATTAACAGCATCGTATCCAAACATTTTCTCCACTCCAAATCTTAACAGCAGCAGCGCCTTGGCTGCATTCAAGAAGAATGGCCAACTTGTCTCGCCAATTGGCATAGAAGGGTACGTACTATAGATGTCGTTCTCCCACAATGCTGGCGATGTCTTGAGTCACAAAACATGCTCTGGGAGCATGTCTCCCCTTTGTATCCCATTCCATCTTCAGATCTATCATGCTATCCAATTCGAAACGAGCAGCGCTGACTCCGAAACCTCGACCAGCCTGCATCAGATCGGAAATTCGTTCTCCAACCTCAGAATCTACCACTCGCTGGGCGTGAAGTACGCTACACTGACGCACAATTGCAACAACGCCTTTGCCGACGCCGCGCTTACCACCGACTCGTCCGGTGAGACCGTTGCAGGCCCTGCTTATTGGAATGGTCTGAGCGAAAAAGGGCAGCTTGTGATCAAGGAGATGAACAGTAAGGCACATCTTAGCATTATACCCTTGAGTCGCGGTACACTTACCAAGAATGTTCACTGCGTTTGCCAACCACTTATTCCCGAGCATCGCAGGGCAATACCTCTTCTGCTACACATGGCTCCGTGCTATGGATTGCCAAGGACGTACTGACTCCAAAACGTGTGCAGGGATGGGTATGCTAGTAGATCTAGCCCACGTCAGCAAGGACACGATGTTAGACGTCCTGGGAGCGAATCCCGGAAAAACGAACGGCAGCATGGCCCCAATCATGTTCAGTCACAGCTCAGCATACGCTCTATGCCCACACCCTCGCAACGTACAGGACGACGTCCTCCAACTGGTCAAAAAGACGAATTCCATCGTCATGGTCAACTTCTCGCCCGACTTCATCTCTTGCGTACCATCCGACTCCAAATCGGGAATTCCGGACGCATACCCTCCCAATGCGACCTTGCACCAGGTCGCACGTCACATCACCTACATTGGAGACCTGATCGGCTACGATCATGTTGGCCTAGGCAGTGACTTTGACGGTATACCCACCACTCCCGAGGGACTGGAGGACGTTAGCAAATTTCCCAACCTCGTCGCCGAATTGCTGAGAATGGGCGTCTCGGACAAGGACGCTGCGAAAATTGTGGGCTTAAATGTATTAAGAGTGTGGGCGGATGCTGAGAAAGTCGCACTGAAGCTACAGAAAGATGGCGTTCTGCCGGTACAGGACCACATCGAGAAGATGCATTTTGGGTTGTGAGAATGTGAAATTTCGTTTTGGGAGGAATGATTATTTGATCGAGTATATACATCTTCATGTTATTGTGGGCTCCACTCATGATTCGAGCGAAACTATTCCGAGTCCTCAATATCAAGCCCGACAAGCTTACCACGCATTCGCCCACAAAAATTCTCTTTACCATCTATGTATTATGAAACACCCTCAAGATATTCAAGTGAAGCTTCTATTCCTACTCCACTCAATCACCATAATCCCACAAAGGCAGAAGTAATGTCTCGGATCCAAGTCGACAAAGTATATCGAGGGATTCGTTTCTTCCCATGGATCACCACGAGCTTCCTCACCACCAGAGGGAAGTACCTTGCCTGTACCGGATACAGCTGGAACTGATGGTTGTTGGGAGCTCCGTAAGCATTCTCGATGGCTTGACATGTGCATGTGGTACAGTAATTGTCGCTGTGCGGAAATGCCCACGTGCAGGAAGTGAACCTCTTTCCCACAAATGTCCCAAGCCGGTAAGACACCCGCGATGCAATGTCGTGCTATTTCCTTGTTCCGCTCAGAACGTACGAGTCTTACTGTTATCAAATCTAATCGTAAACGCGTCGAACCCGCATCTTTCACGTCTTCTGGGGGTGGCTCATGCTTCCGTCTCTCACAATCGACAGTTGACCACCTGCAGCCCCAACTCTCCAACCACACCTACCCAATCCACATCCTCTCTCCCTTCATCTACACCCTCCCTTTTCAGCTCTTCTCGTCTGCGTTCCTGCCTCTCGTAGACAATCTCCAACAATTCTCTCGCGGCCGCTACATTCCTTCCCACACTATCCTCTTCCATCTTCTTCACCAGATCCACAATCTCGATCCTCTCATCCCGAGACTTGCTAACGAACCCGGCCATGAAGAGTGGGAATACGATGAATTTGCGCTCCATATGGTTGTGTGTCACGATTTCGCGGGCGAGACCAAGGATTTCGCCGGCACACTGAGATACTTCATGGATGAGGCTACTGGGGGTGAGGAGGCGTTGGGTGCTGTACATCGAGGTGTGGGAATAGATGAGGGTGGCGCGGTAGAGTGCGAATGACTGTTCCAGATTGGTCAGCAACGTGAGCGGAAGCTGTGCTCAAGAGTGATGCTGGGAAGGTCTGCGGAGAACAAAGTGTTACTTACATGCTCAAAAATTCCTCTTGCGCCTACCGGCAGGATCTGATTGCAATATCCACTCGCCACACTAATTGGCATTTGCACATTCCAAGTTCTGCGAAGCGTATCCTGCAATGCTTCAATCCTCGTTTGTCGTCTCCGGACTACCGCCTGGCTCCTATCGTGTGGATCTCTCTTCTCCTCAGCCCTCAGATCTCTAGCTAAAAGACCCAGCTCCGCGGTCAAAATGTTGATTCGGCGATGGAAAGCAAGCGCGCTTGGCAAAGCCTCATGTTCCTGGGGTGAAGCAAGACCACTGGGCGGATCGCTGTGGAAGGTGCGGTAAGGATGTTGAGGATCCATGCCAGAGGGCAACAGGTTTCGGCGGAGCATGGTTTCGACGAAAATGCCATCGCCCATACCGGAAAGTACGACGTGCGTGTCGATGCCGGCAACCCACCATATGATGAACGAGTACGGCTCATGATCATGTATATCGCGGCGTAATAGTATGATGCGGAGGAGTTGGTTGATATGTTGTGACCAAAGAGAGAAACCACCTAAGACGATTTCACCGTCAGCTTCTCCTCAACAGAGCACACGAAGTTTTAGATAGCGATTAAGCTAATACTGGTGTGGAAGAAAGGTCCGAAAGAATTGGAGAAGAGATTACCACGTGAAGCAGAGATTCAGTATCCCGAGTGCTTTGTTGGGGGCTATCAAAAGTCTATACGTGAGGAGATCTTCAAATGCTGTGTGCGAAATGAACATTACCAGCGCTCATTCTCTGAGAGAGGAGCTCTAAGGCAAAATGTTCCCGGATATCGTCTTGGGACCCATGAAGGGTTGAAAGGGAAAAGAAGAATCGAATAGAAAACACAGCTTACGCGGTTCGCCAGCTGCGATCTCGTAGAGCAGGAGGATGAAGTGAGTCAGGAACACACCGTCGGATATCAGATCTTCCTCGCTTCGCAGGTTGGCTTGTAGCAATGGAAGTGCTAGCTGGTAGTGTTGTAAAGCGTCTAGATTTGCGATACCGCTCTTATAGGACATACTCAATTCAGAAAAGGCCATCAAGGCGTGGTAGAGGGGCATGAAGTCAGCAGCCTGCCTTTCGAACACATCGGGCGCGGATAACGTTCCAGTCTCCAGCGACGTCCCAAGCGAGTCGCGATGGACCTGTGTGAGATCTTGAAAGTCAGCGTTGCCCTGATAACAAGACTTTCAATGAGTAGGAGCGTATAGTGGAGATTATGACCCAAGACCAAGTACACAACACGGCACATAAATCCTGAGGTGCAGTCCCCAAGTCATATATCGGCCAGAAATTGTCGATTTTCAGGGGTTGCAGTCAGTGTTTTGCGGCAATGGACTGCAGGCCTATTCAGGCAGTCCAATGACAGTAGATGGTCACGCAGCATGGGGTCCGGCCCAAAGTAGTAGCTTAAATGAAAAAGATGACGGGAAGACCAACCTGAGCGAGATGACGATGCACAAAGTTCTTGTAGTAACACACTAATTGATGGTCTCGCCCGTCTTTACTCGCCATCTTCATGAATGGTGTATTATCATATGAGAATCGAGAGCATTCTTGACAAGAACTGGAGGTAACAGATGATTGGATCAAGAGCGTGGATGTCCTCGAGGGTCTTCGTTGGACAGCGAGGCCTCCTCCAGGCGAAACCATCTTTCGCTTGTCGTCTTGGAATACTTTTATAATCACTATGTCAGGGTCATCTGAGGCTTGGTTGTCGTTTGGACTATTATATGGGTCACTGTCTTGTGGCTGGTCAGTGCTGAAGGGGTCGACGTAAGCACTGGCAGGCTCCTTCGAGGGTGTGAAATGTGGAGACCCATCAACTTCTTTTGTTTTATACTCTTCGTAGTCTGCGAAACTGCTGGGATTCACGATTACATGACAACTGCCCGCTATTCGGAATTTAGCTTTCCTTTCTCGATCCTCATCGTTCGTTAACGCAGAAAATGGAGGCAATAGATCCTCCAGCTGGAGATTCATGCTTTGGGGTTGGAAGGGCCATGGCCCTGATAGGTCCCAAACTGACCCCCTTCGCGGGTTTGCTAGCCCCATTCTTTCGATAACCCGAGGAGTATCATCCTTGAAAAACAATCGAGGGTTATAATCGCACGTGTGACCGAGTCGGGAACATGGTTTGCACTCCGGCCGAGCTTCATCACATTTTACTTTGCGTGTCCGACAGGTCCAACATCCAAAACGCGATCTGGGAGGTAAACGTCTTCGTGGAAGGTTCACGCTGGTGTTGACTTCGAGATCTACCTTGTCGGCGTCATCCGAGTTCACACATAGATAACGAATTGGTGCGATGCCTGCCAAATGCGCTTTAGGATTTTTGGTCTGTGTCCGGATTTTGGGTCAGCTAAACCACGTATAGTGAGCTAGCATGCTTGGGGGGTGAAGCGACGAGCAGATACGGTTAGAGAATGGGTTGCTGCCCGAATAACTTGGGTCAGAAGAGGAAGGAAGACGATGGCACGATGTACCTTCTGTAGCTTCGATATAGAGCCGGAGACTGAAGCCCGCCTGTCCTGCAAGGAGAGAACAGCAGCAGTCATTGACGATGTATCAAATGATTAGCAGGCTGCAGTTCGTTTAAGAATCCGAAATTTCTTGAAGGAACAAGACGCTTCGGAACATATGGGATGGGATCAGAGATCCATATTTGGCTTATTCGGCGTTTACGATGAGCAAACTTGGTGAGCGGTTTCAAGCATGTACTTCGGCTTCAACTCATGCCGGTCGGATGATACTAAGGTAGTAAGCTATTCACAGAGGGCATCGAGTGGTGAAGGTCATTACTCCACGAGGAGGTTCCTTTTGCCCTGTTGAAGCCAGTCAGACCTCCAAAAGTCAGAGCACTCAAGACTATGGTCGTAGTTTGGATTATGAAACGAGGGCGAAGCTGCGTCGACGAGGCGTAAACAATCGTCGAGCCCGCGTGGTAACCGCTTACGACGCAATCAATAGCGGTTAGACCCTCGCTCTTTCCGGGACGATCGTTCCTTGTGGAAGACAATGTTGGAGGCTTGGGAATCGTAGAAGATAAGACATTATTTGAGGCTTGCGTCTAGCTTGGTAAATAAAGTACGGAACTTGGACATTGGTGTTTCAAGTTTTGGTGCCGATATTGTGCCATCTGTACGTAGTACTTACTTAACCTACGGAGTAGTACACCGTGACTTCCTTAGTAGTGGCTGCGGCGGCTCTCCCACGCCCACACCCTTGGAAGGGAAGGCAATTTGGAGCGAGAAGAGAAGGCGATTGGCTGAGGTCAGGCTTGGCGAGGAGAAAGGTTTGTACTAGTGGTATGCCACGCGGTGAGCTTGGTAGGGTGCTTAATTAGTCCTAGTGTCCCAATTAATTTGCTCACCGCACCTCAGCACATCACGGTAAGGTACGTCAGCATCATCGTCATCAGTCCTCTCCCATGCCTACCGATTTCCGTCGATTGATCCTTATCCTCTCATCCTTTAAGTCGTGCATGGGCGTGGCCCCAGAAGCTGGCTGGAAATTACAGTGTCCCAAGTTGCGTAACAAGGGCCATTCGCTGCAATCAAAGCCCACAATGAAACCCTTGGTCCTGCAATTCTGCGACACCATGCTAAAGTCTGCTAGATTCTGGAACATGATGGATCATGTCTATACTGTGAATTACCTGCGGCGTTGCAGCGTGGACCGTGCACGGAGCTCCCGACGCCATGTGTGCGCACCAGTGGTACGATGCTGGGAAGCTGACAGTAGAATACAATACGTTGTAGCCCCCGCTTGCCATTTTGCAACGCTTAGCGGCTTGCTCTTCTACCCAGCACGACAATGGAGAGCGCTTTTGCTTCGCATCTCCGGGATATCTATCTGATGATAAGATCGACGTGGGAAACCAACATTACATCGAGGAAGTCTGTCCTTTAGATCTTTTGCTTTGGAAAAGGAATGTCTGTCATCACTTCCTCTCTTCTACATGAAATTTGTCTTGTTTGTCTATATTCTCATCAAACGGCCTCAGCTTGCCGCCTTGAGCTTCTCTTCAAACTAGCACAATTGCACCTCCTCCTCATAGCTGCTTTCCGCTTCCAATTGTGCCATGAGTCTAACCTCCAGGGCCCAATGCAAAGCGTTACCTATCCTATATTCATCGACCATACCGTCTCATCCATTAATTAACTTCCTTGCGCGATCGAGGCATTGTTGGACGGACGCCGACCTTTCCTGTTCCTTCGCATTCGACACTTCCCGAACGAAGACAGCCTTGGTACGATCCCCTTGGCGCGCGATGGGAGCCAGTGTGACACTAGCCTCTGCGGCTTTCATCCGGGTCTGCTCCACTTGGTCGCTGGAGGCGAACACCTGCTTTGTGTACTCAATCAGGATGCCCTCCAGATGTTTGGAAAGATGTCCTTCTTGTGCTTTGTGCAGCCTCTCAAATAGCGACTTTTGAGCATCGTATATGGCTTCGATCGTCTTTCTGCTCCCGTGTTCTGTTCTGATTCGATTCGTCAACGCGAGGGCTTGAGTCAATTCTGAGCTCAGTCCATCATTCTTTGTCATTGAGGGATTTATCGATTTCAATAGTGCACTCGCTGCGTTAGCCAATGTTGACTCTATTACTGCTTTTGAAGACGCTCCTCCCGACTTGGAATCAACATCCATTTCTTCAGCACTCTCCAGAGATTCTTCTACGACCGGCTTGATAACTCCATAGACAAGCGAGTACATTTCACCTTCCTGTCGCAACTCGACAAAGTCTCCGAGACACTCAATTGCATGCTGACGATAAGCCGGATTGTTCCTCTTGCTTTCGCGCAGCACGATCTTCTCAACTTGTTCTGTTACTTTTTGGTCCGTCGACCAGTAAGTGCTATTTTTTGCATACTGGACCAGAGCTTTCAACACAATTTCCTTGCCTTCCCATGTTTTGCCAGACAAGGCTTTCTCAAGAGCAGGCCATATAATTTTAGCGTTCGCAGCACTTATGCCCGTTCCGGACGACTTCACTACATCCGCAATTGCAAAGGCAGACGTATGCTTCAGCGACCAACGCGCAGACTCCAGATATCGCGACGCCAGTTCGACAATCTCTTTGAGGTAGAGCAGCACTGTCCGAGACCCTCCAACGTTCTCACTCCATGTGTCCTCGAACAGTGTCTTGGCGCGCTCATACGTATCGTGCTTTGCAATAAACACGAATGGCAAGAACTCGCTTGCAAGGGAGTTGAATCGGTCCGTGGCATGTTTTGACACAGCATAAACAATGTCGCCCGCGATGACGCGATGACGCTCGTCATCAGAATCGAAGTAAAACTTATGGCACGATGCCACAAGTTCTCTCGAGAGTACCTCATCAGATGCTAGTCTTGCGAGGTAACCGCATGCTGCAGCATATGACGAGGAGATCGTGTCATTGCGGTCAAATACCTGCTTGCGAGCCAGTGGGAGGAAGTAATCGGCGTAGGGTTTGAAAATGAAATTCTGACGGGTGGAGAGCGAGACCAGCACGCGGCTACAGCCGACTTTCGAAGGCAATCCTACTACCGACTTGATGGCGTTCTCCAGGTTCTGCTGCAGCTCTGGCATCGAGCTCTCGTCCAGAAAGTCAAGGCATCGTTCAATGGCTTCTAGCATGGAGGATCTGCACAGAAACAGGAGTCAGCATCATCCTGTATTGGTGACTGTTAAGGTCATGAGACAAATCTAGATATGGAAATGAAGTTGAGAAGGGAACACGATTTCATAAGCAAGCTTCATGATTTAAGCGATGATGCCGAGTAAGGAAGAATGAGGCCCACCCTCTGATATGTTTCAGACGAGCATCGTCAAGCTCTTGCGCTGTCATCCCGTACTTATCAGCATTGAGGTGGAGATAATTGATCATTTCGGGTTCTATGGAGCTCAGGAGCGCAAGAAGCCGGCCGACAAGCTGCGGCACGAACGGGCGTAGTGTTTGACCATTGCTGCTCTTCATGATCTTCAATAACGTCTTCCGGGCGAAATCCTGGACTTCTGGTGCTCCTGATTCCAAGCCGGAAGGGCTGAGTAGAAAGGGGAGAATCTGCTTCAGCATTTTGTCTGAGCTTCGAATCGAAGATTCGCCTGCCTCGAGCGCACGTGTTAGTATGCCGGTCAAAACTCGAGCTAGAGCCATCGCTGCGGTACGAACGGATTCCTTGATATCGTCGCAGACCTTGAAGGTCAATTCCCATATCTCGGTCAGGTATCGCTCATACTTTTCAGGCTGCCGTCCTTGAACAAGGTCGGCGATGGCCGCACAACTGGCCTGGCGAACCCTCCATTCCTTGGCAAGAATGTTCTTCAGCAAGTCATTCATGATGCTGTCAAAATTCATATCAATAGTCTTCGCTGGCTCTTTGACTAGCGCTGCCCAAATGTCATTCATCGAATTTCGCACATTTGTATTTGGATCGAAGCGATATCGGAACAATGCTGGGTATAACTTGGGATTCTGGGCCAAGTAACCTTCTGTTGAGGCGTCACTCAATATATTGCTGAGCCCAAAGCGTCCAAATGCAGCGCGGCTAGACCATATGGCGTTATTAGAAGCCAAAGACATGAACTTGTAGACTAGGCTAGAGTCACCAACTTCAGAAGCGAGACTCATAATATCTTTGTACGTTGTGATAGATCCATCGCCAGTTGGTAGGGCTCCTGCGTCGAAAAGTTCGGTGTCTTCTGACACAGTGCCCGCAAAATTTGCTTTTGTTTCCGTGAAAGAGCCAACAAGGTCTCGTATCAAAGCATCCTTGAGCGCCTTGTTGCCCTTCTCATAGACCAGAGTCAACCCGCGGGACGCAGACTCTTGGTTCAACGAATCACGATCGGCCAAAAAGCCTTTGAAAGCTACTTGGCACTCTCTGAATCGAGCCTGAACTTCCACCAAATGCCCACAATTCTGGACCAAACATAACAGCCATACCACAGATGCCTGTCTTAATGCCGGCTTGGTGGACTTGCAGTCCAACAGCACCTGGGTAAGAACCTGCCAGAGGATGTTGCAGTCAGCGCTTCCGTTACTAGCTATCAGTACTAGACAGCTAACAAGCTACAATACGCGTTCGGAGGTGCTTTAGCATCAAATGCTTCCAAACGTGGCCCGCGACCAGAAATTCGGGAGTCGACAAGAAACGATAAGTCCAAAAGGGCGCGCCAACAAAGAACAATTAGCGGATAGGAAATATGAGGGCGAGACACTGGGACTGACCCTTGCAAATACTCGCTTGGGACTCATGCGTCCGTACAAAATGGGGAAAGACATACCGATGATAGTGTGGTTTCTCGGCCTGAAGACTTTGGAAAACCGCCCTGAATGTCCAATTTCGCAATCATGGACTTCGACTGCCAGCCGATCGCAGCACATGACAGGGCATCTCCGATCGCGAATTGAGCTTCTGCTTGTCTAATAGTGTGCAAGTCGTAGAGCCCCTTGACGATATCTTGCAGTATACAATCCTCACTTGGACCTTCATCGCATTGAATTGCAAGGTGACCCAAAGCTATCATAGCTGATTCGTTTCCATCTTTGGCTTTTTCGGTCAGCTTCTGAACCAGACTCCGGATGTCGTGGGGCTTTGGTATGATTTCCGGCGTCAATACGCTAAAGACAGCAAGCTCCGAAACTGCACTAAAGACTCCTTCCAGGAGAGCCTTGTCGCGAGTCTCGTTCAAAATATTAAGTATAAGACCAATAAAGGTGGATCGCAATCCGTCGAAATCCGGACGTAGATTATTTCGCGAAAAAGACCTGGTGAGAAAGTACGCAGTCGCAAGCATTGCCCCATGTATCTGGAGAAGCTCGCTGCCAATAGCATGTTGCCAGGACCGGAGTTTATGGCCAAAAGCGCTCATCATACCCTGGGTTTTGCTCTCGGAAGCTTCTTCAAGACTTGCCAGAATACCAAAAACGTGGGACGATCTATCACGTAGCTCCTTTTTGTTCGAGAAGATGGCTTCTTGAAGGCTCAGGACCCTGGCGGAAAGGCTGATATATGCGGAACTAGGTAGGAGCGAACAAAGCTCCAGAAGGTAATCGCCAGCTCTGCTGACTTCTCCACCTGCACCATTCTGTGGAATCATACCATGAAAAGCTGCCTGCAGATAAGTCATGAGCGCTCTGGGGTAGTCTTGATTCCCCGTCAAAGATAATGGAAGATCTCGAAATAAGACCCTGAGCTGTGCGCGAGCGTCCTCGTTGTTCGCAATCAGGGCATCAATATGCCGCTCCCAGTCGGCATCGACAACAGGGGGAATTTTGGCTGCTGTCAATGCTTGGTGAAATAAGACACAACGGCAGAACGTAAGTGCAGGCATGTACGCATTTGGAATCCTGATCTGCGTGATAGTCCTAACGTCCCAACATGAGTCGGATCCAAAGAATTTATCGACAAGCTCTGGAAAGCTAGGAAGGTCATATTCTGCCTCAATTGTAGGCGATTCATTCTTGACTGGGTTCAGCATTCTGTGCCAGTATGGATCCAATCCTTTTCTTCCATTCTCAAGAAGTGCGCTTCGCTCATTGTGATCGCCTTCCATGGCGAGGATATCAATCCACCTGGCTGTTGTGTTGCTGAATTCAAGACAACGATTTGCGAAACGGACCGCAAGATATCGAGTACTCCGAACTATCTGAGTACCCGAATCGTCTGATTGGCCAAGATCGAGACTCATATGGTGCAGTAACAACGACGTCAGCGATGATTCGAAGTCTGATCCTAGGCCATCACCCATTGCTCCAAGTACACTACTCAGAGCTTGCTCGATACTCGTAGACATGTCTTTTCCCGAGGGGTCTTCGCTGAGGGATCTAAAGAGCCATCGAAGCAAATCAAGATTGGGATCGAGTAGAAGTTTCTCCGGACATGCCCCAGCCAGAAGCCCAATACTTTCGTATCCATAAGCCCGTGAGGCCATCTCGCCTGCACCTGGGCCTCCTGTACTGGTCGTCGAATTGTCTGTAGTGAAGCGTGGCCAGCCCTGACTCTCAATGTACATTCGCAGCTCTCCAACTAAGGCCGGCGCAAAAGCGCTGAGATCATCAGGTGAACTTATACGCGCAAGCCAGTTTGTGAAAGCAAAGACCTGGCCACGCAGTTTCGTTGCTTCTAGGCCTTGCTTTGGAGATGACATGTTTGTATGTTGTTGCACAGATCCCGCGGGTGTAAGCGCTTCTTGAACGATTTGTGTGCTTTGTGGACCGAAAGAAGAAGCTAGCTTGGATCTGCATAGAATTGAGAGTATCCTTGTCTGCAATGGTGCTCGGGCTGGTAGAGATCCATCGGTACCTCTTGTGCCTAAATAAATGGCATACAGAGACGATACTAGGTCTGGGTCCTCAAGAGAAACAGCCGAAGCAGCACGCTTTAAGATATCCTCACCGATATCAGAGATTCGCGAATTGGGATCAGCTGAGGCAAACAATGCTGGCAAAAAGCGCTCTGAGTCCACGAAAGCTCCGCTGGCAAGAAACCTGGAGGCAACGACTTTGGTTTCAACAAGATTGAGGCCGCCTGGAACATTGGGACTCCAGGTCTCCTTCTTTCCATACATCTGTAAAAAGCTGCACTCCTCTTTGCTCAACCCTGGGCAGCGGGTTGCATCAGGTTTTTTCATATCTAATAAGATCAGCTTGCTGAGCCAAGTAGTCACAGAGTTCACGTCATCCGGCCTGCTTGCAAAATCAAGTCTTTCTCTTAGTTCTAGATCGTCTTTGTTCCCACGTGGTGGAAAGGTCATGCTATGAAGTAGCTTCAGGAATAGGTTGAATAGAGTTGCCGTATGTGTGGCAGAATCGCGGAAATTGTTGGCAATGCCATGCAGAAGCGTGGGGAGTAGATCTAGGCGTTCATGAAGCGGCAATCGATCGATACCCTGCTGGATGTAGAGAAGATCAAAGTGGCGGACAAGAGCATTGCGATTATCTTTGTATTGCTTTAGCAGTGTAGCTACTGGAAGAGTGATGGATGGCGGCTTTATCCGTGTATTGATATGTTGACAGACGCTGATGACTTTATTTCGAACGCTCACAAATTCAGAGGCCAGCTTGAGCAGAAGTGGAGGGAGATAAGTATCCAAAGCGGACTGCAGCTTCTCATCACTCGAGACCAGGGCTACGCGCATTTCAACTTTACCTACCAGGCTCAACTCTCTGGCCTCTAGTGTCTCTGCGCTTGCCATAGTGAATGTGTAGCGGGGAACTTTCGCTCATAGTAGCACGTTCCCCTTCAATATACATTTGTATGTGCAACAGGCAGACCGTCTTGCGTGTCTATCGATGGCAAAAGACAGTTGCAGTCTAACCTATCTGGTATTAGCGTTTGGAATTTGTATCAGACGGGAATGCTTGGAAACAATCCTACACTAGAGCATCCACACACACATTGTAAGGTATTCTCCCGTATTATTGTCCGCAGTCTTTATGGTGTATTTCTACTTTAATGAACGCCTGGAGGCCAATATCCGATTTGTCGTAGCCTATATAGTATGTCCCTTGCCGCCCGGTCACTGAGCGCTGCGATCGAAGTGTCATCGGTTCAATCTCCGCTGTTCTCAATGCCACCCTTTCACGACGGCCATGATGACTTTTACTTGTTCTACAGGTTGTGTTCTAGTATCCACTGTTCAAATTATGTCAATCGTTCTTTGCCATATTACATAAGAGTGTCTCTATTTCCCAGCAAGATAATGATACTGTGAACTCCACACATGCGAAGATACATCCCCAAATCCAATGCCGAGCTTAAACATCCAGTTATGAACGATCAGCCACTTGCATTTTCTGCAATGTTGACCCTCCCACTCCTTGAGCGTCTACACAAAGCTCAAAACTGACTTGAGTATCGAATCCCCAATGTAAAGAAGTTATCTAGGGAAAGGTCTAGAAATCCCTTGTATCATATTTAGCCTCAGGTGCCATATCGAGGTTTCCAATGTTTGCAGCCTGAGAATGTTCATTAACTACCTTTGGTAAGCACACGAGTACCCTCAACGGCTGTATGAAATAAGATGCGGTCAGATAACGTAGCTTTTCACCATTGGCGGCTACCCGCCCAAGCATTTGAATGCCTTCATCCTAGATAATGTTCTTGTTAATATGGAACGTGTAAATTGGGCCAACCCCAGCTTCGCACCTCTCCTTTGGCCCTCCATCCCAGCTACTTGTATATCAAACTCAAGAACACAGCAATTCCCCTCGCAAGAGAGTCGTTTCAAAGATCATAAGGAAAACAAAACAAGATCTTGCTACCAATGTTACAAACACCGGTAAGGATACTTCAAAACTATGTTTCCTACCGACGAGAGGCCAAAGTCCGTCTTCTCCAATTAATCTCCTTCAAGTCTGTATCGTGGAGACAGATCACGATAAATGGCGACAGATTCGGATGTTTGAGCAGGGAATACAATTGTAGGATCGAGTGGCTGAAGCATTGGGCGGGTTCTCTCCATCAGTCACAATCAACCACCTCAAATCGAAGTCCTCAAGTATCATACCTAGGAGCGATACTCTTCCCGTATACGCTCAAGGCGTTATGGAAAAGACTTCTTAGCATGCAACCTCATGAACTTAGGGATTAATCTTGAACATCCAAGATTACATTTTGTTGACGACAAGGTGCCAAAATCCCGCTGCCTGACCTGCTTCGGATCGACATATAAAGTGGTGTATGATGAACGACGATGTTCTCTGACGTTTTGGGCTTCGGATACAAAGATGTGAATACAGCATTCGATGGTGTCGCACGAGGAGAAAATCTTGGCTCCTAACATTTCAACTCCTATCAGTAGACCTTCGTCGTTGTATGCTTGACCCCTTTCGAAGATGCCGAGACTCGTTATGGCACAAGAAGAGTCACAGAAATTTGTTGGGAACTTGAGTATGAAGCAAGAACTGTAGCATGTCTATAGCCTAATCAGCCATATTCTCGGGCTTATCTTTCAATATCGCAATGCCATCAAACCTTTCGTAGCTCATGAGTTAGTCAATCAAGCCCCATATCGAAGTCTCTCGGACCGCCTCTGCCACCACCCATTCCCCTTCCCATCCCACCACCACCGCCACCACCAATCACCCTCTCCTCCAGGTCTCTTAATTCTCGTTCCTTTTCCGTTGCCATCTTGATCCGTTCTTGTCTCACAACTTCCAGTACACCTTCCAGGCTCGTTCTCCATGTATCCAATCGCCCTTGCACCTCGGTCCACTGTTTCTCTCCAAAGACTCGGTACGTAGATCTGTGAATCAGGAACGTCTGGTTGAGCTGGCTCAATTTTCCCTCCACCAACCCAGCGCGAATGACATCAATGACCCACATCTCCACATCCTCGCTCGGTATCTGCAAAGAGCGTTCGATATGTTGATACGGTAGACTTCGCGTTTGCGTGGTTGCCGCCAAACTGGCCAGCGTAAGCAGCCTCATCTTGCGGTGCAGGATTGATGCATCGAGATCACTTTTCTCCAGGAATTCGTCATGTGATTCGAGGAAATCATTGTAATCGTCCAGTAGCTCCGCATTGAATATCTCGAGCAATTCATACCAGTCTGGGTCCGATTTTTGTAATGCTTGGATAGTGTCGCTGGAAGTAAGGTCTTGGAAGTCGAAATGAGATGGGTGGGAGAGAGCGACTTTGAGAGCACGGATTGCGAGGGCATGTGAATCATTGGAGGAGACTTCGTCGAGCGGTATGGTGCGAAGCGCTCGCAGGAGGTATAGGTAAGATTCCGAGTCCTCGCCAGCTTCGGCCGCGGCATCCGCAATAGTAAGGTAGAGTTTACGCTGGTCCTCTTCATCAATCTCCCAAGCCGTTATCCAGCTGTCTAGGCTGTTCAGCTGAGGTCGCAGAAGCTCGAACGAGGAGGAGCCGCGAATCACGCGTAGGACATTGAGAAAGACATGGTACCGGGTCTCGGAGGTCGGAGGGAGAATATTGAAGATCGTAGTCAGTATAGAGAGAGAGAGGCCTGGACCATTGGTTGGGGAAGACTTTATAGGGGCGGAGAGATTCTGGCAGATTTTGGGGAGAAATTTGTCGAGGTTTGGGGATTGGCGGACCAGGTGGACGAGTAAATTGTACGCTGCTATAAATTCTGTAGGCTGTCGTTTAGCAAGTTGTCTGCTGGGAGAGCCTTGCGTCACCAATCCTAACCTTTCTCTGGAGCGAAATTAAGCACCTCGCTGCTCCTGACGAGCTTTTTGAGTACTTCATCCTTCTGGCCCTTCTCTATCAGAGGCGCGATCTCTGCTTGTGTGTTGGTGCTATCCGGAACCTGCTTTTTCTGCACCTCATGGATATAGTGCGCGAGTTCATCCGCAAGCTCCTCAAACGATCCTTCAATCAACAGGGTGTTCGTGGGGCCGCGCATGATGTTTACTATCAAGGCAGCTGGATCGTGCCATCGTGCCATTTTTGTGCGGCGAAATCTTGGCGTTTCTCCGACCGAGGGACGCTAGCAAGTTCGGACTTTTCCTCTACGAGACTACGAGTCGAGCGAGTAGCTACTTGCCATCACGCAAGTGAAGATCCTCATACCACGATTTGCGCTTGATACATTGGCTTGAGAGACGGTGAGTACCTGAATCGAAAATGCTCGTATTCTTTACGTCGGATGACATGTACCTACTCAACTCCTGGATCATCTTCCGCGTTCCCTCACTCGAAATCAGCTACAGTGTTGAGCCGGAAGCTCCAGCTTGCGAGGCCTCTTACATATCTAGAGCTGGCAGAATCATGCTAACCCCTCCATCTGCGGTATGGGCGAATAATTCCTAAGCCATGTTTCGAGATAGGATTGAGCCGATCGTTGGTCAGTGCATCGGTCGATAAGGTCAT
>JAABUW010001526.1_pt1 | contig 38281 bp, 29 predicted proteins | sample 5560081 | NCBI WGS metagenome assembly JAABUW01 (sample SAMN10711882, study PRJNA513363) | rock metagenome | isolation source: Antarctica rocks | place: Antarctica: Victoria Land, Knobhead sud | reverse complement strand
GACTTGATAGCAGCCGCGTGTAGGTAGCCGACGTCAGCTCCATACTGTATAAGAAGCTGAATGAGCTCGAGATCACACTCACGCGCATCCAAAATCTCTCGGGCCAGCGCAACACTAACGTGATCGCTTTTTGCACCACCCTGAAGAAGTATGGACATAGTTTTGTACCTAATCCGAATGTTCACGATATCCGTAGCAGGTTGTATCATACTTGCCAGAATTTGAGGATCCGGTTTGCTGGCGACAAGGATCTCGAGCAACTTGTTGTCCCTTTGGCTGATTGCAAGCCTAAGTGCATTGCCATTGTTATGATTACAGGAGGCTTGGTGGAACAGAAGCATGCCAATGACTTTCATGTTTTTCTCTGTACCATTGTTGATTTCTTGTACAAGGGCAGATTTGAGGCCTCTTTGACTGATGCCAGCCTCAATCAATACATTTAGCTTATGTTCTCTGCCTTTAATTGTAGGTGTGAGTGCGATGGGTAAAGCAGCGAGACGAGCCGCATCGTTTGGCTTGCCAATCTCCATAACGGCCGTGAGCATCTGCAGAGTACAGCATTGAATGGCGGTTGACAAAACCTGCCCCCCGCCATAGTTAACATTGGCCTTCTTGAGGAGCAAAAGTATCAAATTTTCGTCTACAGGGTTCTCTTGCAGAGCGTCGATCAAAGCTTGCGACACAGCAGTGCCCTCTCCACCATGATCAAGAATCATGGCTATAATCCTTCGTCTAAATTCGGGATGTTCGAGTTTCATGGCTTCAGCCACTGCTGGAGAGAGCGATGACACATCTAAGACTCTACCGAGTAGAAGCCTAAGCAGCTCAACTGATCCACGTTTTACCGCGCTTTGAAAGCATATTCCATTAAGACAGCCGACATTTGCCCCAGCCACGGTAATAAGATTGACGAGGTTTATGTCAGTCTCTGAACAGCCATCATCTACTACCTTCACCAAAGTCCTGTCCAATACGGCGGATGGGATACTAGTTGGGTTCGCGACGTTAAGAATAGCTTTCATCATGTCATATCGTAGACGAGCTGGACTCGAGGGTACTAGAGGCAGCAAATATTGCATTGACCTTGGCTGCGGGCGCCCTTTACCAAAAAGCAGATGGAAAGCATCGAGATCGCTCGCGCTTACAGCTGTCTGAATAGCTTGAGCATCGTTGTAATCAACGCTGGCGTTGTGGTCGAGAAGTAACTTGGTGATTTTCAGAAGCTTCTGCTGTGATGCAGCTACGAGGGCAGCATCTAGCGGCTCCCCAGTCGCACCCTTGGATATGAGCGCTGACATTATATTGTACGTCTTGGTCTCGGTGAAGGGATGTGGAATGCCACTGAACAATTGATTGGCAGATTCTTGGTGTAGATCTCCCAAAAGAAGTGTTCTGAGCATAGCAACGTTTTCATTCTTCACGGCGATTTCCAGGGCCTCCGCTCTATTGTATTGGAGGGACGCTCCATGCAAGACCAACAGCTTTGCAATTCCTCGATGGCCGGCCCGAACGATCTGAACGAGAGTTCTAGCTACAGGATCGCCCGTGGCACCTCCGCAAAGAAGGATCTCGATGAGGAGATATCTCTCCGGAACCGTGATCGAGCTGTTTACGGAGACTGCTTCTTCAATGACTGATGAGACGGCCTGCCCTGTTGGTTTGCCTCTCATGATTGCGAGAACGAGGTCAATGCGGTGAGCTCGCACGGCTGTCCCAAGGCCAGAAGCATGGTCCCCATTGACATCGGCGCCATAGGCTATCAGCAAAGCGACCATCTTTGTGTGTCCGTGTGACACAGCGATAGGCAGCGAAGCAGTGAGCAAAGCCGAACTTACTTTGCTAGGGGCCCGGAGCAGTAACGATACCACTTCCGAGCTTTGAGATGTAACAGCAGACCGAAAGATAGTTCCAAGCATTGCGTTGGGATCAGCCCCGTATTGCAAGAGGACCAATACCACCTTCGGTAAGTTCTGTTTAACGGCCTTGTCCAAAGCTTCTTCCAAGCTCTTTCTTATAACGCCGCGGCTGGCGAGGAGTTTGACCATCTCTACGTTGTTCCTGGACGCTGCCGCTAGTATGAAATTAGTAGGAATGGACCTCGCCACTTTTTGACGAAATCCTTTGAGGGAGTGCTTTGGTACGTCCTGGAGCGAATTGACATTCGCGCCCATGTCTAAAAGTACCTCAGCCACTCCAACGTGCCCAGAGTCCACGGCTTCCTTCAAAGCTTGACTCAATTCACTTTGCCCGAAGGTCCAGTTGTGACTATCCGACGCCTTTTGTCTCGCATGCTTCGATTTGAGCCTTCCCAAACCAGATGAAGGGTCCTTGTACTTGGGATCTCTGGTCCGCGTTCTGACCAGCAGATCATGAGCATGTGTTCGGTCCGGAGTAGAAGCATCAGCGACGCGCGGGCCGGCAGCCTCAATGTCTGGATCGATGACAACATCAGGGCACCTTCGCTTGATTAAGCGCGCCAAAGTCTCAGCTCGATCGACTGTGTTGGTCCTGACACTGCTTTCCCGCAACATTGCGTTAACTCCTGCTGGCTCTGCGAGCGGATTTGAAGGGATTGGCGTTCTCGATGTCGAGTGATCTTCCCAATCCTTAGACTCTTGGATAGGATCCATGGCTTCTAGACCGGCTTGACCTGTGAACGAACCATGATGAGATTCGACTGTGCGTTGATATGGAAGCTGGGGCATGGGGGCAGATGCACTAGCGACTGTATTGGCATGCTGCAACGATACAGAGGCGGAAAGAGCTGACGATTTTCCCACAGATTGAGTCCTTGACAAGGCTAGTGGCAACTCTGCTGGTATACCCCGGTCGTTGGTGGAATTAGAGTGGGCCAATCCAGCTTGAGCATAGCTGGACCGTCTGGTAATCTTTTGAACTACTGGCGGAATCGTCCCCACGAATTGAACAGCCATATCCCTCAGATTGAGGCGTTCATATGACTGTACAAAATGTAGGGCAACATAAACCTCCAATTGTGTCCAGTAGCCGTCCGGCAGGCCCTCAGCTTGAATCTTAGTCGTGAGCGACCAAATATGTTCCAAGTCCTTATCGGTAAGACTAGATTTTGACAGGATGAGTTTGACTTGGGCATCTAGATTTTGAGCTGTCAGTCTTGTAGAAGATCATAAACTGTCGGCAATATTGCTGACCGGTCAATCCTATGAGTGCGGTGTTCCTAGAATTGCTGTGAATGATATAATCATAAGTCCGGCGTTCTTCAGGCGCGATGACTCCGGTGTGACCGTCCTCTAGGGCGAAATGTATCACTCCTCCAGCTAGCAGGCTTTGCCTAGTCGCAGATGGTACCCCTTCATGCTTCGCAGCCATCGAGGCGCTTGACCGTTGGTATTTCGTAGCAGTCGTGCCGAGTGGATGGGTTTGGGTATGCTTGAGAGCGACGTAAGAGACAACATGGACCAAGTCAGGCGAGAATGGAGCCAAGTAAAGGGACTACAAATATTGAGATGATAGCCCATAGCCTTACTTCCTGGACCTAGGCCAAATACCGAATGGCGTTGTGCGGCAGACATATGCAGGTGTCAGCCTTGCTCGATCACTAATGCGGGGTTTGGTGTGGGCAATTGTTGTGGCATAGCGCAATGGGCTGTACAATTGCGGACACTGTCTCGAGCGATGATCGGCAGACATCTATCGATAAGGCCGCTGTCATTGCGCATCAAGCCTACAGCTTTCAACCATGTCAGGGGGGCAAGCTGACATACAATTCCAAAGCTCCATTTTGCCACAAGAACTCACAATGGCATGAGGAAATAGACAGCGGCAAGGACCGCAAGAAGATCCTGTTCGGGGCATCTCCGGTGCAAAGGTCGAAATCGATTGATACCTTCCAGCCGAGACTTCTGTCCTTGGATCGAGATAAGATTGAAAGTTTGCGAGGCTGATCATGATGATCCTTGTTGGTTGGGTACCATTGCCTTGGACTACGAGTACAGGCACTCTCTCGGAGCCCATCAAGCTAACAGTCGAGGCATCAATTTTGGAGTTCTTTCCCGAAACTCATCCTTTATCTTTACATTGCGCCAAACGAATCGAGATCCGAATATGACCGATCTCTGTTCCCTCCATGATGGTCTCCAACTTTGGCTCCAGTATGTACATCATCATCGCCTCGTGTTGCGTGCCACTAGCAGCATCATAGAATATAACATAAGAAGTTTCGCAAATTCTCCACGTTTTCTCCACGAAATCGGGAGCCGTCTTAGCTGATATGCTGATGTGCCGATGCTGATGCTGAGGATGAGGCGCCGGTGTTCCTGGTCGCTGTGGTCGAAACGGAGTAGACGGAGATGCCTCGCTGCGGAACTTTGCAAAACGAGGTCTGTAGCCTGCTGCCACCTAGGAATCAGGAGGATTCCGATCCACATTGGCGAGACGTTTTGGGGACAAGGACATGTCAAAGGAGTGCTGGCTGCCTATCTGCTATCTTAGGAGTGACATATAGCTTCAACTTGTATACTGAGCACCAAGTGCTTCCTGTAGTCCATCTTTTGTAGGAATAAGAGTCTGTATGAGTTCGTGGATGGTCGTGTGGGGGGACCTCGATTTGCCCGATGGCTTATCTACTCCGGCAAACACACGGAGGGTGAACGCTAAGCGAGCAAGTGTCTGGCTTGCGAGAAGGCTGCGTAAAGCTATAGGTCCGCACAGCCTTCACAGAGGTCGATGTCGGAACTCCTTGAAGACGGAATTCATCCAGATTGACCCACCAACCACATGTAGTTAGTATGCTTGGCATGCCGTGTCTTCTGCCCACCGTGACCTGTAGCACCTCCCTACCACTAGAACGACCCCATTGGATTTCTTTGACTGTGAAGCTAGCAAAGGAAGCTCTGGCTGTGAAGTGAGGACAAAATAATTTCGCAGCGGCCTCCGGCGATGCGCGCGATAGCGTTCGACACCGGCCACCTTCTCTGGGATCACGATGCTCACTTCTCAATCTCTCCGACTAATATGTCCCTAAAAGTGGTTCTCACAGATGAGATTAAACACAGATTTTCTGGTTACAGGATGGTGCGCTGTATCCAAAAGCAGGTCACGGCACTCTTCCTGAAGCCTAGAAACCTGTCGAGGCGATCTACTCATGACCGACTGCAGCAATTATTGAGCCTGTGCACTGGATACTTACCTCCTCTAACGGCTTAAGATTAACACAGACCATGTGTACAATCTCGCCTGGAATGGTCGAGGGGAACTTCAGCACTCGTTGCTCTATCGATAATTCGCTAACGTATCTTCGATCGGAATGTGTTTTTTGTCCAGCAGATGCGTTGATCAATAGCCGCTGTTGATGGCTCGTGGCTGGATCTGTTGCCGATCGGGGTGGTGTAGCATCATACTCATCCCATGCTTCTGTTATCCTGATTACATGCCAAGGATTGGCAAAAGGCTTTGCGGAGCGACAAGATCTTTCGGATGTTGTAGGTAGGCAATCGACGTTTGCGAGCAGGCTTGGATATTGATACTCATGACGGTCTCTAATTTTGGAAGCCTAGATCCAACAATTCCTCAAATATCACCACCGAAATTCGATTTTCTGAGGCCTCACGACAGTAAAGAACACCTGCACAAGGATCCAGATAGCCCTCAAGGATAGACACAGGGTGGTGCGTGCGTCATATCTGTTGGAGCAAGACACTGCGGTCCGAATGTTATGAGTATGACTATTTGTTTTGCTCACGTGTTTCGAAAACAGTTCGCTACATTCCGTATGATTCTAAGGCCCCGCACGCCCCTCCGCCGGAGAGGAAAACATTGACTCCGTCTTCTTGCTGTCAGTGCGACCGCATCAAAATGTGCAATGCGGCGATCGGTTCTACACGAACCAGCTTCCTTTCGTTACCGCGCGAGCTTCGCGATCAAATCTACCGACTGCTCCTCGTTAGCCACGACCAACCCATCTATTTCGACTCCATCAATGGCTTCATGCCGATCGCAAAATCTCTCCAAAGTGGCATCTTACTCCGCCTATGTGAAGCACTTCCATGCATGGTCGTCGAACTACTAGAGACCTTTTACAAGTACAATCATTTCATCGTCAAATGCACCGATATTCCCAACTTGATGACCTCTATACCATCCCCACTCACCACAAATCCGCTGGCGCATCCAAAAACACGAATCATGCGTCTTACAGTCCTGGTCGGTAGTGTCATACTTGATCTTAGCAGCACAGATGACCCGAACAACGGCCTTCGACAGCTACTTGGCTGGGGACAGCTACATACGGCTATCATCGAGATCCGAGGTTCCTACAAAGCCGCCGAGGAGCTCTGTGACAAAGTTATAGACATCGCTATGACCTGTGACGAACTGAAGAAAAAGCTCGGGCCAGGTCTCAGGGTCCGTGTGAATGGGCAACCGTGTCGAGTCAATGAAAAAACAACATGTATCCATACCAAGGCAGATGTCAGCGGACTGTGGTCACCGCCAGCAAAGATGGAGTGGCACCAAGCCCTCAGCGCAGAGGAAAATAAGCTGTGGTGGCATGTCACGAACATGCGTAATTTAGCGTCAATGTTCCTGACTGGCGAACTCTCGGGATGGCAGGATAGGGAACGTCACCGAGTGCTCGGCCATGTGTGCGAGTTCTACAGCTTGAAACGCCGGTTCTATCTTTGCCCGGATAGAATGGAGACATCAAGGGGAACGACCGAGGGATATCTGAGATCTGACCCAAAAGCCGTCTTGGAAGCTTATGCAGATGGCGATATCCCCCCAAGGGAGGCTAAGCTTCGGTTTTCGGAGGCAGGGAGTCGCTCGTTGTGAACCGATCGAAGAGGCTTGTGCGTGGATATTGGTCAAGGTGCGCTGAGGCGGTACACAATCGTGTTCCAGACAGGTAGATCAACGCCGGAGAATGAATACATTTCGGCTGTGGGCAGCCTCAAATATATCACAGGTGCCGATACTTCCGAATAGCAGGGGATCTGAACTCTCAGAAGTTGCAGGAGGAGGACTCGGAAGGGAAACAGTTATATCCCAAGATATGTGGGACTTGAGCAATGAGAGCGAACTTGATAAGAAACATCAAGAATTGTTATCTTTCTATGCGCGGGAAGAGTGGATATGCGCGCATATGATCTGGAAGAACGATTTGTGGGGGACATTGTGACTCTGGTAGGAAGACTGGATAATGTTCGTTCTGCTGAGCACTGATATTTAAGCGTGAGTAATTACGACGCAGTGTACGCTTCTCTAGATGGTGGCATAACCTTTTTACAACCTTTGGAACCGGGACTAGAAATTTGATACACACCAGGTAGAGTTGACACATAAGGTAGTTCTATGTTTAGTCTAGCCTCAGTCTCCATACCCTAGAAAGCGCGTTCCGCGTACAGTGAGGCTCGTGGACTACCACGACTACGTAATACTCCCATGCCCAGGTCGTGACAATCGATGTCGGTCTCCGGTGAACGCTGCGGCTGAGCGTGGAGACTCAAGAAGATGTGGCGGAAAGGAAAAGTGCCGACTTTCCCCGACTCAGGCACCCCCATTCTTTGGCCCGCCGGACCACATTTCGTGACTCAACAATAAGTCGAAGAAGCGCATTGTACAAATAGAATTTGAATTCATTACCCTTTCATATTACGCTCTACACTCCCCAAAACACCACGTTTGAGACTAGAGCTGCAAGACATCGCCCGAGGCGCAGGCCCTCGGCCTCATCTTGCATTTACAACAGTAGCGGCACAGGAAGCTCCCTTCTCCCAATTCTCACAAGTAACAAAGCTTCGCTACCTTTTTTCCCCAAGAAACTCCAACATTGACAAATCCGACAGTATCTCTCCTCAAATTTGCCCATTTGCAAGATCTACCATCACGGGCAGCGAAGGCAAGCAAGAAGCCTCTCAGCACAGCCTACTCCTTGGAATCCTCCGCTGCGCTCATCGCAACTCTCGGAATAGCTAGAAGCAATTGCAGGCGGTCATCATCACCTTGGCCGATACATAGGCAATACCCACGTGTTGCCCCGCTTCTACAGTTTCCACAAAGAACGGATTGCGACAGGAGCGCGAGAGAGCTGCAGCTGCATCTACAATTAGCCTCGCGCAGCTTGCGCGGGGTGAGCAAAGATAGCTGAATCCCCCACGGGGTATGGCCTACAACCTACAGTATGGATTTGAAAGGCCGAAGCACGCTTCTGACGACTTATCCCCCACACATGCACCGCCGACCGACGGCGAAACACCACTCAGCCGCGATAACGTTCCAAATGCAGTCAGCAAACGACCACAGGAAATCTGTTCGGAGGACATCGGGCCTACGAACGCACTGGGCATATCTCAGCTTTCCAGCAGAGCGTCAGACACAGATCTACGATGGCTTGCAGGGGCTCAATATACGGGAGATGCAGCTACTCAGCCAATAGATGTACCCACATTTTCGGCCGCAGACGGCATGGAGCGGCCTCCAGATAAGAGTGACGAGCCTGAATCAAGATATCTGAAGTCTTCACCTTTAGGAGAGTTCATGAGGAACAGAAGACCATCCATAAGCTTTCATCCGCAGGTGACGTTGGATTCTGGCCACCGCCGACTGTTGGAGGAACCATTGCCAAAGCTTGCGATCAATACAAAACCTAGAGGTCGTTCTACCATACAGCAAATAGTCCCTGATTTAGTACGATCACCGCCGCCGAGATCTCACAGTGAATCAGCTTGTAGGGGATACGACAAGGTCACGGGCAAGCCTCTAGATCAAGAAACCCAGAACGATTCACAGAATATAACGGCTCAGTCACCAAAAAATCGCCCACAGTGGCCGTTGCTGCAGTCTACTGTTGACAGCCTTGCACGCGAGGACCAGCATACAGTCCCAGAGCAAGGCGCCTCTCTGACGTCCAATTCCACCGCTTCAACTGCAGCGTCCGAACCACGGACACCACCTGACGGCATGGATCTCTTACTATCTCCACTATCTGCCTGCTACCCCTTCCCCTCCCTTCCGTATCCAACCTCTCTCGAAGATACGAGTGCATGGCCTAAATTGCGGCGGCAACGCTCTGCGTCACGGGCGGCGAGCTACACTCCCGAGAGGTACTCGAGTATGCGGCAAGCCGCACGCTCAGGATCGCGACGCTCAACATCGTCATCAAAATCGCCTGCTACAGCTTTTCTCTCCAGATTTGCAAGGGAACAACAGGAGTCGTCTCCGGACCCGGATGGCGAAGGCCAAGAGGTGGGAGAGTATGTTATCGGGAAGCAGGTCGGCTTTGGGGGTTTTAGTACGGTGAAAGAGGCATACACTCTGGAAGGCGACGAGCGGATATGTCGTGCTGTTAAAATAGTCCGCAGACAAGTTCCGGGCAAGGGTGAGGTGGAGAATGAGCAATTTCAAGCAGAGTTCGAGCATGAGGTTAGCCTCTGGCGCTGCCTAGCCCACCGCAACATTCTCCCACTCATCGAGGTTTATGTAACCAAGTACGCTACCTTCTGTTTCACAAAGCTCAACACGGGAGGAACACTCTTCGACTTGGTACGGGCCAATCGCCACGGACTCAGCCGGGACCTTGGACGACGCTATGCTTATCAGTTGGCATCTGCTATCCGCTATTTACACGAGGATGTTCGAGTGGTACATCGAGACATCAAGCTCGAGAATTGCCTGATTGATATATCTGACCCCGACGTCGCTAAGGATGGAGGAAACTTGCTCCTTTGTGACTTTGGCCTGGCAGAGTTTGTCAGAAGCCGGACTAGACCCAGCTCGCCCGACCCATACGAGGATGCGGCGGACCGGCCGCCGCCCAGAAACATAGGTCCATCTGAGACGAGTACATCGATCGCGGGGAGCCTCCAATATGCGTCTCCAGAGCTCATCATGAGCCCCGCAGGCTTTTTGAGCTCAGTGGTAGATATATGGGCCTACGGTGTGGTGATATATGCCCTACTCGTCGGCAGTCTGCCTTTTCAGCATACTTTTCAACCCCGAGTGCAAATGTTGATTCTGGCTGGCCAATGGGATGTAGAAGCCCTCGAGAAGGCAGCTGGGTGCGCAGGCTACGAGGATGAGGTTGTCGAGTTCGTGAGCTGCTGCTTAGACATGCAGAGCGAGGAGCGCTGGACGATCGCTCAAGTCCTGAGGAGTCGCTGGCTGCATGGCTGCCAGGAGATGTTGGAGGAACTGAGCGAAAGCTGGAAGCTTTGAGAGATCCAGTAAAGATTTTATGAGCGATGAGCGCAGTACGATTTTTTGGATGAATTGGTACGGAGTCTGGGTTTGAATTCGCCAGCATGCTTACGGTTGTATACCATTTACCAGCACATTTACTGAAGGAGCATCGGAGCAATGAGGGTTTGGGTTTTGGGCGAGGATACCCCTGATCTGTGTGCTAGGATCGCTACGTCTGTCGTCTGCCACTGTAACTTATCTTTCTGCCTGCGAGCGATTGTCTGTTTCTTTCTTTTTGCCTCTCAGGAGCCTTGTGTTGACCGCGCTATCTATTACTGCGGCATACTCGCATGCTCGCCTATGTACTTAGTTCGAGAATCTATCATGCATTGATAACATTGTCCCGGCTTACCTTTATGTAGTAACATACGTAATACATGCAAGCCAAGATACGCTTCCTCGTCACATGCAAGCCTAAGGCGATAGGAGAGCAACGGATTGCTCAAGGATCTTGATCATACGACTGCCAGCGCCGACGGCATCCCGGTCACATTTCTTTTGCCAAGGCAGACGTTATCTTAGCCTCTTGGCGCTAAGAGACTAGGAGAAATAAGATTTTCCCACGCTTCAGAGTTCGCCGTTCCGCATGTGATTCTTTCCTCTGCGAATTCGATGAAAGATCAATGCATCCACTGCCAGGCTCATCATCTATGCAACACCTGAGAAAAGAGACGCTGCAGTGTGTTTGGATTGTGCCGGAGAAGTCACCGAATCCCCCACGGACCATCCCTTCACTCTCCACAGCTGCGGATGCACTACACCAACACTGAAATAACTGCACATATGCGACCGTGAAAGACTCGAGAGATTGTGTACATCTTGCATATCAGTCTCAACCCTTTGTAAATAGTTGGGATCGGCGACTAGGCGTAACGAGGAACTATATGCTGCGACATCGGCTGCCCATTTTATTGCCTAGGGAAACAAGTAACTGGGGTATATCAACACAAAGGATACAGGAGAGAAAGAGAGGGAAGAGACCTTGAGACATCAAAGGTGATTTGGATATCTAGAATATACAAATATTAGGATCAAATTTCACCATGACGTGGGACCAACTCTCGGTCAACAAGCCCCATTGGGCCTACCTCATCATTGGAGGCTTCACCAGCCTGTTCATGCTGGTTTCCTTGTTCGTCAAGGAGAAGATGTACATTGGCGAAGCCACGGTAGCCACCATCTGTGGCGTCATCTTCGGTCCTCATGCCGCCAATCTTTTCAACCCCCTGACATGGGGAAACACAGATCAGATCACACTGGAATGCTCTCGAGTCGTACTTGTGGTGCAGTGTTTCGCCGTTGGAGTCGAATTGCCCAAGGCATATATGGAGAGGCATTGGAGATCAGTGGTCTTCTTGCTGGTGCCCGTCATGACTTTCGGATGGCTCATCACTAGTCTTGTCATCTGGTGGATGATAACGCCATTGAGTTGGCTCGAAAGCCTGGTGTGTGCAGCATGCGTCACAGCAACTGATCCTGTCTTAGCTTCGTCCGTTGTTGGGAAAGGGAAGTTCGCCAAACGGGTGCCGAAGCATCTCCGAGATCTGCTTTCTGCTGAATCCGGTTGCAATGATGGCATGGCATTTCCATTCATCTATCTTTCTTTCTATCTGCTCCAATATCGGCCTAATGTGAACGAGGTTGCCTACTACTGGTTCACTCATACGATATTGTATGAGTGCATATTCGGGGCTACGTATGGAGTGCTCATCGGCTACATTGGACGTCATATGATCAAGTGGGCAGACCGAAGAGGACTGATTGACAGAGAGAGCTTCTTGGTATTCTACTTTGTGCTTGCGCTTTTCTGCGCTGGGACTGGAGCTACGCTTGGAACAGACGATCTCTTAGTTGGCTTTGCTGCTGGGGTGGGATTCAGTAATGACGGATGGTTTACGGAGAAAACCGAGGAATCGCACGTATCTAACGTGATCGATCTACTGCTCAATTTGACCTACTTTGTCTATCTGGGCTCTATCATCCCCTGGGAACAATACAACAACCCATCGATCGGCCTAACGCCTTGGAGACTTGTGGTCATCGCTGTCTTCGTAGTCTTGTTCCGACGTATACCAATTATGCTAATGCTCAAACCTCTCATTCCGGATATCAAGACCTGGAGAGAAGCCTTGTTCGCTGGGCACTTTGGTCCCATTGGCGTTGGCGCTATCTTCGCAGCCATTCTAGCAAGAGCAGAATTGGAAACGGAGACTACAGTGCCATTAGCTGTAATACCTGAGGATTTTAACAGCCACAACTATGCCATCGTTCAAATCATATGGCCACTTACAACATTTTTAGTGATTACCTCGATTTTGGTTCATGGATCATCTATTGCGGTCTTCACTCTTGGCAAGCGTATCAATACATTCACGCTCACGATGTCGTACACACAAGCAAACGAACCCACGTGGATGAACCGGCTGCCGAGGATTCAGTCCACCGCCAAGACGATGTCGAAGTCCAAAGAAGAGCTAATTGGTGAGGACTCCTCAAACGAGAAGCTACCCGAATATGCACCAGGTACGCTGCCACCGATTGGAGTGCCAGGCAACTTCTTGCGGCGACAGAAAGAAGAAGATACACCCCTCGAGAAGCCAAAACCGACACGGAAGAGATCCAAATGGGAGTCAGCTATGGGACCTGGTGGACGAATCGAGCAATCTGCAATCACCCCACAAAGGCGCTCGGACCTCACGAGCCCGTCGGAAGAGTCGTCTGAAACTCTCAAGGAGAAAGGAAGTCCATCGGGTAGTCAGGAGTCCGACGAACCTCCAGATCAACTGGAGATGGAAGATGCTCAAGAGAAGCGTGATGCCGCAAAAGAACGGAGTGGCTCGAGGTACATCGAAGAGCCTGAAGTGGAAGCTTATGAAGAAGGTAACGAGCTGGTGGTTGAGGATGAGGAAGGGGAGGTTCTAGCCACTCATCACGTCAGAGGCGAGTCGAATGCTCAGAAGGAAGATCATATCCGTGATGATGTGACTGCGCTCCGTAAGGAAACAAGCGGCGAGCATGCTAAGGGCAAGTTTCACCCCCACGAGAAGACCGAGGGCGAAGAATTAGAACATAAAGCGGAGGAGGCATTGGAACATCCCGAGCAAACCTCGCGGCGATTGCTGAAAAAGTATAGTCACTGGGATGGGTGGAAGCGGAAAGAACATGGAGGTCCAGCCGAAGGGAAACCCGAAGCCCCAGAACACAAACGCGTCCCCGCACATGCATACCAGTTCGGCAACACTGTCATTGTAGAGAACGAGGATGGAGAGGTCATCAAGAAGTACGAGCTCAGTCAAGACAAAGCGAAGCGAGGTGGCGTTCGTGGTGGAGTGCAGGATGGACATGGCCATTTCGACACAAAACCAATGCGCGAGGGCCTGAAGCGTATGGGTACGTGGGCTGGTCTCCATAGTAAGGATGATGCACACGAGCCTGGTCCCGCAGGCGAAGGCAGCAGTCAACCGAGGAAACGCAAGCAGGCTGTTGTCGACCCTGACGATGACCGCATTCGTTTCACAGTCGGAACCGGTGGACGTCGGATGAGCAAGCAAGACTTCATCCAGCAAATCCAGGCAATGGACCCCAAGGCACGCATACAGGCAGTTGAGGAGAGCGATATCCCTGAGGCCGTCAAGCACGAGGTTCGAGTAGATGCAGTGGAGGAATCCCGTCAATCTCGCCCTTCCAAGGTCCAGCATGGATCCAAGCTAGCACCAGTCGACGAGCAGGACCTGGCGGATGAAGACATGCCGATAGTGCGAAGACTCAGCACAGCGGAAGATCGACCCCGTGGCAACGAAGGCTTGACTTTGACCGACTCCAACAACCATGACATCCCCTTCCACAATGTTCCCGAGAGCATACAAAAACGCGCCGGCAAAGAGGAAACGGCAGCCCAACGCCGTCGCCGTGTCGCTCTGTCGCGCAAGGACTCCGACGATGATGGCACGGCGCGTGTACCGCCACACACGGCCGGTCCTGCCCCTGGCCGCTTGTCGAGAAATCCGATGTCCATACTGGGCTCCAAGCAAGCCGAATCGCAGGGCGAAACGGCAGCTGAACGCCGTCGACGTCTTGCCGCCCTGGGCGAGGGCGACGATGCGGCAGATCAGGATAGCAGCGACAGCGAGGAAGATGGGGAAGAGAGGAGGCCGAAGGTGGGCCATACGCCCGTTCCTGAGCCCGGCCCCGTCGAGGCGAGGAGGGGCATCCGGTTCGCGGATTCGCCGGCTGTGAGTCAGGGGAGGGTGCAGTGGGGGGATGATGTGGGAAGGAAAGTGGGAAGGAAATAATGTCCATATTCCGAAATGGTTTGTGTGCATATGAAGCGTTGCATATATCTGAATTTTGGGTGATAAGGAGTCTTGTGTAGCATTTGGGCGATATACAACATGAGGGAGGCGCTTTGGGCATGCATGTTGGGAGCATATATCCTACGACTTTCTAGCATTATCATGACAAAAGAACCTTCCCTAAGTTCTGTTAGAATATACAATTGCATTGCCACACTCATTGCAACTCCAGTCTGGACAGATTCCAGTGTGGTGGACGAGTGACGTGTCGGGTCCGGTGGTCAGAGGATGGAGGATGCTGGTGAAAGAGCTGTGCTAGTTGTGAGACTGCTAAGTGCAAGTATCTAGGAATATTGTTGAAGGCGGAATTAGGGGGGAGGCAGTAGGTCAAGATTTTGCGGCGATCTTGCAACTGCTGAAAAGCTGTTATTGTTTTTGGACTGTTGGAAAGAGGACTGGAATTCCTTGAAAGCTATGTAGGCAGGGCTTCTTGGCCGTATGATCGGGCATGTGGCGTAGGCAGTGTCCTTGAGAATGGAACAGTTGGGTGCCGATACAAGGTTGGGCGGAAGGATTCTAGCAATCTGTAACAGTCCCGCGGATACCTATCGTTTCGATACTTGGGGCAACTGAAATTGTCAACCTCGTGAAAAGTGAGCTCTTATGTTCCACCAAGGCTTCACTCTTTTGGCCAATTGGATATGATGTTGGGGTGGTCATTCGCAATAGGTATAGCTGCCAGACCTGTCAGAGCTTGATTGTTTACAATAGAAATATGATCCCATATCGACTCCCGCACATTGCCATTCCATGATGGCTTCCATTACAACATCCCATTCTTCGAAATAGTAGATGATGGGCTCCACTCCTAGAGCGAGAGAAGGAGGCCTTTCTCGGGAAAACAAATTAGCAGATACTGCGCTTCGCTTCTATCCCATATTCTGGTGAGTTGGGGATTGATGAGAAGCATCCGAATCATGTTCAGCCCTCTAGGCCCCTGAGACTGATGCCTACCAGAATATGGGATAGTGAAGAAAGGCAGGTGGGTATAGAAAAGCAGAAAATAGCGGATTTGAGCCTGTGCACTGCACCCTGGTTCATGTACACTCAGCTCCAATCAAAGTCGTCAAGATCACCAAGGGTACCATCTCCTAAGTCATCAGTCCCACCCATATCGAAATCGCCAAAGAAGTCGTCGAAGGAGGCCTCCGCCGTAGCTGGGTCAACCGAGTCTGGAGCAGGGGCCCCTGTTGTAGGAGCTACCTGCTCAGTAGGAACAGTCAGGGCTTGTGACGTTTGAGCTAGTGTGGCTGCCGCGGGAATGCTTATGTTGGAGAAGTCTGTGTCTGCATTGAGGTAGCTTCCCAACCCAGGAAGGACACCTTCAATGTCTTCATTAGCATTGAGGGGTACGTTCGTCAGGTCAGCATTATTTGCGTTGCTCATGTTGCTGTTGGCGAAGCTACTTTCGTTCAAGATCTCTTGACCGATGGCAGGATCGGTGGATAACCCGAAGTCGAAGTTTAAAGCATCCTCAGCACCAGTCAGGTCCGGATCGTTGAACATGGAGTCGAAGTCGATATCCACTGCTTCCGGAACTTCCAATGAATCTTCTGCCGATACTACTGCTGCAGGCTCTGTGAGCTTGTCGTCGGGATCCTTCGATCGCGCTTGAACGTGCGACTTTACTTCAGGTGTCATAGTTATCGCAAGGCCCATGGAGTCGGCCGAGTCCTGTGGCATGCCTTCCTCATCCATGACAATTTCTTGGTTGGCGTTCTTGGGCGTCTGCTTATCGGTGTGACTTATTTCTGGTGCTGTAGAATCTGCAACTGGAGCTACACTTTCAGCGGTAGCTGGTTCCACAGCTGCGTCCGATGCAAGGTGGATAACCTCAGGATTATCACCAGCGTCGTCTATCAGCATATTCTCCTCCGGGATCTCAGTCTCTGCTAGTATAACGTCGTCCGGTTCCTTGGGTGGGCTAGCACCAAGGCCAATGCCGTTGGCGCGGTCCCTTTCAATACGCTTCTGTCGAATTCGCCGCAGATCCCTCTCCATTACCGCCTTCGCTCGTAGCTAGATAGCTTGTCAGCTATGGCCAAATTATAGATTGATCACATCTGCTTTGCGGTCAAGGGCCGACTCGGATACTGGGCCAGACATAGCAGGGAAGAGGATACAACAGTCAGTGGGGCCTTACAATCTCTACTTCGATCTCATCGAGGGCCTCATGGAATCGCTGATTGGCGACGGTCACGATCTTCGTGATACGCATCTTTGTGAGTCCCGTTTGCTTGGGGTTTTGGCATTCGGGATCCCTCAGTATCTTGGCTGTCTGCAACAGCTGCAGAGTGTCAGTATCTTATCTTGACATTACGATCTGTTGCTCAGCCTACAACAAGATTGAGCATAGCAGGTAGAATCTCCAACGGATGCTGGGGACTCTGCATGTCCGCCATCTTATGCTGGAGCTCCACTGCCGCAAAGAACAAACAGAGTAGAGTTAAAAAGAGAGATTTGGTAGGTCTTCAATATGTTAGTAGATAGAGACGTCTTATATAATAGGGAAGTACAATGCCCCACTGTGCCAGACAGCGGAACTATGTGGATAGAAAGCAAACTCGTCGAGTGAAGCTGCAGCCGAACAGGTGAAGTGAGCATGCCAAGCGACTAAGCTAGTCTAGGACTAGTATCTGTAGAACTATTCGCGATTCGCTGCTCACAACGAAAAGTGACAGGAACAATAAGAAAATCACAATCGACAGGAGAAGACTTATCCTGAAGTTCCACACGGTTGAGTAAACACTTACGCATCACAAGAGGAGATGAGGACAAATACATCAAGCGTGCTTCAGATATATGGATGTCTACTTTGCCTGCAGAGGGCACGCTTTTCCTCACCCAGACTAGTTCGAAAGCGGCAGCCAACCTAAAATCTGTGGGAGCTCTTGGAGAAATCCCACCTTCTCCAATTCCTTCCCTCTTCCTATCTTCATCGAACATATCCACCTTCGACTCTCGGCGCCAGGGACTTGAGTGGCTTTCCATTCCTCTCTCTTTCCTTCGTCTTTTCTTCATCTCCTTGGGTCTCGTTCTTCTTGTGCCATTGCTTCCTCGTCGATCCTTCGCCAGGCGCTAATCGAATACTCCGCGGTCCTTGCCCATCAGATTTCTGCTTGCAAATAGCTTACCTGGCGTTACTTGTATTCGACCAAGCACGCGCGACCCCACAGGCTTCATAGATCATAGCCATTCACCGCCCTTTACCGATACCCAATATCCTCACCACCGTGCCTCGGGTAGTCCCACGCCCGTCTTCAGGGCAACCTTCACTCTCTAGCATCAGCTTCTCCTACCATCCTTGCACTACGTCGAGACTTCTCTGTTCTTTGGCTTTATTACATGGCCAATCTGGACATTATGTCGACACCGTCCTCAATGTCCCTCCCTCCCCCGCCGAGCTTTGCAGGAGCTCCCGGCCAGCAGCAGTATGAAAATGGAACGATCAACGGTCAAGGCAACCCAGCCCACATGCCCCCTCCACCCCTGCCTCCTGTGGTCATTCCACAGAACAACAACCCTATACCAACTGCCATTACCTCCCCAGGGGGTGATTCGAACGGCATGATGTCGCCTTCATCAGGCTCGGGCAGCTTTGTCCGTCGCGCAGCACCGGAGCCCAATAAGCGTGCGCTTTATGTGGGAGGTTTAGATCCAAGAGTTACGGAAGATGTTTTGCGACAAATATTTGAAACTACGGGACATGTACAGAATGTTAAGATTATTCCGGACAAGAACATGGGAGCCGTAAGTAGGGAGACTTTCTTTCGTCTTGTACAGAGCTGGTTTTCGGTGACGCGCTGTTTCGAAAACCCTTCACCCAGCCAGACGCGCTAACATCCGTTATCGGGGTCCCTTTCGCTGTCTCGTTTGCTTGCATCCCGCCCACAACACAATTCAAGTTTCCCTCTGAACCACATTGCCTCGTATTATCTCGCTCCTGTGATTTTTCTCTGCTCACTAGCTTACCACGACTAGAGCAAGGGCTTTAACTACGGGTTCATTGAATACGACGATCCAGCGTCAGCGGAACGAGCAATGGCAACTTTGAACGGGCGTCGCGTCCACAACGCGGTCAGTACATACTTCGTCGCAAGCCTTAGTAGACGCAGTATTAACAGCTTTAACAGGAAATTCGTGTGAACTGGGCCTATCAATCGAACAATTCCAACAAGGAAGATACTTCCAACCACTTTCACATCTTTGTTGGTGATCTTAGCAATGAGGTCAATGATGAAGTCCTGCTTCAAGCCTTTTCGGCTTTTGGCTCAGTCTCTGAAGCTCGTGTCATGTGGGACATGAAAACTGGCCGCTCCCGCGGCTACGGTTTCGTTGCGTTCCGTGATCGTGGAGAGGCGGAGAAGGCACTGAGCTCAATGGACGGAGAATGGCTTGGGTCTCGTGCAATCCGCTGCAATTGGGCGAACCAGAAAGGTCAACCTTCCATCTCTCAGCAAACTGCAATGTCTTCAATGGGAATGACTCCAACCACCCCCTACGGCCATCACCACTTTCCCACTCACGGTATGCAGAGCTACGAGATGGTTGTTGCGCAAACTCCGCAATGGCAAACGACATGCTATGTTGGTAACTTGACGCCTTACACCACTCAGAATGATTTGATTCCACTCTTCCAGAACTTCGGGTTCGTCGCAGAGACACGCTTCCAGTCCGATCGTGGATTTGCTTTCGTCAAGATGGACACCCACGAGAACGCCGCGATGGCAATATGTCAACTGAGTGGCTACAATGTCAACGGTCGTCCCCTCAAATGCAGCGTAAGTGATATCCTTTCCATATCATACGAAGAGCTGCTTATTAAATGTGGCGCAGTGGGGCAAAGATCGTCCTCCAACCGGGCAGTTTGATCAATACTCACCACAGCAGCCTCAGACCCCTTCATACTCCCAAGCCTCGCCCGCCTACGGCTTCCCTCAATATGGTGGACCTCAGGGTATGACTCCTCAAGCCGGACCTCATTCGGCTGGGCCAATGTCGGGGTATCCCCACCAGCAGTCTCCTATGGGAGCTCCAAGCCCTGCTGGTCGCGGTTACCAAGGCTATGTCGGGCAAGGAGGTCCCAGCATGGCCCCACAAGGCTATGCTCAGATGCCTCATAGTGCTGGTGGTGTTCCTGGTAGTGCTGGTGGATATGGCCGTCCAGAACCAATGCAGCAAGCTGGCTACGGTGGCCCTCCGCCAAGCGCTGGCGGATATCAACACCAACCTGCCAATTACGGCGGTTACCAAGGTTGAAATCGCCCAAAGGTTCGAACGACACGAGGCCTGACGTTTCCTACATTCCACGACAAATCAATTTCCTCAGTCATACGGCGACACTCAGGATGTTTCTAGCGAGGGGCCCGAGACATCTCGCATTCGCACGGCGGTACGTTATTCTATCTCGACGGTCTTGAATAATTTCACCAGCTCTACTGGCTCGATGGTGGTGGTTTCAACGGCACGCTTTTAATCACTTTCACAGTTTCTTCCTTTCACTTCAGTTGATCTGGGTGTGTCTTGTGATCAGTGTCATCGTCATCATAAAAAGCCTTCCATTTCATTGTAGCAGACGCACTTGATCATACTGCAGCTTTGGATGAGTGACGAATCTCCTTCGTGTGCTGTTCCAACTGTTGGGCCAAGATTCGCTCACGATACCCCATTGTACCTTAGTATTCTTCCGCAGACGCGAGGTTACGGGTTGTTCTTTATATAGGAGAATAGGAGATGGCATGCATTGTAATCTTGTTGATAACACGCCCAACAGTGTTGCTATTGGCTTTCCTGAAGGCTAAAAGTCCGATTCAGTCTTCGAGCTTGGGAGTCTGTAGACCGCGACACAGACTGCTGTATCAATAATATGTTGGACCAAACTGCGTTCTCCCGGACTCGAGCTATCTCCAAGACTGATAAGCTCAAGGGATTTGAATGTAGAAGCTACACTGTCTTTTACACAGCAGTGGTCACCAGTCGCACCGCCTCATCCCCCACCGGGTCTAGGGTGAGCGCCGCTTTATTCTCGAGCGACGCGGGTGAGCAGGTAGTAGCGGTTTACACTGCATACCTTGATCAGGGAGGAGGACTTCTGGAAATGTGGAGCTCTCAGTGTGCCGTCTTATCACTTGCGCCAATTATAACAACAGGTCTTGAGCTTTACAAGTATAACAGTCTACGGTACTTGACGCTGACCATTAAATGTATAATCGGTGGTCACAGATAGAAGACGCGTTCGCTGCCTCCTTACACCAATGCAAAGCTACTGGTCTGATATTTTACAGGTACCCCTGTTTGCGGTCCAGGACCATAACGGTGCTTCTGCTACGAGCTGCCGCATAGATAACGATATCCCCTACTCTCCCCATACTTCCATAGCGTCGCCATATCCTCAAACGCCATTGGTGTCGTGGGCGGTCTACGCTCTCAGAATACGGCGTAGGATCGGCGGTAGGTCAGGCTAGATATAGAACTCAACACTTCCTACAGACGCACGAGCTTTTGACAGCTACGGCCGCCCACTGGCATTTGAGGGAGGGAAGGCTGCCGGAAGATGATTTTTTAGAGACTATACACCGATATGGTGATAGAGGTTTGCATGGGCGTGGCGAGCTATTGAAGCTGTTGCTGTAGCTTACAGGGCAGGTGTTGGTCACTGCGAATGTCAATGTTAATAACGTCCGCTCTGCAGGATAATTCGACGGTGGAGCTTTGCGAGGTCTAAGGTTTTTGTGTTGATGTATTGTACTGCCTGCATACACACAACTCCAATGCTTGTGCTTGTTTGGTGTGAAGCAGGGGCAAGGAGCACGATGACTACGGGACTTGGGGATCGATCTTGAGGTTCGTATGCAAAACGTCGTAAAGGTGGTAATCGAAACTCAGCAGGACCTACTTGGTTCTGGCGATTCTAGATAGGTATTAGGAATATTAATCTTTCTTGAATGAATGTTGCAACCGCTTGTTATCGCTTTATAGTGGACCTACGCTCGAACAAGATGAGCAGGTCACAATTACTTTGAGGTATATCCTAACCATAAACGCGTAGTCCAACCGATGCTATTTGAGCTGGAAATAAGATCCTGCATCCTAGCTGCAGTACGGATGGAGCTACGATGGGGTGTTCCTTCGGATATGGCAGACAAGAAGCTCTCGGATTGGCTAATCTCCTCTCCTTTCCCCTTCTTGACATCCACCGTAACGATCAATCCCCTCGACCACGACGTCCGACTACTAATCTACGTGAAGCGCCATCTCGATCTCGCACTCGTCTTTAAACTTGTCTGATCCCAACTGCTAAGCCTTCTGTACTGTTTTGGAGAAGCGGTCCCAGTCCTCCTCTCTACCCCTGCGTATACCATGGCGCCTCTTATTCCAGGTGTAGGTGGCGGAGATTGTTTTGACCTTTTTTCCGATTTCTGAACGGAGTCCTTGCTCCTTGATTAACGTGCTGAAGGGCTTTTCGAATGTCTTCCAAGAATCGAATGGCACCACCCCCCCGCTAAGAGATCGTCGTGGTCATTCTGGACCGTCGCGGCATTATCAGTGTTCAATCTAAACAGGTTGGCCTCGTCGCCAAGGGCGGCGCGCTCTCGTGTGAGGAGGTCACGTCTGCTTCTATGCCCCATATTGGTGGTTCCATTGCTCTTGGGTTCGATCTGGCCTGTCAGGACGTTGGCAATCAGCAGAGTCATCAGAGTGAACATTCCAAAACTTACTTGCGTGATCAAGGATTGCCTTCATGTCAGCAACGATCCGATCCAATCTCACTGAGTTGCGAATGTATCGCAAAAAAGATCCGGGGCGATAACATCGTCCAAACTGACAAAGAAGGAGAGCCCTCAGCGTTTGTGGGACTGCAGGCGAGCTCAACAGAAAGAGTCAGGCAATGGGTTGTCCGTGTCGTGTACGAAGACTCGGCATTACCCCTGTATGGCTCGCAAACCCAAGCCCAACCGGACAGCGATCTTTCTCCATTTGTATGTAATCGCACTGAACGCTAAAACTCCAGGAATTAGCAGACTATAGGCCGTGTTCCAAGGTCTACAGAAAGGTCGTATGGCGCGCACGATTCTAGATGACCTGTAAAAGCCAGCAATGGCCTCCTTCCATCGACCCTGGCGCCAAAGGCTCAATGCTAAATAGCGGATAGCACGGAGTGTGTCGTTATGCTCCTCGCCCATCAAATTTTTTCTTTGCTCGACGACCTTCGCGTAAAATGCGTCGCATTCCTCCCATCGCCGCTGTTTCTCGAGGTATCTCGCGAGCCGCACTCTTCCAACAATCGTGTGTGGGTGATTGTCTCCAAGTACGTCAATTCTACCTTTCAAAACACGCAAGCTGATGATTACGGCTTCCTGAAACCGCATTTGTTCGAAGCGAACCTCCGCTAGGTCGGATTCGTAGCTCAGATAGTCCAGATGTTTCTCGCCTAAAGTATCTTTACCAAGAGTAACAACCCGCACGCTCAGTTTTTCTGCCTCTTCAAGACGTGACTGCTCCAGGTAGTACCAGACCAAACGGTTTGCGGCGCGTAGGCTGATTTCATGCTTTTCTCCAAGATGCTTTTCGCTATCTTCGAGCGCTTTCTTAACCAGGCTCTCTGCCTCACCCAAACGTCCCTGGGATCTGATCACAACAGCTAAGTTCAGCCTGCTATTGACTATGTCCGGATGTGTTTCACCCCACAACCTGCAGTTAGCTTGCAAAATGTGCATAAACTCTGTCTCTGACTGTTGCAAAAGGCCCTCGTGGTAATGAACAGCGGCTAAACCTTGGAGATTTGCTAATATTCGCGGGTGCTCAGGCTCAGAATTGGTCTTTAATCGCTCTAGTATATGTGTTGTCATCTTCTTTACTTCCGACCACCGGTTCAATGTCGCCAGATCTACGCAAACCAGGAGCATTGCATCCAAAGTTTCAGCGTGCTCCGAACCCACTACACGTGTCAGTTTATCAACCAGTTGACGCTTTAATGTCAAGCTCATCTGGATACGACCCTGGCGAGAATGAATGACTGCTAGAGTGCCCATACTTCTGAGGGTAGAAATGTCTAATTCGCCTAAGACGCTTCGTTGAGTTGCCAAAACCTGCGAGATGAGCTGCTCTGCTTCGGACAGACGACTTTGCTGACTATAAACCGAAGCCAATTTAGCTCTCGTGTCAAGTGTCGCGCGATGATGCTCGCCAAGTATGTGTGCCCGGATCTGCGAAATGTGCAGATAGACCTTCTCGGCCTTCGACCATAATCCCAATGATTCATACACGGTCGCCAATCTAGAAGCTAAAGCGAGCGTGACTGGATGACTTTGTCCGACTTGTTCCACTCGGGTCTTTGTTAAGTGGAGGAGTATCGGCTCTGCATCTGACCAGCGCCCTTGCTCCGCGTAATTTTCAGCCAAATACGATAGCAAATCTGTGGTTTCTGGGAAGCGCTCATTCAAACAATCTAGAATGCTATCAATGAAACCATTCTCTTCTTTTGATATCGTTGTCTCCATAAGCAGTGGCGAGTCAGCTGGCGGCTCCATGAAGATCAATGGCGGTCCATCCGGTGTCTCCTCGATTCTTCTCCATTGCCCTCTTTCGACCATCCTATTTATAGATCTAGTGTCCACGTTCATCGACATTCGGGAGTAACCTGGATCATTCTTCAAGTCTTGGAGTAGTCTAATCTGCAAGACTTCAGCTTCTTTGAACTTCCTGGTGGCTACTAACACCGAGGCTTGCGTGAACTTGAGCCCAATAACACAACAATTCCACGGACCGAAAACACGTTCTGTATCTTGTATTACCCGGCAAAATTCTGCTTCGGCTTTACGAAGCTCATCTCCTTCGTACTGAAAGCCCGTCGTTTCGTGCAAGAGACCCGCAGACGACAGGGTTTGAAGCTCCCCATTGCGATAATGTGCTTTAACAATCGTTCCTCTTGCCAAATCGACCTCTTTGTTGATGTCTTGCGTACTGCGTTGAGCATTCTCTAGCCAACGTAAAGACAGACACTCATTGGCTGCCGTTCCAAAACCAGTCTTGTAGCAGAACGCCATTTGGAATGCGTCATTGACCTGTAGTTGTTCAGGAGATGATCCTTTCGATCGATTGCATATACAGGTAAAGATATAATTCTGCACGCGAAGATGTTGTTTCATGAGAGGATAGAAGCTTTTAGCAATCTAGTACAGCTTAGGCTTAGGCCTGCGAAATCAGGTCTTGAATCGCACTTACTCCGAATTCAACCCGAGTATGATCGATCTCCTTTTGTTCTGCATCCAATGAGGATGGGCCTGGTTGCCTATAAATCGATCAGACCGAAACCCTCACGCATAAAACTATACTGAACAACTTACTTACCAGCGGTAACCCAAGAGTATAATCAAACCCCCGAAGTTTGTAGCTCGCTTTTTAGAGTCAGAGACGATAACTGAAAGAAAGAAATAGATCAGATCTGCCTTCTCATTGGCAGACAAACTCTGTGTAGACTCGACTTGAGAGCAAGCAAAATCTCTTAGGGTATCTTCATGCTTCATACGGTCTAGTAGTTCGTAATCATCAAGCGGCCACTGGCTCTCACATTTGTTGTTAGCAACAGAATCTCCGGGTGACGGCTTGTCGAAGAACAAAAGCCAAAGACATAGCAAACCGAAAGAGTATACATCCAGCTTTCTTGCTGCCGGCGCTGTAAAGCCACGGTGATGGTATTCAGGCGCGTCCCATGGCCGCGATCTAGGTGGATGAACCAAGATGTTATCTGTGTTGCCTATGGCCCATCCTGCGTAGCCAAAATCTGCCAATTTTGCGTACGTTTCGCCAGCCCCGTCCCTGAAGACCAGGGTATTTGCGGGCTTGAGATCACCGTGGCTCATGTCTACTGCGGGTCAAAGGAGTTCTCACTCATCAACAAGAGGATGCATACCATTCGAATGCAAAGCTATTAGAGCATTCGCGACGTCACTACAAAGTCCTAGCCTTTGATGCATGGTGGTCGCCCTTCCCTCTTCCGAAAACATGAATGACTCTAGGTCGCCTAATTGGCTCTTTTCCAAGATCAGCACTGGCCAGACTCTTTCACTTTGCGGAGGGATCTCCCAGCATATCCCCTCTAGATTTACGATGTTCTGGTGATGTTGTATCGATGGATGCCTCAGAACAGAAGTTTCGGACACTAAGGCATTGAAAGCCTTTTCTTCATCCTCGCTGTCTACCAAGGACCTTTCTGCAAGCTTCGTTCGTTTAAATGCAAAATCAACACGTCTGCTTAGACTCGACTGCCATATTTTGGACGTAGCACCGAGCCCCATCTGACCACGACCTTTTTCCCATGTCACAGAGACAAAGTCGATGTCGTAGTATTGTGCTACAGCCAAGAATGAGATTAAGTCATTGTGCGGATTCATGGAGGGTATTTCGATAGTAGACCGGTACCGCGAATGTCCTGAGCCATGTGTATGACTGGACGACCAGGCTACCTGGTCAGACGAGTTCCCTGACATGCTGTGATAAAAGTAGAAAGTATGTTGTAGAGAGGCTCAGAGGTAGGCAGCAGCTTACCCGGGGAGCCGGGATCACCCGGCGTCGCGCCACCCTAGGACGGAGAGAATCAGAAAATCCTCATAGAATTAATTCTGTATATACTAGCAAGTCTCTGAAGCGATCATTAGACATGTGATTAGTCCGGAATTAGTACAATTGAAGCTATATATAAAATTTCAACCCATACAGCTTATTGCTTACTAGCTCTATCGATGTCGCCGCCGCAAATGGGAACACCTGCCCGACTAGCCCCAAGTCGCTTACAAGCAGCTTGGGGCCCGTCCCGGGTGTGACGGCGCGGTGTAATTTTGCCTTAGGCCAGATACCGGTCCCTAAGGGAGCGCCCTAAGCTCTAGGGGCGGCCCCTTAAGAAGGACGTTATCAGCTTGCACGTCGTTCATTGGGAGTTTGGAGATGCAGCCCGTTGCGATTGATGGTCTCGTCTCCATACTTGCCCATTGCGATTGGGCAAGTTCGTTGAATCATCTCTCCTTCTGCAGCATCCTACTTATCTGCACCTCCATCTCTGGTGTCTCCAACGACTTCGCCTTCGCCTTCGCGCTGTAATGTCCATCGAGGAATCTTGCTAGTCGGCTCAGCCATGCTGGAAGGTTGGCAAAACTCAACACTGTCAGAGTTAATCTTGGTCATCGTATCATGCGAGCGCATTGAGATAGCTCCATGCTACGGTCATAGATAAATCCTTAGTAATGCTTCAACAGAGGCCTTTACGCTTTGTAGAACGCTGACACTCTATGGCAGTTGTTGAGGCAGTTGTTGACACCATATTCTCACCAAGGCAACCCTGTCTCGACTACTGCCGTCTGAGTACGCAGGGTAGCTTCAACGTCTACCTCTTCTCGACCCAGATCATATAGCCTGCAGTCAACAGCATCAACGGGACGGTCATGACAATGAAGAGCCAGAATTGCCGCGCAAAGACGAAATGGGTATTGATTTCTGATGCATTCGCCTGCTGTGCTTGTATGAGGCTGGAGCTGAAAATCGTCTGTCCCCGCGCTTGTCGATCAGTGATCCTTCCTATGTATTGACATGCTTGGAAAGGGACATACCGCAATGAATGTAGCTGGCAGGTACAGAGTTCCAAGCACGGAGAGGGCTTTGAGTGCTCTTCCGTCTTTTCTGCTTTGTTCTGCAAGTTTGACTAATGTCTCGTTCTCACGTTTGGCATGATAAGCTATATCTCTCAGCGTTTCGATGTCCTTGTGCAGAGCAACACCATTTCTGGTCAGGTTCTCGTCGTTGCGGTACTCGAGTATCTTGAACAGCTTATTCCATCCGTTAGCACCTGACACTTGAATGCAGTGACAACATGACTGCGACTCACGAGCTCTAGAGTGCCTTGAGATCGATCCAGGATAGCGGCTACGGCTCTACGGTGTGTCCTTAACTGTGTCGAATGCGCATCTAATTCTAGCAATAATTCTCCTTCATCGGAGTTGTACATACGCCCACTGAAGCTTCGGCAGTACGCCATGCACCCTTCAGCCACCTCGAGATGAGCATCCAAAACATTCAAAATTCGCAACAGTCGTTCACGAAGGTTTTGTACCCGTTGACTGTCCTCAAAGGTTATGATATAATCATGTTTGTGCTGTCGACCAACGCGCGAAAAGCAGGCCTTTTTGTCCTATCTCTCCTGTCAAAATGACGTCGATCCAAAGCACAGATTTTCCGCTCGAAACATACCAAACTGTCCACTTCTTGCCGAAGGTGGGCTATGTAATCCTTCCAGTCTGCTGCCATCGCAAACAAAAGTACGATATGAAGCGTTGCTGGATGACTCGATGGTGATTTCGACCGCTGGGTATCTATACATCGCCTTTGCATATCGGCGGAAGGTTGTAGGAAGATCCAAATTGTGTTATTGGTAGAAGCATTGTATTGCTGGTATACAGCTGTTTGCCTTAAGGACCATGGCGATTCTGTTGATCGTTCGTTGCGAGCAACGTACCGCACAGCGTAGCAGAACTCTGAGTGTATGCTCGTCAGCCTTCAACATTGTGAAATTCACCGTCATGAATGCCACGAGGGGGACTAATACTTGCCATAATGAACTTCCTCTGAGACACGCCCAGCTCTCAACGAAACGGAACGTCGAAATCCATTCCAGATGTTTTCATCCTCGCTGGTCTTGAAGCCGAAAGAATGCAAACAATCAAGGAAAGGAGCAAAGACTTGGTGACAGCATAAGAGTGCCTGAAACGCCTCTAAAGTGATACTGAATTGATCCCACGAATACTCTTGCCGAAATACACTATTGTGGCCATAAGCCAATGACATGTTTATTCTATACTTCCAATTGCCCACTTACTATACCAGATCCGTTCGTATGGTTGACAGACTCTAGAATCAGCTACTTAGCTAATGTTTAAAGACGAGACTTTTCGACATTCTCGCCTCCAAGAAGCTATATATAGCTGAGATATCCTCAAGTCTGATAGATTGGGCCCCTTCGAGAGGTCAGTCCAGCCCCACGTCGAATAAGACCGGGGAGTGAAATTGACCACGTACAATCTTCCAACACCTCGATGTCATTTTCATTTTTGAATAACCTCGAGGAGTCCTCCAGCAATCGTTGGTGGTAGAAAACTCTGTCTTCACCAAGCAGAGGAGTGGTTTCAAGCCCGATCGGGTATTCCGCAAGTGAGTCTGCACGCATCTCCCAGCATTGCGACCCTTGATCAATTGAGAAGTTTTCAACTATCCGACAGGCCTGATTGATTGACCGAATATCTGAGGTCTTCGGACGTGAAGATATATTAATGAGGCTCTAATGATCTAACCATGCATGATGTGCTGATGCCCTAGCTACCCCGCGTCAAAACATGAGACCCTTAGGACTGGTATATCAGAGCCTTGAGCCTTGAGCATTCGGTGTCTATCTTCCGCAGATCCTGCTCAGTCAGACCATTGCACATATAACATGGAGAATCAGGTTCTTGAAGGCCGATACGTTAAGAAGCACAAACTTCACAGCCTCCTTCAGCAGTTGTTCCCAACCGGAAACTACACCGTAGAGGTCTGCTGAAACGCCTTGTCTAGCGGTGCATGGCTAAGAGAGACATAGGAAAAGCGCGGAAGGTTTGTTTTGACGGCTCCACGTCAACTAACCAAGGTACATGAATGATCTTCTCTGCGCCTCATTGCCTCCCTGAGCCTTGTGACTAGGACGAGATCAAGACGCTTGCATGAGGTTGGCCGAGACGCAGAGGCCCTTTTGCAGAGCCAACAAGTGTGTCCTGATCCTTTTCGGTGTGGATCACTTGTGCTCATTCTGACTCTACAGTCTTATGCAGCACAGCCTGATGACTCGAGGACGCTGCAGCCTCGAACCCTTTGCCCACATCGTGCAAGGCTCTTCGACTCCTAAGCTTCAAACTCAATTTTTCTAGCTACATATCATCATCTGTAAAGCAAGGCTTCATGGACTACCGCCCGACTGTTCGCCTTCCCAGTGGCCAAAGTACTCAACGATCTCAGCCTCGCGTATGCTAATAATTGACTATAGAGCTGTTTCCACACCGGCAGAACTGCACGTAGGGAGCAATTGAGGGGTAAAGAGACAAGTTTGGACAGGGAGCGCCAACACATTCCCTCTCTACGCCCGAAGAAGATCAGCCAATTTAGGCTCCAACGTGGTGCTTGAGGTGCCGGAGTCGTCCCTTCGATGTTCCGATCGGGGTCTCTATGTACCTCAATCTTCCTGACTCCCGATTTTTCCGATCCTGAAAAGTGCAGCGACAAAAGAGGATAGAAGTACATGGAGTTATTGAGAGCCACGATACTGTCTCTGCGCTGCGAGTGCTCCGACCGACGATCATCATTTGTGCCTGAAGGAAGCCTTGATAATATCATCACGACCGCTACGATCAAAGCAGCTTTGAGAGGATCCGGGGCGCAGCTACATAGAGAACAAGAAAATATCGAATCAATCAGGCAAGGAGGCAGGAAGACCTTCGCAATATTAGTCTCTATATACAAAGCCGATCGGATCGTGAGTTTTATTGAGAACGAACAACTGCAGAAAGCCGGAATCGATTCGAAACTACCCTACAGCAGCAGGGCTGATCTTGAAAGAATACTTCCAAAGATTGACGCGGTGGATTTCTTTGAGAAACAATGGGAGTTCACTGCTCCTGTTTTCCGACGCCGTACCGGTCACCGCTGCCTGTATGAGCGGACCATCTTCCCTTTTGTCGAATCAGCTATCCATGGTGAAGGCAGTTTTGGGAATGTCTACAAGGAAAAGCTACATGACAGCCACATTACAGCTGATTTCGTGGCACATAAATCTTCGGTAAGTCCTCTCCTTAGTTTAAGAAGAGTCCTTAGAAACCAAAGTTGGGATCTATTCTTGAAGAAAAGACCACGGATAATACACCTCTGGACCTAAAGTGGAATACAAACTTGGCAAAACATTGTTTGAGCGCCTTGAAAGGTCAAGATTTGGAATTGCCTGCCCCAAAGTGTCACGACATTTCTTTTCACAGCTATTCGAGAGATACATCAGAACCCTTTAGCTGATGTTACTGTAGGACCTGACTGTCATGAGGAAGGAATTGAAAGCGACACACCCAACTCATTCTAAGGACTTCGAACGTGAATGTCGAGTTCTCTCCTTCCTCAACTGTTTAGATCACCCAAACATTGTCGAGCTTCTTGGTTCTTACACTCATAATGGTATCCATAGCCTAATTTTCCCCGTCGCTGAATACGACCTCAGCAAGCTGCTGGGAAGCCCGCAAACATCGACTTTCGAGTCGCAGTCGGACTACCTTTATGCGTCTTGTGGGCTCGCATCTGCACTTGACAAGCTTCATTCATTTTCATCGAAGGTTCTTGACATCTCGCTCATTGGCTGTCATCACGACCTAAAACCTCAAAACATATTGGTTCAAGATGGGCAATTCTTGCTTGCTGACTTTGGACTTACCACTCTCAAGGAAGTCACCGAAGGCTCAAAAACTATATGGAAGACAGGAGATAGCCGATACCTCGCACCTGAGTGCGAAGATGTGGACAATGGCTTCCAGCCCGGAGAAGTCGGGCGCAAAAGCGACATCTGGTCGTTTGGCTGTGTCTTGTTAGAGCTTGTAACGTACATTATGCAAGGCCCTGACGGAGTGAAAGCATTCGAGCAGTCTCGCAAGGTAATACTGAATGACAGATGGACGGTATACTCCTTCCACGCCGGCCCTAAGCCTAACAAAGGTGTCGAAGCATGGCTTACAGAGTTGACTAAGAATGCAACGACCGCGTGCAAAGGCTTGATTGGGCTAGTATGTGAAATGCTGCACATCGAGCCTAAGGATCGCCCGGACAGCGGTCAAGTAACTCAGCGCTTACGTTTCTGGACTCTGGAGAGTAAATTCAGCAACGTGGACGGCACGCTAAACGATATGGTCCTCCACGGAAATGACCTCAACTTGATAGTTGAAAAGGAGCGCCTGCTTTCCTGGGCCCAAACGATGGGCATAACGGGTTTGGCAAGCCAGAATGGTGACACCGACAGTCTCCTGACAGCTGATGACACCTTCTACCGAACTTTCCAATACCTCAAAATGATTGCACAGCAGGTCACGGCCATGATGCAACCGCAAGATGATTTATATGCTAGGTCTACCAGACTTCGTATGATCAATGACGAAATTGTGCACGCGCTACCAGCAAGTTTTCAGGTCACTATCAATAGTCTGCTAGAGCAAAAGTTACTACGCACGGATGACCTAGGCGTTCTCCAAAAGATACGGCAGACCTTCGATGAAGCTTCACAATATCGAAGTATCGGAACACTAGCCGCTGTGAAGTATATGCACGAACTCTGCCAAGCGCCTGCAGATGGTCACGGTAGGCGTATGCAGCTCAAATCCGTATCACGGAAATCACACAAGTCGTTCAATCATTTTAAGATCGATGAGGTGTGTGCCGAAGGTTGGCCTCCAACCCAAGCGCTCGTTGAGGAGGTTGAGTATGAAGAGCACTGGGTTAGCCGTCTGGGTGACGAACTCTTTGATCGAATCGGAGCAGTCTTAGAGCTCTTACGGACTGCCTCGCGATCAGATAAAGAGATGAGACTGTTATCTCCAATGGGCTGGTTCCACGAGCCACAGAACCACACTTTCAAGATGGTCTTCAACATACCTAACTCAACAGAAGCCGGCGAGAACAACACACCTCAAATCGAGACTTTGAGACAGTACATAGAAGCCTATGAAAAGCATCGCCCAGCCCTTGAGGATCGGTTTCTGCTGGCTCGTCGACTAGCCGCTACGCTTTCAAGGTTACACAAAGTCAAATGGGTGCATAAGAACATCTCAGCTTTCAGTATCATTTTCTCGCTGCCATCAACACATCGTACCCCTCATGGCATACCGTCACCATACCTTGTAGGCTTCAATTACAGCCGTCCAGATGATTCAGATTCATGGAGCAAAACGCCTCAGTATTGCATGGCAGTCACTGATTATTGCCATCCGGAGTATTTGAAGCAGACAAAGCGGGTCAGGTATCAACCCCGGTTCGACTGGTATAGTCTCGGTTTAGTACTGCTGGAAATTGGACTTTGGAGAACCTTAGGCAGCATGACAAGAGGAAAGCAAACTCTGCCACCTGAAGAGCTTCTCGAGCATGTTTTGCTGAAATATGTGCCTCAGCTTGACTTTTATATGGGAAAGGGATACAGGAAAGTTGTCAAGAAATGTCTAAAGGGACAGGTTGGAATGGAATCAATGATGAAAGACGGTGATAGCACTGAGCCTGGGGGGCTTGAGTTTACGCAGACCGTGGAGGAACAGCTTGCAAATTGCTCCTTGTGATTCTTACCTAGTACGGGAACAGTTTATGAGAGGCTATTGGACAGGACCAAATTGTTTTGAAGGACTGACAACGATTTCTACTTGAACACGGCAAGCCTGAGATTTCATGCGTCGCCGCAATACTCATTGTATCCTTAGTTTGTCAATCATTCGTTTACCTTGAGCACGTCGGGCCTAGTTCAGGTTTATGCTCGATAGAAAAGTCCGAATTCTCGGGTTAGACTGCCAAGACTGAAACTCTTGGCGCTTGGGGAGAAACTCCATGACTTTATCCCTCTCAAATCATCGCGTTTCAACGGCGCTATGACTGGCCTACGCATCCACCAGCGGACATATTTCGTCCCGTAAAAGATAAAAGACGTCACCATGAGCGCTCAGCGACTTGTATCACGCCTTGGGCGCCCTGCTCTCCGCGTCCCTCTCACTCGCCGCTACCTACACTACCATCCTATTACCACAGCCGGCGGACTCCAGCCTACTCACATATCCACAGCTCTAAGATACGGCAGGAGACGAACTTGGCCGTTTGGCACTTCCTCAGTACACAAACTCACGGTGGTACGAAATGCCTCCTTCGCCAGAGTGCTACCGAATCTGGCACTCAAGCTCGTGCGGATACCGGCAATGTTTGGCGCTGCCTTGATTGGAGGACTGGCGTATTTGCAGTACCAAGCTACGCAGGCTGGCAACTATGCTATGGATGCTCTGCGAAAAGGAGGGGAATTGGCCAGTAATAGTGCTGGAGGCCTGTTTGAGGGTGCGAAGAACGTTCTAGGGCAGACTCAGACGGGTTGGGAGAGGACGAAAGAGGGAATCGAACTGCCGACTTGGATGAAGGGAATGTTTGAGGGGGGAGAAAAGACAGGCAATGGCCCAGGCGACGGTGGACCCGAGCCAAATCAGAGCAAAGGTGGAGCTGCAGCTGTGGCTGGGACTGGGGCAGCGTTCGGTTATACTCTTAGTCCGGAGGAGGACGAGAGGAGCGCCGAGGAGGGTGCAAGAGATGATCAGATGATGATGTTAACGAAGAAGATGATTGAGATTCGGAGTATCTTGCAGGTGGTGGGGCAATCAAATGCTCTTGTCTTGCCGTCAATCGTGGTGATAGGATCTCAATCCTCGGGAAAGAGTTCGGTCTTGGAAGCTATTGTAGGGCATGAGTTTCTGCCGAAAGGATCGAACATGATTACCAGACGGCCGATTGAGCTGACGCTCGTCAACACACCAGACGCACAGGCCGAGTATGGAGAATTTCCAGCGCTAGGACTAGGCAAGATTACAGACTTTGCTAGTATTCAGAAGACCTTGACGGATCTAAATCTGGCGGTGCCGGCAAAGGACTGTGTGAGCGATGACCCGATTCAACTTTCTATATATTCACCGAATGTGCCGGATCTTTCTCTCATTGATCTGCCTGGATACATTCAGGTGTCGGGATTGGATCAGCCGCTCGAATTGAAGCAGAAGATTGCGGACCTGTGTGATAAGTATATTCAGCCACCGAATGTTATACTGGCCATTTCTGCTGCTGATGTGGACCTGGCAAACTCTACCGCGCTAAGGGCCAGTAGGAGAGTGGATCCGAGGGGCGAGAGAACCATCGGTGTGGTAACGAAGATGGACCTCGTTGAGCCTGCTAGAGGAGCTAGCATCCTTAGTGATCGCAAGTATCCGCTACGTCTTGGCTACGTAGGTGTTGTGAGTCGCGTGCCACCGACTACGGGAGGGTTGTTCACGAGAGGAAGCGGCAATATCACCACTGCTATCATAAAGAATGAAAGCGCATTCTTCTCTGCCCACCCATCAGAGTTCGGGCCAGATTCAGAACTTGCGGTTGGCACTACAACGTTACGGAAGAAGCTTATGCACGTTCTTGAGCAGACAATGGCGGCAAGCCTTCAAGGCACCAGCGAAGCGATACGTCAAGAGCTCGAGGAGGCTACATACGAGTTCAAGGTCCAGTACAATGATCGACCTTTGAGCGCCGAGTCTTACCTTGCCGAGAGTCTCGACGCATTCAAGCATTCGTTCAAGGAATTTGCAGAGTCGTTTGGCCGCCCCCAAGTCCGTGAACTTCTCAAAGAGGAATTAGATCAGCGTGTGCTGGACCTCTTAGCGCAACGATACTGGAACAAGCCTATCACCGACCTCTCCCCTGCGCCCATTGAGCCAGACCCGCTCAGCAGTCTACCTCGAGCCGATCCCGAATCGCTATATTGGCAGCGTAAACTCGAGGCATCATCCTCCACCCTCACCAAGCTTGGTATTGGACGTCTCGCCACGACCGTCGTAGCGAATGCGCTTCAAGCCGAAGTTGACCGCCTGATCAACGCTTCCACCTTTTCTACTCACCCCTTTGCTCGCCAGGCTATCGTAGATGCATCTTCCGGAATACTGAACGAACGCTTCTATAGCACCAGCGACCAAGTCGAGAATTGTATCAAGCCGTACAAATACGAGATCGAAGTCGATGATACCGAATGGGCTAAGGGACGACAGAACGTATCAGCGGTGCTGAGGAAGGAACTCAAAGCATGTGAAGCGGCACAGAAGAGTACCGAAAGCGCCGTGGGAGGCAAACGAAAACTAAATGATGTTATGGGCTTTATTGATCGTGTGAGGAAGGGGGAGGTGGTGCTCGAAGGTGATGGTGTTGGTGGTGGAGGCGGGTTCAGTGCTGCCTTGTTGGCGAAAGGTAACATGCCATTCCCTTCTGCTTCCCAATAAACATCACACTAACGAAACCTGAATACAGGCCGGGAAGCAGTCTTCCTCCGTGACCGCGCCTCGATCCTCCAAATGCGCCTCGCCGCCCTGAAAACCCGCCAATGCTCCCAACCGCCTTCCCTCTCCCCTCACCAATCCTCCAAATACGCCTGTCCGGAAATCTTCCTCGACGTCGTCGCCGACAAACTCACCTCCACCGCCGTCTTATTCCTCAACGTCGAACTCCTATCCGAATTCTACTACAACTTCCCCCGGGAGCTGGACAGTAGATTAGGAAGGGGATTGAGCAAGGAGGAGGTCGAGAAGTTTGCGAGAGAGGATCCGCGGGTGGCGAGGCATTTGGATGTTGTGAGGCGGAAGGAGATGTTGGAGCTGGTGCTGGGAAAGATGGAAGGTCTGAGGGAGATTGATTCGAAGGAGAAGAGGAGGGAGGTGGAGCGATTGCAGCAGAGGGGGAGTGCGAAGAAGCAGAGGGAGAAGGGGTGGAGTCTGTTTTAGGGCGTGACTGGATCTTTGAAAGTCGACTTTTTGGTGGGATGTGTGTTCTGGCGAGGCGTCAGGCGTGACGAGCGACAGCGGCTGAGATTGTGCTTTCCGTCCGTAATACCCAGCTCATATTAGATGTTTACTTGAGACTGCTGTGATGAATCTATCTCGATTCAGTCTATCTAGGCGTGCTGTGGAGCTGTCACGAGAACATCCTAGCTGGGAAACTTGGTCGTGACGGAAGTACTGCATTCCTTGTACTATGCGCTTTTTGATTAGAGCTGTGATGGTGGAGATACTATCTATCTTCAAACAGAGGCTCGAAATTCAGGCTGGATATGTGGACCAACAGCAGTGGGGACAGTGACTCCGTGACCGGCATCATGATGTTGGTATTGGTGTAAGGACTACGTGCAGTGGGCACATTTACATCGGGATAGAATATGGTCGATTGTCAAATGGTATCTATCTCCACAACTAAGAAATGAGATATATCCTTGGATCGTTACAAAGCTCAAGTTAAGTGTCGTCACAGACTTCAATTCATTTGGTGTATAAGGAATAGTGTAATTAATCTATCCACAGGTATAACATTGGCTAAGAAGACAGGTTGTTGTATTCCTCAAGACAAATACAAGGGGAGAATGTTTCAACCATTGCCAGCCCCGGGCGTGACAGATGCTCTTGGCGGAGGAAGCCGGTATTTGCACGATGACACTGGTATTTATTAGCATTGTGAACATTTGATGGGGTTGGTGATCATACAGGGTAATACTGCCAAGCTGACTGGCATACAATCCTGCAATGGCGGGAAGAGGAAATAGACCCTAAGGACACCGTGTATGACGCAGAAAGCGGCAGTGTTATTAGAGAACATATTGTTATTCCACACCAGCGTGTTATAGAGATTGTTGGTCCACAAGACTGTCTGATTAGAAACCTGCCAGGTTGCATAGATGTTTTGGATCTCGGTCGACGCGTTGAATCGCTGGTATGCGATTCCTTGAGAAGTGGAAAAGACGGTGTCACCTCCTGCACTCAGGGTGCCGCTGGCGGATAATGTGTATATCATTGAGTCGTGGCAGTTGGCTGAGGTTTGGCCGCTGGATGTGGCGTAGCCGGAGAAGATTGTTGATGTTTGACGGCGGGGGAAGGGATGCATGACTACTGCGGTGGGCTCTGAGTATCGGAGCAGGAAAGCAGATAGGTCGACGGGAGCTGGGGGCGATGCTCTAGTACTCCGTTAGTTCTCGTTGTACCATGGGAACAGGCCAAGGAGCTTACTTGGAGCTGGTAGCGAGTGCGGAGCCTGAAGCCACGACACTTGGGATGTTGTTGATTGTAGTGCTACTCCAGGTGGCCGTTGACGATGTTGAGTTGACGGAAGACGAAGACGAGGCTGTGGATATGGGAGCTATGCCATTCGACGCCGAAGAAAGGACTGTCAACCCTTGCGATCCAGAAGCTATTCCTCCATATCCAGCAGCGCTGCCATAAAGGCTGTTCGTAACATGAGAAGGAGCACAAGTGCCTGTGTCTATACGCACGGTGACAATATTCTGAGCGAGAGTGACGACAGGATATAAAAGCCCTGAGACGAGAGTGAGACTGTCATACTTCATGATAATTGCAAATACGTCGTCGACGGAGCTGTCATAGTAACAAGTGGGAGCATGCAAACTGAAGGGGGTCTGCTTGAAATTTCGGGGCGATGTTTTGCTGCATAATTCCGCTTGCATTCCAGCAATCTCAACATCTGACCAGTTCGAGACAGGGTTTCAACCTACCGATGTTCTCTTGCTCAATACCCACTGTTCAGGCATGACCATCAACTCACTGTACATTATTCTCTACCAGGCTTACTGTATGACTTTGGCTGAGATCATGTTGAGCGCAAGCAGGTCAACAGGGTACTCCAATATCCTAAGATCGTCGTATCCACAAGATCGTCCTATCCGTAGGATCGTATCAATCGTCCCATCCAACTTTTCTACCCATCCCCCTCATGGCCACCACAAATGCCAACCCTCACCCACCTCCCCCTCACCACCTCCCTCCTAACCTACCCCCTCCTCCTCCGCCTCCTCACCGGCCCCTCCCCAACCTCAACCCGCTACACAGCCGCCCTCAAAGCAA
>JAABUW010001524.1_pt1 | contig 38305 bp, 6 predicted proteins | sample 5560081 | NCBI WGS metagenome assembly JAABUW01 (sample SAMN10711882, study PRJNA513363) | rock metagenome | isolation source: Antarctica rocks | place: Antarctica: Victoria Land, Knobhead sud | reverse complement strand
TTTATATAAATATAGATTTTATATAGGTATAGATTTTATATAGGTATAGATTTTATATAAATATAAATTTTATATAGGTATAGATTTTATATAAGTATAGATTTTATATAGGTATAGATTTTATATAAGTATAAATTTTATATAAATATAAATTCTATATAGGTATAGATTTTATATAGGTATAGATTTTATATAGGTATAGATTTTATATAGGTATAGATTTTATATAGGTATAAATTTTATATAGGTATAGATTTTATATAGGTATAGATTTTATATAAGTATAAATTTTATATAAGTATAAATTCTATATAGGTATAGATTTTATATAGGTATAGATTTTATATAAATATAAATTTTATATAAATATAGATTTTATATAGGTATAGATTTTATATAAATATAAATTTTATATAAGTATAAATTCTATATAGGTATAGATTTTATATAAGTATAGATTTTATATAAATATAAATTTTATATAGGTATAGATTTTATATAAGTATAGATTTTATATAGGTATAGATTTTATATAGGTATAAATTTTATATAAATATAGATTTTATATAGGTATAGATTTTATATAAATATAAATTTTATATAAATATAAATTCTATATAGGTATAGATTTTATATAGGTATAGATTTTATATAGGTATAGATTTTATATAGGTATAAATTTTATATAAATATAGATTTTATATAAGTATAAATTTTATATAAATATAAATTTTATATAAGTATAAATTCTATATAGGTATAGATTTTATATAGGTATAGATTTTATATAGGTATAGATTTTATATAGGTATAAATTTTATATAAATATAGATTTTATATAGGTATAGATTTTATATAAATATTAATCTTCCTACTTTAATTATTAAGGTAGTTTATCTCTATATACGATTCTATATTTATATAAATTAATAGTTACCTAATTATTACCCTAATTATATACTAAGAAATAAATCTATATTTATATATATTTTCTTCCTACCCTAATTATTAGGGTAGTTTAAATCCTTTAACCGAATAATACTCCTAACGCGTTAAAAGTAACGGTCTAACTAATTAATATATATAGATTATTAGTTTATATATAAAACTATATATTCGTAAAGTTAGGCGATCGTAAAGCGACCCTTTTACTAAGATTATTAAATATAACTACGTAAAGTTTACGAATATACGTATATATAGCACTCTATTGTTTCGGCCTTATACGAGTATATATATAAAACTCTTATAGTAGTTAACTCGCTTCTAACCCTCTTTATACCCGACGCCGTTCTAAATAATCTCCGATATCTACCGTATTCTCGACTTATAGGTCTTATTCGTAAATACGCTAGGTAAAGTCCGTTAATATATCCTTATCCTCTATCAGCCTCTCGATTAAACTACTTATAACGATATCGCGATATCGATATACGGGCTTCTCGGGTACGGCCTCGTATATACCCGCTTCGTCCTCCCTTTATTACTATTTATTATATTATACCTACGGTAAAAAATACTCCGAATAACTACTAAACCTCTTTATATACTAGGACTCGCGGATCTAATCCTTAAACTTCTAATATATAATACGAATATATACCGCCTCCGGATCGGGGTAATAAAATAAAAAATACTCGATATTCGTAATATAATATTAAATATAGTATATACACTTGCCCCGGCGCTACTAAACTAATTTTTATAATTCGTCTAACTCTATCGCCTTTTATCGAATACGCTATATCGAAGTCCGACGATTATTATCGCGCTACTAGTCCTAGCGTATAATAGCGGCCGTATCGGGGTATAATAATACTTCTCGGGTAATAACTAGCGGCGAAACTAAATAATTTAATATTACTCCCTTATATACGCCGTAGAGGGAGTCGGGATAAAGGTAGAATATAATATAAACGAGGGAGCGCGGATATACCTAAATTTTATAGCGATTATATATCTCCTCCCCTAGTATATATCGCTGTCGTATTTATCTATCTAAGTACTAATTAAGTACGATACGTCGATATAGTAATTCTAGGTACTAGTGGACTAGCTAGACGTCGGTATATTTAATAAAATCAAACTACTTATCGTCGCTAGGAGTACTATCGTCGGTTATAATAATAATAATTTCGCTACGGGCTCTATCCCTCCCTATATACCTACTCTCTTATATATAATCTAATATAATTCGCGGTATATATATATAAACGATTAAGCGGATATCGGGGATATCGATACCTAGTCCTAGTATACTAGTAGCGGTAATAGCTCGGGTCCGTCCTTATCTAAACTCTTATATTATTATTTCTTTATTCTCGACGTTATGGAAATACGCCTTATAGCCTAACTCCTCGGCTATTCGCTATATTTCCTTAATAGTATTACTATATACGATAACCTTCCTATCGCGATACTTTTTTAGCTTAGTATCGATATACCTATAAATAATCCGTCGTCGTTCTTTATCTTCTATCGTAGCGACTTTATATACGGAATAATAGATATTACGCTATGTCGTTTCAGCTCGAAATAAGTAAACTCTATCACGATCGAATTATATACGATCGTATAATACACCTTCTTTACTAGGCGGTAATATCGTTATTAATAATATTATCTACGTCCCTACCCCCGTTAACTGGCCCTATTCCTATAAGTATTTACAGAAATTCTTTTTATTATAGAGTACTAAATAGTACTCGTCGATAATAATACGATCTAGCTTCTTAACCTATTTTAAGCGATTAATATAGGTACGGAAATTATTACCGACAACGAACTCGGGAGTAACTAATACTATAGTAGTACTATTAAGGGGCGATCGATAGTTCTATTCTTCGTATAGGATCCCTAGCTACCGATAACGACATTTAATATCTTATCGTAGTACGATTAATAGTATTACTATAATAGTAGTACCTCCTTACTTTATTTATACGGGTAGTATAAATAGTAAGCTCTTCCTACCTCCTGTATTTATAATAATAATAATGAGACTCTCGCCCTATAAGATAATATAGATAGCGGGCTCTTATACCCCTCGGAATTCGGTACCTAGCCCGACGATAGCTTCTAACCTAAACTATATATCGATATAATATAAATACTTTAATTATTAAATACGCGAATTATTTACTTTATCGTCGAATATAACGGCTTTATATTTATCTTTATAGCTAGCTTCCTAGTCGACGGTACTAGCTAAACCTAACTATATATACTATACTTCGCTAAATTAACGGAACTTGGCTCGTTTCTCGGCTATATACCTAAATAACTCCTCGATTAATCGTATATAAATAATACTTATAACGTGGGACGTATAACCGGCTTACTCATTATGAATATTATTATAAACCTTATCCTCCCATACTTAATCTAAATCATCGTCGTTGTACTTAAATACTTCTTTCCGCGGTAAATAACGACGACTAATAGCGATAGCGATCTCTCGGTACAATTAGACGTTAATAAAAATATTTATATAACCCTAACTGGCTCGCTCTAAAACTTTTCGTATATAATCGCCGGTCTATTCTCGTCCGCTAGTATTATCGGGCTATATATACTAGGAACGCCTCGTTAACCGATATATAGTAGCCTCTAATTATCTACGAAATAATAGTACCAGTTATAAATACTATACTATTAACTCGCCTACTTCGCGGGGTAAATATCGATAAATAATTTTAATATCTCTACTCATAGTATACCCTTTATAGTAACGGGCGACGAAGACGATAACCTAATTTTCTACGAAGATACTTCGATAATCGCCTTAAATAATATTATTATAACGGAGACTAAGGAGTTCGGGGGCTCGTACGGGCCCTCTATTAATAATATATACCGTAATTAATAATAATTTAAGAAATCGGGAAATATCGTCCATATACTTCTCTACCCGATAACGATTCTATACGAACTCGGGGCCGAATTAACTAAATTAATAATATAATAGCGGGGATCGATTAATATAATCGAATAACTACTACTCCCCTAACTATATACTAGCTCGGCTATTAATATCGCTAATAACGCTAGCCTATATATTACGTTTATTGTAAAAAAAGTTCTATTCTAGCCGTTTCTCGACGGGATTTTTACGAACCTAGGACTATAGAATACACGGGGTATTAATAATATCGCTAAATATTAATATCTCTACTAATATTTATTTAGCTTCGCCGATGACCCTATAAACTATAGCGCGGAAATTTACTATATTAAATTATAGGTTTTTATAAATTATCTCCTCGCCGCTATTAATCTAATTAACGTAACTTATTATAGTAATATTATAATGGATCTTTATCCTATATATACGTAGGTCTAATATCTACTATATGAGTCTATAACTACTACGTACTATAAATCGATTTATTATATCGGCTATATATACTAAGCTTCCCGAATCTATAATATTATTTATATTATCCTATTATAATTTTTCTAATACTTATTAAACTACTAAAAACCGGTTAATCTTAATTACGGCCGATAAAATTAGAGGATACTAGTCCGTTCTTATCTATCCCTATTTAATAACCCCTAACACCGCTATCGCATAAATTAACGGGTAATCGTACTCGGTCCGTCGAATCTTTTAATCTAGTAACGCTATATAAAATAATAAACATATTCGCTAATAAATAGTTAATTCTTTAGCCTCCTTTATAGGCGTTAGCGGATATTAATTAAATTTAACTACCTTCTTAAGGCGGCGGCCTAAACGTCTAGGAGATTCATTAGCCGAATCCTCCGTCGCCTTCTCTAAGCTAACGACTCTAGCGGCGCGGACGAATCGGGACTATACTTTCTACTATTTAGAATTAAATAAATACTTCGGGCTTTCCTACTCGTATTCTTTTTAAATATAAGTAAAAAATATAATAATTCGCCGCTATAATCTTATATACTTAACTAATCTAGTAGGGTTTATATATAACTATAGCGGTTAATATCGAGTTTAATACTTCTCGGTATAAATCGCCTCTAGACGGATAAATACCCTAACTCGAATAATTATATTATATTAATAAAATGAAATTAATTCCCTAACGGTATCCTATATCGTAGTCGTAATAGGCTCTACCTCGGTATCGGGCTCGCTAACGAACTTTATTACCTTTTAAAGATCTAAACCTTCTAGATATAAAACCTATTATATTCGCTTTAGTTATAAATTTACTTCCGTAGACTACCCCGCCTCGATAACGCCTTCTTTATATTATAGGATACCTTTATATACTTAAACGATACTATTTTAAGCCTAGGTCTATACCGGTAACTCGGAGTCGAATTCGAGGTCATTGTCGCGAGGTTCCTATATTTTAAAATACTCGGATCTCTTACCCTAAATAAAAAACCGCTAATAATAAATATTCGTTCGTTATAATCGACTAATTAATAAACTAGCTTAATAACGATCCTAGGCTTTAAGGCTACGATACTAGTTATTAATCTAATTATAATTATTTAAATAGTAAGACTTAATACCTTTTACGGTTTTAATAATGAATTTATATTAAAATAGGCTACTAGGATCTATTCGGTATTAAACGCTATTCGTTAAAAACCGTAAACCTAGAATAAGCGAAGGGATATTCTAGGGAAATAAAAGATACTCTAAATCTTTCTCCGTTCGGATAATACTAGGTCATCTATTAATATACTACTAGATTTTCTTTCATTTCTCTAGTAAATAACTATAATTTTTATTAAAGAGATATCTATCTAAACGACTAGGTATTAAAGTAAATATATATAATCTATAAAGCTAGATAGCGTACTCGGGGATCGGAGTTAGGTATTTAATAAAAATAAATTTATTAACTAATAGAGACGAGTTTAAAGATAGAATAATCGAGACTAAAAATTCCTTAGAATTAGACTCGAAACCGAGCGCTGAACTTTCCTATATATTTATAATAAGATATATAAAATTATAGAAGACTATTACGAAAGTAATCCGAAAGATACTATTTCTACTTTATATAGGAAGCGGGCGTCGATTACCCGAGTATTATCCGAGCGGTCGCACCGATATAAGCGGCTTTATATAACGATAGTATAATAATATCGGCCCAGCTTCGTCCTAGAATAAATCCTATTTATATATTATTTATAAATATTACATTTATTTATCCTAATGATTAGGGTAATCTAAATACGTTTTTAATTTAATAATTTACTCCACGAGTTATCCCTATACGATTCTATACCTATATAAATTAATAGTTACCCAATTATAACCTTAATCGTATACTAAGAAATAAATCTATATTTATATATATTTTCTTCCTACTTTAATTATTAAGGTAGTTTAAATCCCCCGATTAAAGATTTAATTTCGCGTAGCCCTAACCTCCCTAACTATTAAAGAGGTTAGGGCTATCGCGTTATTAAAGTAGAAAAGAAATACGGGATATTAAAACTACCGAAATTAACTATAAAGAGTATTTTTCTATATATAAATAATAATACCTATCCAAAAATCTTAATTAAAATATATATCGAATATATTTATTAAGCTCTATAACTTATAAAGTAAAACCTTCTTATTATATATAACCGTAATCGAGTTCTAAATTTATAGGTTTACTTCATATTCTTAAAGTTAAGGAGGCGGGCGTCGATCACCCAAATATTATCCGAGCGGTCGTACCGATATTACTTATTTTCTATATATCAATTACTTTTTATTTCCTTATCCGATTCTATTAGACGGAATATTTTTAGAATACGCGAGCTAAGCTCTATAAATCGTATATAGAAAATTAAGAGTTTCGCGTATTAAATTCATCTAGGACGGGTATATAGATTCCGTTTAAAAGAGTATATAGATTCAGGTCCCCCCGGCCCGGAAAAACTATTATTCCTACATAGATCTAGCCTGGATCCATTAAGGTATTTGGGTTAATAATAAAACCCCTTATTTATATAACTCTACTATAACTACTATAGGTCTTAATATATATAATATTTAATTAAATTATTTATTAGTAATTATTTATAAATAGAGCCTCGTATACTTTTACGGGATCGATATTATTTATATCTAAATAATTAATAAATAGATATCCTTTGGAAGATATAATTCTTTAATACTTTTAACTAAATCGCGTTCTTAACCCTAATAAAGATTTATAAGAATAAGAATATAACCGAATAAATAGTATATTTCTAATATATATAGCGACGTCTCTATAGTACCCCTATAGCCTATCGAATAACGAATAAAGTTAGAATCGGGCGTTTTATTAAAATTACCGAGGGGATACTCGATAAATTTATCGACCTTAAACTCTTTATTCGCGGTTAACGCTACGAGGCCCAAATCAAATAATTTAAGCTCGACGTTAATACTAGAATCTTATAGCGAGAGCTAACTAAACCTCGCCGCGGGGTTAAGTTTTTTAAAAGATAAGAGATATTACCTATAAGCCTAAAATTTTATAGGAAATACCCGACTTCTAGGGCGCGAAATTATATATCGTTATTAATATATCTTAATACTATAAAGGCGAACTAAAATTCTATAATAATAAGAATAATCTACCGGATATTATAGTAAAAGCGCCGGGTAAATAGAAGCCGGCGAAAGTTACGTAAAAACGAGATAAAAGAATCGTTTCTATAGCGCCTTCGTAAATAAAATATTAAGTAGCTATACCAGCCAGAATCTAACCTTTAGGTAATAATATAACGTAGGCCTACTACACGAAAAAACTACCCCCTATCTATATTCGGACGTACTACGATTATAAGTTTTAATATAGTAGGGTTATTCTATAGGAAAATAATAATCCTAGTTATAATATATAACTAAATAAAGGTAAGGCTGAAAAGAATTAGAAAAATATCTATTAATAACTTAAAGACGACGAGAATATCGAAATTATAATTCTTCTAGTATAGTCCCCGGATCTTAACGTTTCTAAGGTAATTTAGAAAATCCTATTCTAACGGGTAGGCTAGGAGATATAGTATATAATAACGTAGTTAAAAATAATACTTCGGCGGGTCTAAAAGGGTATATCTCTAGACGAGATTAGGGCGCGTATTATAGAAATACCTACGCGATATAAATAACTAGTAAAAACGGGTAGGAAGGCTATTAAATCGGGTAAATAATAATATTTAATAACTAGATTTCAATAGAGTTATAGAGATACGGTAGGGTTATACCGGCTAGGGGGTTTACCGCCCCTAATAACCTCGTTAAAAGAGTCGTAGAGAATAATAAGCGATGAAATAACATTATTTAATTTATAGAGGGGTTCTATAATTATAATTCGTATAAAGATTTAAATAGGAATCCTCCGCTAAATAATACAATTAGCTCTACTATAATACTATCTTAATAACGTTAAGACCTTATTTAGACTCAGCCCTAACTACTTTAATAATTAAAGTAGTTAGGGCTAGCTACGACTTCGCTAGTTAATATTAATATTATATTTCCTTAAAGATCCTTAATAAAATCGTTCTCTATATAATATTAGAATCTACCTCTATATTAATACTAGAAGCTATCTTCAAATCCTAACCGGTAACTATTAATACTAGAAGCGATTTTCTAACCCTAACCGGCAGCCTCTATATACCGCGTACTATCGCGGTTTAATAGTAACTCTTTAAATAACCTAGATTACGAGGCTATAACGGGTTAAACCTCTTATATCTAGCTATCGAACTCGTAGTACTAGTTAGATACTTACTTTAAAGGCGAATATATATATATAAATCTATCTATACTATCGCTAGCCCTAACTAAAATATAGTTTTAATTCGGAAGCTTTACGCTTTACTTAAAATATTCTATAACTTCGGTAGTTTTTCTAAAGCGAGTAACTTCGACTCTAGAAATACCCAGTTATTATTAACCGATACGAGCGACTATAGCTCTAAATTTAAAGGTAAGGAAATAAATCCTATCTATTTTAACTAGCTAATACTAACGGATAAACTTTAATAAATATTTATTATTAAATATATATCGGTAGTACGCGAGATATTTAAATATCCGAAAGTTTATAAAGTATTTACTACGATCGGATATATTCCGATATAGACTATTCCGACGATAAATACGATAGCTCTAAAGTAAACACCGTGGACTACGGTTAAAATCGTCGTTATTTCTTCGGTTAGATATATTAGGTACGTAATCCTTAATATATAATAATCGATCGTAAGAGACGTTAGTAGGTTAAGCTATATATTTATTAACCCTATCGTTTATCTTTATTAGTTATTATCTTTCTTCCGATAAAGCTCTTTATATTTATCCTAGGGCCTTCGGCCTATAAGAATAATTAATATTATTAGAGGTAGTAGTAACTAAACCTACTATTACCCTAAACCTAACCTAGGATAAGGGTAACTATATACCGTAATACTATATAATCTTTCTAATAAGACTATAGCGAGTAGGATACCGAGCTAGTAGCGATTTTCAAAAATTATTAAAAGAAGCGGACCAGATAACCTTAACTCGGGGTTAATTTAATATTAACTTTATCTTTAATACCGCCTACCTAAATTAAAATAATAATAAGAACTATAATAATTATTACTACTTTCGAGATATCCTACGTTACCCTAGCTCCAGCCGTATTCTCGGATCCTCCGAAACTTTATAAATACTCTCGGTATATATACGGTAATAATATTATATAAGCGCTAATACTACTTTAATTCCTTAGTTATAATAGATTCTCTATTAGAAGTTAAGGTAAAATAGACTATCTATAATATTCCTAGCTATACTAATAATCGGTAAATATATCGACGGATTTATTTTTCTCCTCGAGCGAGGTTATAACTACTAGGACCTATCCTAAATAATTTATATAAGTAAACCGAATCCGTTTATACTATTATAGTATTATCCTAATAGCTAGGGTAGCCTAAATTAAGAAGAATACAACGAAATAAACTAAAAAGGACCGAGTTAATAAGAAGCGTTAACGCGCTATAAAGCCGTTATAGGGCTAAGCGCCTATCCCCTTAATTAATAAATATCCTAGATTAATTTCCGACGCCGAAGGGTCCTAACCCGGTAGTAGTTATAAGATTATCTCTAAGAAATAAAAGCGGAAAGGGACGACTCTTTAAGGAGGAGTTCTTATTCGTAGGAGCCCCTAAAAGACGGATACTCCCTATATACTCTAAAAATATAAATATAAGCCCTTTACCCGAATATTATAATTTTTATTAACCTTTAAGTTTAGCCCGTAAAGAGAGGGATAAGGTTATAAAGAAGTTAAGGAAAATAAAGAGTAAAAGCGCCTAGAAATATAAATCTATACTAGAGACTCTTTTAGAGAAAAAATCGGGCTAAGTAGAGCTATAATAACGGGATAATATATATACGATCGACGCCGGATATATAGTTTGACTATATACTCGCTTATTAAGCGAATAATTTTATTTTAAACGAGGATAGATATATATTAGATATAAAGCGTCGTACGTAAATAATAGTCGACGAATCTCTAATCTCGTAATTTCTTATTATTTAATATTTATTACTCGATCGTACCTAAAGCCTAAACTTATTTTATTTATAACGGATCCAAGGCGAATTCTATATCCTTAAGGCCGTAGCTAGGGAGTTAAAAGTAAAAAGCGTATATTATATAGATTCTATCTCGAAATCTTGGCTCGCCGTAAAACTTAATCGATACTATCGTTATATTACCGGTAGCGAATAGTATTTTAATATTACCCCGTTACTACTCGTTATTCTTCCTATAATAGTATACGGATTTAAGCTAACGGTTAAGATAGTATAAATACGTCGTTTATATAGGATAATTATATAACGATATACCGAGCTTATAACCGAGCCTGACCGATCTAGCCCTACGACGCGGAAATTATACACAATCTCTAGCGGCCGCCTAGATTAAAATAATAATAATAAGAACGGTTTACGAGAGTAAGAATAGGATAATAAGGATAAAAACTATTATAATAACCGTACCTCTCTTAAAACCGCGGTAACGGACTATTATATAGTTAAAACCTAAGTGAGTAAACCCGTCTATAGTATTAAAATAATATATTAAAGCCCCTTTAGGCTATTTAAGATATTACCCCCGTTACTAGTTTACGACGAAGATAAACTTCGTTAATAATAGGAGGTATTAACGAGTTTAGAGAAAATATCCGAAAGTATTATTATACTAATAAATATAGGTACTACTTTATATCTTTAATTTAATAGCTACTTTATTATAGGTACGTCGCGCTACGACGGAAAATAGTAAAGAGGATATTAATTTAATCGTAATAATAGCTATTAAATAATTTACGACCGTTATAGATATTACCCTAACTATATCGAATATCGAAATAGTCTATTCCGACGTCGAAATTACGGGCTCCCGTAATCTCGCGTTAAATAAAAAGGTCCCCGTACTATTAGGATCGGAATTAGGTAGGACGACTACGAAGAAGATAACGGCCGAGGAGATCGCCGAGGACGTAGATATACTAAAGATTAAGGATGAGTCCGTAGTAGACGAAGTCGACGAGGAATCTCCGGTTAAAACTCCGCCTAAGAAAGCCCGACCGAATAAAATAACTAATAAATAAAAGCTCTTATTTTATTATTTAAAATACCATAACTATAATTAACCCTTATATTTAGTAGATTTAGGTAAGAAGGTAACTCTAAATATTATCTTTAAAGGCGTAACCGAAAACGTTAAAAGAACTATAAAGAAGGCCCTTTAAACCCTATATTACTCGCGCCGATACATAAAGGAGGAGGATTAAATAAATACTAACGAAATTATAATAAATAAATAAGCCGGACCTTATAAAGCTCGTTAACTTTAATTAAATTAATATTAATAAAGTATAACGAGGTTACTACGGAAGGGGGGCGAAACGATAGATTTATAATTATTAACTAACTTATCCTACTCGGCTAGTTTAGCGAGAACGGTAGTAGAATTAATACTATAATATTATATTTAGAGTAGTTATATTACTCCCGTAATTTATAAACTCTCCTTTAATTACTCTACCGTAGGATATTAACCTTTACGAGTTATCTCTATATAATATATTTACCTCGATCCTAAGAGTACTTAGATATTATTATATTATTAATTAAGGTAGGAGATATATAGAGAGGATATATAAAGTTTATAATTAAATCTTTTATAAATAACGGGGATCTTCTAGCGTATTACGGGCTAGAGGGAAAGTAATATTATAATATTTAAAATAAATTAATTCGATATTATACTTTACGTAATTATTTAATATACTCGCTTTTATAGTTTTATTAATAACTAGTAGCCTATACCTTCTATCCTCCTCTATTTATACTAACTCTTAGATCGTACCTAGTTTTAAATCGTACCTAGCCGAAGTTTATAAATTATTAAATATACCTTTATCCTTCTTATTAGTAGTAAGACTCTAGTAATATACGAGACTAGGGGCGTTTTTATATTATCGTAGAGTATTATATACCCGTTATCCCCCTCCTAATAGAGGTTAAAGTAGTTATTACCTAGGAAGGCTACGACGCCTCTTTATTAATAATTTATAATTAACTATTCGTTATAGGTAGAGGCGTAGGGTAGGGTAAATGATTTTAATATATTATCGTTAAGCCGTATTTAATAAGCGACTCTAAGATATAATAAAGGGCGATCGATAATTATTATTACTTTATAAAACCCTAGTTGGCCGTATACTAGGTCCGGGTAATTAAAAGTATTAAATACCTCTAGCGGTTTAAAGGTACGCGTAATAAAACGGCCGAGATTATATCCTAGGGGTAACGAGTTAATAGTCTCGAAAATAATAATAAATACCGATAATATCTTAGGGAGGCTCCTTTCTCGGCGGATTAATTAATACGCGGAATAAAAGAATCCGCCGACGATATAAAAAGTTATATACGAGGTACCCTTAAAGGCTAACTCTATAACCTTAAATATATTAAAATATCGATCTTTAGGTAGTTAAAGCGCCTTACGGACTCTTATTATTAACGTATCGCGATAAAAGTTTAATATTACCGGAGTTAAGGTCCGCCGGTCTTTATTAATAGTATTATATAAAAGTCTAGTAGGTATAAAGAGCGCGCGTAGTTAAAGGAGAAAGAGCTAGTCTACTTTATAAATCCCTAGTCTTATAAATCTAATAAGCGTTATAGTAACGTCTACGGCGTAATTACGGGTATCTATTATTAATACTTAATATTCCTCGCCGGTGTTAGCGTTCTATCCTAGGTACTACTATATAACGTTTATCTAGTCGGCGTCGGGCCGGTATAAACGAAAGAAAATAAAATTAATACTATTAAATACTTTTTCTTATAGTCCTTTAAGACGGTTAATACTACGGTCTTTAAAGTAAGAATATAAAAGGTAGATAATACGGAGGTTAAATATAAAATCCTCCTATTTTTCGGATAATTCATCGATTAAATTCAAAAGTTCCTAGACCGACTTCTATAATAAATCCTTTAGAGGGAGGTTAGGGAAACTATAATATATATTAACGGACTATCGCGAGGAGAGGTATAAATAGACGGACTTTAAGCGCTAGCGCTAATACTAAAGTATAATTATAGCTAAAGATTCGGCCATCGACGTTAATAGCGGTATAGTAACGAGGTAGAGTCTATATAGTAAATTAAAAAAGCGGGGGTCGTATCGATTCGGCGACTACCCTAGTAATTAAAATAAATAGGATCTTTAATTCGCGAGTAAGACCTAGCTTTACTTCTCTAGTCTATTCGGCTAACAGGATTAAAAAACTATTACGAAGAAATAAAGTAATTATACGGCTCCTCTATATTAACGGCGGATATTTATAATACGATCTTTAAGGAAACGGGTAGGGCTGAATTTTATCTACGCGGTAACGGGCGCTACTCATCGTTTAAATATACTAAAGCTGGCGTAGTAATTCGATTCGGCTTCTACTAGTAATCACGATTATTACTACTCTAAATCATCGACCTCGATATAGTTTCTCCTCGTAAATCTACGGCCTCTCCAAGTCCTAACGAATAATAAAGTAGGGTATTATTATCCGACGAAAAGGTATAATATACTAGATAGGTACCTTCGAGATATTTATATTAATAATATCCCTATAAACTATAGACGTCCTAAAGCGAGATATTATCGACGGAGAAAAATCTCGCCTAATATCGCCTAAACATAACGAGCGTATAACTATATTTAGGGATAAAGTTTATAGCCCTATATAACAAACATTCGAGAATAATAATAGAGACGAAGTCGGAATAGGCCAAATAGTATATCGGATCTTAAAGTTCGAGTAAGGCGAGGCTAATCCGATTAATAATTAATAATTAAAAGCGTAGTATCGTTAATCTAAAATTAAAATACTTTTTTACTATTATAAACGCAGTCGCTAAACATAACGGTATACAGATACTAGTAGTATAGAAACGAGTCGATAATAAATAACGGTCTCACTAATACCCATAATACTATATAATCTACGGACTATACTAATCTTAATATATTAATAATCGAAGTAGTAGGCTCGGAGGAAAGGGTAATAAAAAATAAAATAGGCGATTTAGATATTAATTAATAGGCGTATAATAATTATTTAAAGAATTACGGGCTCGAACTAGATTCTAACGGGGAATATATCTAGCGAGATCCTATAAATATAAAGCGAGTAAATAATTATAAGGATTTCGACGGGGATAATATAATCTAAGACCTTATTTACACCGGGAAAATTAAAAGAGTCCAGTAGGAGGATAATAACGTAAACTAGAACTTCGGGCTATATATATATAATAATTAAATAAAAGACTTCGCAGTATATCCTAGACATAACTCGGTATAAATTTAAAAGCGAAATCATAGTTAGACCGTTATCCTTTACGGTATTTATATATACCCTAATAGTTAGGGTATAACTCTATCCTCCCTAATTATTAAAGAGGATAGAGCTCGTTACTAGTAGGATCGGCCACGAAACCTAGATAAATATAATTTAGGACCGAGTAGTATCATATTTATATAGATATAAAAAGCGTAGTAGGAGAAAAGCGTAGGTATAAGAATAAAAATATTACTACGAAATCGATCCTAAGGGGCTTAATTTATCTCGTATACGTAATAAATATAATAAATTACGTGACTCTATTAATTATTTAATATTAATATTAAACTCGTATCTTGGTTAATTTTCTTTACTTGATATTATCTCCCGCCTAATAATCTCTCCCGTTATAATACCTATTAACTTTATAATCTCGTAGTACGAATATTTAATTATAAATATTAATAACGTCCCTTCCTCCTCTCTAAAGGATTAGGCCGAAGTAACCGATATCGCCTCTAACCTTAATAATTTATATATTAAAGATAATAGGAGCGATAGAAATAATACTCTATTTAACGCCGTAGGTAGTTATAAATCGCTCGATCGGCACGAGTTAACTATTAGATAAATAATAACTAAAATCGCCTATTATATAACCGTAACGGATAACTTAATATATTATATCTAATATTTAGAAGAGACTTTTATTATCTACCGTTAATATTTAAGTTTATCTAGCGCCGCGGTACCGGCTCCTTAAACTACGGGCGAAGGCGTATATAAATCTCGGGTAAAGAAAACCGGTAAGCCTACTACTACTAATACTATCGACGACGGTAAGATTATAAATATTAACCTTTATTACTAATAAGTTAGGCTAATCCTATTAGGGTCCTATATAATCTACGCTAAATATTAATTAAGAGGATACGGCTATAAAGGACGGTAAAGGCGCTAAGGGTAAAAATAAAAAGACGAAAAAGAATAATAAAAACACTAATACGAGTAATATAAATACGGAGGGGGACGATAAAGACGCCGATATAAAGAATATAAAAACGGAGGAGGACGATAAAGACGCCGATCCGAAAAATATAAAGAAGAAAAAATACCGTAAACCTAAAGGCCCAAGAAAACCTACGGTAACTATAACCGTAGTAGAGGGTATAATCTTAACGGATATCTAAATAAACCTTAAAGTATAGAAGGCCTACTCTAAGGATATTTATCTTAAAGCCTTCGATATCTTCCTAGAGATTTTCACCCTAGATAATATTAAACGGGTTAAGAATATACTAGTATAAATATATAAAGTAAGCGAATCGACTAGCTTTAATACTAAATTAAGGGTTATAACGGAGGAGTTATAACTACTAAGAGATTCGTTAGAGAAATTTAATAAATATCTAAATATTAAGATAATAATTATCTTTTAAAACCTCTTCTAGTTATAGGTATCCGCCGAAGCCTTCAAAACCTACTAGGAGGCTACTAATAACTATAAATAAAAAAAGGGGGAGATTTATAATTTTATTAATACCTTTAATAACGACGAGGATTTAAAAACTAAGGGTTATATAGAGGCTAATATAAAAATTTACTATATCTCTCGTTTATATAATATTAATAGGAACTCCCTAATCTATAAAATAAAGAAAATTAACTTCGATTATAATAATCGCCTTAAAAAAGCGATTACGATATTTTAGGTAATTTAGCTAAGGTTATTATTATTCGTCCTAACGAATTAAAAGTATAAGTAAATAATATTTTACTCCGAGATAGGTATATATTAATAATAATATCTAGCTTTAATAGCGCGGGATATAACTCTTTAAATAAACTTATAAATAAATTTATAAATAAATACTCTAGCGTCGGGATAGTATCGACTAAGGTAGTAAATTATATTATCGAGCCGATTATCCAATATCGTACCTTTCTAGAGGTTCTCCGAATCTAAAACATTACGGTAGAAAATAGTATAAAAGATATATTACTAGAGCTAGTTACTTTAGCTACTAATATCGCCGCCGCTAATATAATTAATAATAAAGGAAAGACGGCGGAAGAAGCGGAGGAAGAAACGAAGGAAAATATTAAATTCGTTACCGAAAATAATAATAAAAAATTAAATAATAACGACTCGGCTAATAAGGATTATATAGATAAATATAACTCCGTCCGAATTAATACGGAGGAGCTAGAAGTTTTAAGAGGCGGTAGTAATCCTAAAACGGGTAATATCTAAATTCGATTAATATCGACCTTAAATAAGTTAGAGTATTAGAGAAATAGATATATATAATAAATAAGATAAATAAATTATACCTAGTATAGCCTAAAGTAAATATTTAACCTAAACTAATAATTCCGGATTTATAATAACGCTATTTATGAAAATAGGACTCGTATATAAATGGGACGTATTCTTAAAGGCGGATTTTATAGTATTATAAAACTCTACCCTAACGGGTAGGCTAGTAAACGAACGATAACGTTTTATAAGAAAGAGGCCTAACTATAAATACGGCCTACCCTAATAATTAGGCCCGATACGAGTATTAAAAGAGAGATTATATAAAAGAGGGCTATACTATACCTCTAAACCTAATTTTAAATTAATAATCTCTAAATAATAAGATATAAGGCTATATTAAGGTAAAGACTACTCTTAATATATATATAGAGTATAACGGCCGGACTAGTAAAACTAGCCTATTAATCGGAAACCGTTAGAGCGTTAAAATCCTCGATAATCCTAATTTTTATACCTCGTCCTTATACTCTCCTCTACCCTCTATTATCCCCGTATCATTACTTTCTCTATTAATATCGTTACCCTTTTAAGAATTACTCTCGCTATTATCGTAACCCTTCCCTTTCTTATCCTCCGATTTATTTAAATTATTATAGTCGCTCTCTTCTAACGCGTATTCAGAACTAACCGGCTTATTATTAATAAAGTTAGCGAAAGAGCTACTAGTATTTAAATAGGTATAGTCGGTTACTAAACCCTTAAAGGAATCGGTATCTTCTACGAGTTTATTAACCGATTCTAAAATACCGGTACGAGTTTTATATATACCGTCGTTAAGGCCTTAACTCTTTTAGAGCTATAATATTATTAATATAATAAACTACCTTATTAGGGCGTCGGGTTTAATCTTTAATCGAATTAATCGCTCGAGTTTAATAAAGGCGCTCCGATAATCCTAAAATTTTAGTTACCTAGTTTCTATACGGAAAAGCGAATAATTAATAAACTTTACTCGTAAAGCGAGGAGCTATTAAGATTATCTAAGATTTAATAAAAACTTAGTATTTAATAGCTCGTAGGGAGAAGATAGAGAAAAATATAAAAATATAAAAATAATTAAAGACCTAAAGATTAGATATTAATTAAAATAAACTCGAATAGTTTATATAGGAGGAATAAGTATTTTACTATTTTACTAACTAATTTTTCGTATATAATTTAGCGCGTTACGACTTAGCGCTAAAATCTACGATAACGCGGGGAATTACGCGGGGAGAATAATAAATAAATAAAAATTTAACCGTCGCGCTACTATAATATTACTAATATTACTATCACCGGTATTATTAAATCCTTTTATTATATCGATACCTAGTCTTATTAAGAGACCTAAAGGCGAGGTCTAGTAATTTAATCTATATTTAAAGGTAGTTATTTTTTTAATAAAAAAGTAATTTCCTCTCGATACCCTAGATACCCTAGATAACGGTATAGCGGAACGGGAGGAGCTAGTATATAAAATAACCGAATATATAATAAAAGAAGGAGTAGTAGAGTATCGTTAATAAGCGAAATAAATTAAGGAAATTATACGAATATAATTCTTTATCGACGAGGTATCCTCTCCCGAAACGGCGACGAGGACGTCTAAGAATTTAATCGAGAAAGATAAATACGAGATCGAGATATAAAATACGAAATCTTATACTCGAGCCCTAGGGTAGAAAGTATTAATAATTAATAACCGGATAATAGCCCCTACCTTTACCTATTATTCCGAGAAAGCGTAAAATTATATTATTCGATAGCGAAGCGTAGATATATATAAACCTCCGTAGCCGTACTCCTACCCTAAATACCGGAGGCGATAAAGAGGTAATTAATATCGGTAGAATAACTAAACGTAGGAAGGGCCGTACGGTACCGAGCTTTAAAAAATAAATCGAGATAATTTAAACCGGGCCCGATAATCGTTATTAAATAGTAGATATTAACGCCTAGATCGCGGTAAAGAATACCTATTATTAAATACTCGACGAGGCTATCGCGAGGGAAACTAAAGAGATAGAAATAAATAATTATCCCGAGGGGAAGCGGAAGTTAATTAGGTCTAAACTCGTATAATAACTCGATACTTATATTATCTTCTTCGTTAAGTTATTTAGTACCGATAACTAGAAACGGGTCCGGGAACTATATAATATCGCGTAAAATTTAGGTGGGCTACCGAGCGCGGGTAAGGACCTCTAGCCTCCTATAATAAATATCCCTATACTCTATTTTAGGGACGAGTATTTAAAGGCTTTAAATAAATAAACTATTACCTAATATAAAGCGGCTACGGAGCGATACCTATACTTTATATAATCGGCCGAGTTAGGTCGGGTATTTAAAGAGCTATATAAAGAGATCCTAATTAAAGGTAGCGAGATACGAATAACCTTTAACGAGAAAGGGCTTATCTTAATAAAAAACCATAAAATAAAAACGTTAATAACCGTATATATAATATATTATAAATACGACTACGATCCGATATATACGATTAAGAAATATAACGCGATAGGTAATCGAAATCTTAATTATTACCGAACGGATTTAGATACCCGCCGCGAGTTTAGCGAGAATCTAAATATCGTAAAGAAAATATTCGGTATCGGTTATTTTATTACCCTTCCGGACGAAGGGGACGTTATATAAATATTAAAAACCTCCTTAACCCCGTACCCGGCGAATTAATATACGATTTATAGATTTATAAACTAGCCTAAATATTAATTAGAATTTATTATATAAAGTATACTCGAAAATATCCCTTAGGTACGTAGATAATATAATATCGTTACTAAAAAAATCGTATAATTATTCTTAACTAGTAAACCGCTACCGGCGCTTTTATTCCATAAAAGTTAAGGAACTAATAGTAGTAATTTATAACTTAAAATTATAGAAGGCCTTAACGGATTAAATATAAATATTAATTATAAAGAAGTTTAAACTCGAAAGCTTCGAGTAGGAAATTAGGATTAAGATATATAATAAATTTTATATCGGACGTAATATAGTATAACTTTAAGAGACGACTAATATGGGTATAATAAAGGCTTTTTCATTATAGGTTATTTAATATAGTATATAATAGACCTATAACGTATTCGGAGGTATAAGTTTATAAGTTTATAATTTATATATATTCTATAGAACCTAGCACGCTTTTTATTAAATAGAATAAATAAAAAAATAAAGGGATAATATATAGGTAGTACGTATATAGGTATTACCGATAAACCTCTCTAGTTATTTACGAGATAATATATATTATAAGATATCTATAGTCCTAATTATATTTTTTTTTCCCCCGTTACTCTTTTTCTCCGATTATTTACCTTTTAATTATACTCGACCCTATTAACTTTTCTTATAAATATATACCTTCCGATCGTACCTAACGATTATTATCTCTTCTTTATATTTACTTAGAGGATTTATTTTATATAAAGTATATTTAGCGCTAGGACGTCGTCGCGAGATTAGATAACTCGGTATAATAGTTCTATAATCTATATATATTAATGGGCTATATATATTAATAGGAAAACCCTAGAGGATATAAACTACTAACGCTATTTAATACGCGGTCTTGTATAGGTAGAGGATATATAGATATCGTAACCAATAAGTTACCCGATAACTACCGTTCCTTTTTTATCTTTTTCTTAAGAAATTATTTTATATAAAGTATACTTAGCGCTAGGACGTCGTTACGAGATCGGATAACTCGGTAGAGTAGTTATACGATCTAGATATATTAATAGGAGGATATAAAAGTATATATACTACTAACGTTATCTAATACGCGGTCTTATATAGGTAGAGGATATATTAATATCGTCGCTAGCGGGTTAGGCGGGAGAGGGCCGTGGATAAAGGGGGATTTAGATCGATATAGTATCGACTAAAGTATTACTAGCTTCTTAAGCTTAATAGGCTTTTTATAAATTAATAAGAGATTACTTTATTATAGGAGGTTTACGATTCTTTAAAGAATTTATTAATACTTCCCTTTAGGCCCCCCCTAATAGTGATATAAACTATAGTAAAAATATAGTATACTTATAACGGTACGAGATTAGATACTATATAATAGATTTTAGGCTAGATAACGCGATGGATACCGATAATTACTAGGACCGACTAGAATAATAAAGGTATTTTATTAAAGATCGACTACGAAAACTCGCTACGGTAGTAACGGGGTTTAGTATTATTATCCGGTAAAATTCATAATCGGTAGTCTTAACTAGCCTAATAGTTAGAGTAGTTAGGGCTAAAGTATTTTAGTAATAATTATAATTACGTTATCTACGCGCTCTTAACTACCTACCGTAATTATTATGAAGATAAAATATATAACTAGTTAAGTCGATTCGATTCTTACGAGGTAGCTAGGTTAACTACTAACCTAAAATCATAAATTATAATAATAATAATAGGGAGAGAATCGCGCTAATATTACCCCGTAATACACGTTTTAATACGGGTCCCTAGGCGAAAATCCCCTCTATATATCTATCTTCGATAATATTATAATAAAACCTCCGAGGGTAGTTTAATACTATCGAGTAATAAAAAGAAGTTCGGTAATTATAATATATAATATAAATCTTCCTCTCTACCTATTATTATCTATATCGATTTTATTTAAATCTTAAAAAATATTATCCTCGTTTATTAATAGTATCTTCGACCCCTTATCTTAACTACTACCTCGGTATTTTATATATATATAAATATATCGATTCCACGACCCTATTTTAATTCGCTCCTTCGTTTAGATTACCTATATTAACTCTATTATCTAATTATCTCCTCCTCTTTCCCTCGCTTCGATAGTTTATTATCGTAGTTATTAATCTTACCTTATTAGTTATTATAAATAAAGATTTATCGGATTTATTATATACCTTCTAGTCTACCCTATATACCGATATAATAAAGAACGATTTTAAGCTCGTATTAAAGAGATTAGTCTACTCCTATATTTTATAAATAATAAATATTATAGACTCTAGATAAAGGTATAATTAACGAGTCTAAAGTAATATATTTATATAATATAAATAAAGCCGTCTAAGGCGTCGAGGACGTTAAAAGGATTATATATTATACTTTTAATCGTGAATTTTATCGTTTTTATATTACCCTATAAGGAGGTTAATAAGTTATTAGGATTAAAAAAAATTATTAATAAAGTCGATACCGAGAGTCGGTACCGCCTAGATATCGCGCCTATACCTACGCCGTCTAGTTACGCCGACTCTAAGGACGTTATAATATCTAGTATTATCGACGAAAATATAACTCCGGTTAAACCGCCGTCGGGTAAAGTAATAGAAAAACTTAATTTAAAGGAGAATAAATAATAACCGGTTCCCGAGATCGAGAAAGATAGTCCTTTCTATATTAGGTCCTCGATCTTCGAAGAGTTAAAGTTAATAAGAAAATTAAAGGGTAAGAGTACTCCTTTACCTATTTTAATAATAGCGGCGTTAATATATATTTCTAGAAGAGGCGGAGAAGGCTAAAACTTAACCGAAGAAAACCCTAAATTAATAAGTATTCCGGTAGTACGAGTTATATATATTAATTTATAATATAGAGTCTAAGCCTACGCCTAGGGATAGCGGAGATATATTTTTAATTATAATCGGAGCGCGCGACCCTATACGAGCGAAAGTAGGTAGTAAAGGCTTTACGGGAGTCGGTACTAGTAAAGAGTAAAATAAAGCCGGACTAAAGGGTAGAGAATAACGGGCGACGAATATAACGGCTAAGGTATTACGGGCGTAGCTAGTACTAGTAATAAATAGTTATAACTATAATAGTAGACGTAAATATTAAATAATAAAACGGAAATTTAATATTATATAATCGTATATAATAGAGGTTTATTATTAACCCGATTATTTTAAACCTAATAGCGTTTTACGGGTAGGCTAGAAATTACGTAGAGCTAGTCCACCCTAATTATTCGGGTAGAGTATTTATACTAGTTCGTAGTCGCGCTTTTAGACTTAATATAAATCGCGTAAAATTATTAAACTAGCTTAAGTACCTATATTTAATATTTCGATTATATCTTTAGACTAAATTATACCTTACCGCGAATTATTATTTTTATATCGGGTTATAACGGTACTTTATAAAGAGCTAGTATTAGCGGCGGCCTAAGACTTTACGGATTACCTAAGGACAAGTAATAAGAATAATCGCTTCGTGAATATTACTTACCCTCGATAGCCGATCCGAGTAAAGAATAGAAAGGGAAAAGAATAGAAGAGTTATCTAAATATTTAAGGCGAGGAGAGTTAGTACTAGATATATAATAATAGGAGGCTAGTACTATTTACGGATCTCTTCTTTATACTATTTACGGCGCTACGTAAATTATAAAGTAAAGGAAACTAAACTCTTCTAGACTATATATAGCTTACCTATTATATCGAGAGAACCGATACGGTAACGGCGGTTAAAATATAATATAAATATAATCTTAATAGCTTAGATCTAAATAATACGACTATATAAATAATTACGGATAAATTTAACTTCGCTATAAATTATATAGAGATATATATTTATACGGATAATATAGAGGGCCGTAGTCTAGAGAGTAAAGAGTCTAAAGAAGGCGAATATTTTAAGGCGGAGCGAGACTAGCTAACTACGATTTCTAGGCTAGTACCGAATAGAACTAACTATAATATTATTTTAATAAAATTACCGAGTAAGAACCTTCTAGGAGCGCTAGAAATAGAAGATATAAAGAACGAAAATAACGAGCGAGGATTATAGGAGAATAATATAGTTCTTAATATATAACCGATTAATTTTTCAAAATTATTTATAGGCGAAAGAGATATTAATAGGGAAATATAAAATAATTTAACTCTTATCGATATATTACTAAAATAAGGCTATAAAAGTAGTAGCGACGTAGAAGTTTAGGTATAGGATAACTACCTTCCTTTCGATTCCGTATACTAATTAAAAGGATAAAATAATTATATAATATTTATATAGAGTCCGGACTACGCCGTCGGCGGGATAAATACCGAAGATTTAGATAATTAACGAATAATAAACTATAGCGATTAATATAACTATGATATTAAATCTCCGGATAAAGATTATAGTCGCTACTCTTTTTTTTCTTCGGAGCGGGAAGAAAATCTAACGGAAGATATATTAATAATAATTAAATTAAATTAAGTTAATAAAGAAACTATTTATAATAAGAAATCCGTATTAAACTATCTCTTCTAGCCAGGTTATATATATCGGAGAATATCCTTATCTTCCGCGCTAGTACGATTTCGGTTAAACGAGGTACGAAAATATACTTAGGTATAAATCTCGAAGTAAAAAGCGACGCTATTAAATTTAATAAAAACGGGTATACCTTTAAAAGACCGAATTAATCGAGGTACGAAATAATTAATATAAATTAAGGAGTAGACTAATAGGCGGAGATTAAATTCGATCGAGCGAATTATAAAAATAATTAGTAAAATAATATTCTCGCGGGTAGGCCTAAAAAAGGAAGGAGCCTATAAGAAAAAATAAGCTAAGAATATAAAGAGGTTCTAGGTTATTTAGGCTTCGCTAGTAAAAAGAGGGCCGAAATAAATTAAAAAAATAAATAAAGACGAGTCGGGAGATAATGATTCTTCTAGTAGTAATAATTCGTCTAAAGGATATTAATATAGGAGGATAATAAATCTATAAAATCGTAATTAAATATAGTAGAGGTTAGGGAACTTATATAATATAAAACGGCCGACTTTAATAAGGAATAAACACAATAAGAATAATAAATTACGAGTTATATAATCGATCGCGATATTAAAAAGATAACTCCGAGTATTAACGGATAACCCTAATTGTTTTAACTATTAAAGGGGTTAAGGCTATCGATAGTTAAAATAAAAACTCGCGGCTTTAATCCGTATCTAAAGAATATTATAATAAATAATAAAAAATACTTTATGGATTGTATCCGCGCCCTAAGATAAATCGAGAGACGAAAATCTTTACTACTAAAACTATCTAGTAGCCGGTATTAGAGAATAGGATTTTCGAGGTAAAAAAGGCTACTACTACCCGGCTAAAAAACTCTATAAATTACCGAGACGTATTTTATTAAAATCTTTAATTATCGACGAGTAAAGTTTCCTAGGTAGGTAGAACTCCCCTCTTAATATTTCATAGGTCTAATAAATATTAGAAGCTCTTTTAAATATACTTATATACCTTTAAACTCCGACTACGAATTAATAATTATATCCTTTATATCTAGCTCCGAATATATACCCGGTACTAACTTACTTTTATTTTTACCTAGGCTCCTAGAATACTTTAAAGATAAATATTTAAAAAAGCGGGAGGTATATTTACCGTAGCCTCCCGAGGAGGTAAAATAAAAATTAAACTACCCGTTTACACCGAGTTAAACGTATTAATATCTGGTATATTACGGATAATTCATTTTAGACAATATAAGGAATACCTTCGAGGAGTATCCGTAAAAGAATATAAAGAATAAAAATATAACTAAACTTTTAGGCTCTTTCGCCTTTAATAGGTTTTCTCGAATAATTAAAATCTAGTATAACTATAAATTTAATCTAAAATATATAGGCTACGCGCTTAAATTCCGTTAAACCCGGCCGGATTTAACTTTAAATATTATTACTCGGAATATTATCCCCGACGCCTCGATTTATTAATTCCCGCTTCGCTATCCTTTCTTAATTATTAAAGTCGGAGTTTCTAAAGGTATCGAATATATAGAAGAGAAAACGGAGGCCTTTACTACTAGAAATAAAAGTTATTTTATAATCTTAATTATAATTAAGTTATAAGAAGATAAGCCAAAGGTAAAGAGAGATAAAATTACCGAATATATAATTAAAGTTAGTATTTATCGGATTATATAAAAATTTATAGGCGGTACCCGTTATTAATATAAACGCGAGGCTATTATAGATATAAACTCCGAGGTATTTCCTAAACTATTATTAGTTAAGCTATATTAAGAAATTATACGACGAGATCTTCTTAGGTAGGACGGATATATATAATCTAATATTTTATAAAAGTAGAAGGCGGCCCTAAAGGCGGCCGAGAGTAATATAATTTAAATCTCTATCCGTATATTAGAGTATTTAATAATAACTATAATTAAACTTAAAAAGGGCCGCGATCTTTTTTTAAAAATAAAGGCGAAGGGACTAAAGGAGGATAAATTTATAAAGAATTTTTCGAGTCCTCCGTATTTATAGTAAATCTAGATAAGTCCTATATTATCGTTATAAATATAGCGCTTTATTACGGTAGGGTCTTTCCTAACGGGGGTTAACTATAATAAAAAGAGAGATAAAGATTATAACTCTAATAGGCCCGAGTAACTAGGTAATATTCATAATAAAAATAAATAAAACTAGGACGATAGAATAGAGGGCTAGGCGATATAATACCTATTAAATTACTAGTTTATATAGGGACGAAAAGCGATATAATTTAATACCTACTACTTTATACTCTAGTCTAGAACGGGTATAATAATTAAAATATATTATATTTATACCCATAATTAGTTTACTCTATATCGATAACTAGATTATATCTTAGGTAAATTACTAAATATAAATTATTAAATATTAGGGACGTTAGTCTTAATAATTTATAATAAATAAAGTATTAATAAAGGCTAGAAAATATTAACCTCATAAATAGGGATATATAAAGTCGTTTTAACCGGAGCTATATTCGTAATCTAGATTAAACTCAACTACCCTAATAATTAAAATTATATCGTCGCGACGGTAATTTACTAATCTAGGAAAGATCTTTTACGATTTTTTAAGAGAGTAATATAAGAGTTAATATAGGTATAAATAACTTTAGTAGAGAAGTTTAATACGTAATAATTAAAGAATTATATAGGTATGGATAGATTTAGTAAAGAAACTTAGCGCGTAATAATTAAAGAATTATATAGGTATAGATTAATTTAGTAGAGAAACTTAGCGCGTAATAATTTATTATTTATATAGGTATGGATCGATTTAGTAGTAAAACTTAGTGTGTAATAATTATTATTAAGCGATAAAAATTTAATCGCGGTAAAGTTTTAAAGTTAAAGTAGTAACGGGTAATAGCGATTATAACGAATATTAATATTTTAAGATACTATTATCTAGTATAGTAACTTAATAATATTAGATAATAATATTCTAAAACGGAGAAGTTAATTATAATACTATTAAATAAAATATTTGAAACTTTAGAGGAATTTAAGCGAAGCGTCGTTTAAACCTAACGTGATTTAGGGTAGTAAATTCAATTATCGAGTATCATCCGACTATAGGAATTAATCCTCGTATCGGGCGAGGCTGAGACTAGGATTAATATCGCCGTTATTACTCTCGGCTAAAAGACGTTCCTATATCCCTTAAATATAGATTTACTCGCTCTCTTCTTAATTCATTAAACGTCCCGATTCGAAGATAAGAGGGACTAAACGATCCGATAAAGTATATTTAGGGACGAGGTCGCGTTAATACTTATTTATTTCAGTTATTATATATTTAATACCTTCGAGGGTAGGGAGGTCGTGGACTACTCGTAGTATTAACAATACCTAAACCATAGTCGGCTTAACGTATTATCGTTATAATAAGCCGCCTAATTTTAGGATAAGATTATATTAATATAGGCTAGCTAATTTATAAATTCTATATCCGTCTTCTAAATCTTAGATAGAATTCGGCGAGAACGGGTACGCGACTAGAAAACGGAGGGGGAGGAGGTAGCGCTCGAGCTACTACTTATCTTATCTATAAAACTTAGATAAAATAGACCTTCATCGCTACTATCTATTCGGATAGGATTTTAGTAAATCTATTTATAGAAGAGTAAGGATACTAGATACTCCCGTTATAACTATATTAATAGGCTATTATTAACTATAGTTAATATCGGGCTCTTATATTTATTCTTAACCAATTCGGTTAATTATCTCGATAATTTATAGGATCTTTATATACGAGTAGAACATCGTAATCTTTCGCGACCGCGAATACGGGACGTAGACGGTATCTAGATACCTTTAATATCGGTATTAAACTACGTCTCGTTATCGCTACTATCGAAATAAGGTCTTCTCTCGCTACCTCTAATACTAAAGATAAATAGTAGGCCTAGACGGACCTCTAATAAACGGGAGACTAATAGTATTATAAATAGGCTACCGTAGTAGGGCTTTTAAAAGCTAAACGAGGGAATAAATAATTCGGCGGTATTATTACTAGAGTCGAGGGTTTCTACGGGAGGTTAGTAGATTACTAGAGTAGGGTATACTAGTAGATTAAAAAGGGGGGAGGGAGATCGAGTTTATATATATTTCTTCTTCTCTCGAGCTTTCTATACTCAGCGAATATTATTAACCTTCTTCTCAACCTAAAATTTCTAGTATATAAGTATTAAAAGAGAATTAAAAAGGAACTAACTCTAAGTTAATCTATAAATAAATAGTAGTCGAAGTATATATATCGCTAAAGAGAAGAGAATTAGAAAGTAAAGGGGGGATATAGAAAACCTTATATAGGGTATCTAAATTATATCGGATCTATTAATATAATTAGGGGAAAAACGACGTATAATTCTATAATAATATAATAGTAATAATAGGCGAGGTAGCTAATATTAGGTCTCTAGTAATCTTAGAATAAACCTAATTTATTATAAGTTAAATAGTCGAATCTTAAAAGTATAAATATTAATAAGGAGTAAAGGTACCCCGATATAGATCCTATACCTTCAATGGATAAAGGGTAATAAAGGGAGCTGGCCGAATTAACTAAAGTATTTAAAAATATTTTATAATAATAGATATATCTGGCGGATAAAGTTTAGCTATATTTTATTATAATAATTCTTTCTTTTTCACGCGGTATTTTTATTATCGAGCTCTCTATTTACTTTATTTATCCTCTCGGCTTATAGTTAGACGGCCTATAATATACCTACGATACCTAATTAAGCTAGGATACTAAGGGCGTTATATAGAGGAATCGGATAAAAATAATATAATTAACGGGAGATCCTAGCGACGGAAAAGATAATTATCTACCGAATTAAGCTTTAGAGGCGTAGCTAGCGCGTTTTATAATCTAATAATTCTAAAAATAATACGTCGCCCTAATTAATCGATTATTACTGCGTTACTTTATTAAATACGTTACGGGACGGCCGAGGCCGATAAAGCCTCGGTAGTAATAGTAGCGAACCCGTTACTATCTTTTAAGATAGAGGAAATTATTCGATTAATAAATTAATCGGATACCTATTAATACGCTAATTTAGTCTCGGGATAATATTATATTAATAGGTATCCGACTAATTAATTAACTCTAAGAATTAGAGTACGAACGGGCCGCGACTTAAGCGCGAATATTAAAACTTAATACAGGGATTATTACTTTACCCGATAACGAAAGTAGATAATATAAATCTAATAATACCGTTCGATTCGCAGCGTAAATACGTATCTTTTATATATAGGAACTTTCTTAATCCGACGTGGTCGTATTTACCCGGAATCGTAATTTTTTAACTAAGTCCCTCGTATTCTACTTTAACCAAAACTAGTAACCCTAATTTACGACTACTTATAATTATAAATAGGTTAACGAAGCCTTTAAGCCCTATAAAGTTTATAACCTTTAATATTATACTAGGGCTCGCGTCGGAGTTAGTATAGGACTATAACGTCGCTATAATAGTATTACTAACGGTTAGGTAGTTAATAGGAGCGTTAGATAATAACTATTATTCCCGGTCAGCCTAGCTTATTAAGCAGGTCTTGGCTTAGGGCTAGGGCAAGCCCCTTAAGATAATACATAGCTGGCAACTACCATAGTTACTACTCCTTAATGAACTACATCAACACATGAAAGAACCATACCTATGGGCGTTGCTAACGGTCTGCTGCTTTGATCTTGGTCCCCTATAACGACTAGTTGATAATGGAACAGATGTTACAACCGAAAATCGATTTTCCTATACCTACTAAGTCAACCATTCATCAAAAGTAACATGGTTTCAAGGATTATACACTTTTGAATGAAAAAAGTCTTGAATTATCACCAAGATGTTTTGATTTGTTTTGTGCACACCTCTGTTGGCGATCCCAATTTCGAATATCCTATATCGATAGATTTATCGTACATGTCTACATATTCTATCATCGGGCTGGCAGCCACTTAATAAGGAACGCGATTGAGCGGAGCAAAATATGTTTAGATAAGCCGCGTTGAATATATTCGGTGTGTCCGTCCAAAACATCACTGCAAGCTGGAAAACCATTTCGACTACGGCAGCCATGGTTACACGTCAAACGTCCGAATAGCATGGACTAAGTACCATCGAGAGTACGTCGGCTGTCTTACACTTCTCGAATTGCCTTCGTATGCTTTCGATATCAACTGGTCACCTTATTAGAAGAATCTCATCGCACCGGTAACCAGCAGTCAGTCAGCTCCTGCGCCTACGGCGGTACCGGAGGAGAAACAGTTGCTGACGACTTGTCTTCAATACGTTGAGAAAGAGTCTTTTGAAGGTGACAAGATACCGATTAGCTTCTCATCCCACACTTCGGAGCCAAAATTATGCGATAGATCCAAGGTCATTTGGTCGATGGCACCGCAATGTGCCCTGCTAGCCTTTCTTGCGATATGGCTCTTAAGGCAGCCAAATACATCTACACGATGCGATAGGTGGCGGCCAGGTCCCAGAACTGTCAATAGCGAACTTGATCATTACACATTAAGTAGTGGTTTCTATCCGGAATCCCCAGCAGATGATTGAGGTTAACGCTGCCATGTCGTAGAAAAACCAGCGATACAGCACAGGTCTCGTTCCTGTCTAGAGAAGAAGAATCTTCTCAGGCGAACGGTGGCTGCAAAGTTCAATTTGGCAAGAATGGAGCCTGCATCACCAAGTGCGCTCGCACGCTTCACCTCATCAGAAGGAGAATACATGATCTGACCAAATCCGCCACTGTTGGACTGTCCCATCGCTTACAGCGACCCAGCTTTCACAAATCTTTTGCCAGTCTAGTGAAGTATGGTGATATGTATGGAAAAAGTCTTCATGGACAAGGAATATGGCGATGCTGCCGCCATTGTGAAGCTCAGGTCTAGCTTCGGCACTGGCAACTTCACCCACAGTGACTATTGGGTGGATACGATCGTGCATCTGGCGGTTTTCCATCTCAATAGAAACGTCACTTATAAAGACGAAATTGCTTACGTCTCTACTGGATTAGAAGCTTTACACATCTTCAAAGAGCTCTCCGAGACCAAAGCCCACTCGACCTATGTGTCCATCCAACCCGCGGAAAAGAAGGATGTTCTTCCTGGCGACATCTCCGTTTATGACGGAGATGCTCTCGTCGCACTGTGCTCAGGTATTCGCTTTCACGAGATGACGAAGAAAGACTTGAGGGTCATTCGGGCAGTCTTCTTCTTCGGAGATCATGCCCACGAAGGCACCATCCGCAAACATGGGTGAGTAGGACAGATCGCTGACAAATTCAACCTTCGAAGCGGCAAGAGGACGATCCCGGTACATCGAACAGCAGCTCTTCGGACCTTGACTCAAGCATTTCAGCCACCTCCCAGAGTTCTTCAAGCGACGAGCATGGAGAGCCTGACAAAGCAATGAGTCCAATGACCCTACTGAGCATCATGTCTAAGGAATCTGGATATCATCCACATTGTTCGCCGATATGGATGTCGACTCTCTCATGAGTATCGCAATCATCTCCGCAGCTCAGAAACAGATGGATATGGAACTTCGAGCAAGCTCTTTCAACGACTTCCCCTCAGTAGCAGGCATCAGTGGGGATTGGGACAGGCACCAAGCTCCACCAAAGCGCCCAGCTGGATAGCCGTCGATACTTTGCTCGAGGCCAATCAGAGCGCCCCATCGGACGGTTCAATCAGCCCTGCTGACGACTCTACCCATCGGGCAGATGACGTCGAAATCGTTGATATGCAACCCCAAACAGCGTATCCATTGACTTCCGAGAATGACGATACTGCAGCTATAGACCTGCCCAAGGAGGCTGGCAGAATTTTGGCTGCAAGAATTCAACAAATCGTCCAAACGCAGTCCAAAGAGTACTCCAGCCACGCCGTTCTAGTTCGTAGGCGAAAAGTATCCAAAGAAGTACCTCCTTTCCCTTGTCACCCACGGAACCGGATCTGCAGCAGCGTACATTCATCTGCCAGCCCTTTCTACGGGCATTCGTATCTACGCACTAGAGTCACCATACCTCAACGTCCCTCAGGAATACACTTGCAGCGTCGAAGAAGTTTGTCGTATGTACTGGGCCGGAATGCGCAAATTCCAACTACAGAGTCCTTACGTTATTAGTGAGTGGTCGGCGGGAGCTGTGTCTGCCTATGAAGTCACGCGCCAGCTTCTCGGGCAAAATGAGAAAATTCTTGGTCTGATCCTCATCGACATGCGTGTTCCAAAACCCATGCCGGACGAACTCGAGACAACGTTCAATTTGATTGAGTTAGCAGGCTTATTCACAGGCATCAATCGAAGTGGCCAGGTCCAGGCTCGGGCATCGCAAAAGCTCAAGGATGACCTTGTCAGTACAGTGAAAGCGTTGACATGCTACCAGCCCATTACCTTTGGATCCTTCTCGCCGTCCGAACCCCAGCTTCCTAACTTGGGCGAAGGAAGGCTTAAGTGAATCCGAGGAAGATCCATTTGATGTTCGTGCTGATGATCCACCAAGTATCTTGGGGAATCCCATGGAAGATTCAGAAACAGGGATGAAGTCGTGGTTCTATGCCAAGGGATCGGCATTTGGGCCGAATGCGTGGGACAAGCTTGTCGGAGATGTTGAGTGTTCTGTAGTGGAGGAGGCTGACCATATCTCTATGGTCGTGCCACCGACGGTCAGTCCAAGATGCTCGCTGTTATCAACCTACGCCTTTCCCATAATGCACATAGTGAAACTGACATGGGACTCTACCACTAGGTCGGGGTCCTGGGCCAAATACTAGAGAGCAGCGTGAAGAAGTGCTTGGCCAGTAAGACCCAGTTCGCGACCTAAGCAAGAAGTCGATTGGTATATATCGGCTCTAATAGCGAGTCCCGAGGGCGCTAAGATTGGTCACGCATTTCGCATCGTTTTTTGGCATGAACCTTGCTCGTCAGCAACAGATATCAACTCTTATTCCACTCCTTTCTCATATGTCTGTTTGTATATATAAGTATTCGAAAACAGCATCAAGCACCAGGCGTATTCCTCTCGATATCCTGGTAATGCTCGTCGTACTGCTCCCGCTCAAGTAGTGATCGATTCGCTCCATCCCCTCCTGTCGCGCCTCTCTTCGCCTTGTGGTGGCACTCGGCGCAGCATGTGCTGCGGTTTCCTAGATTGAGAAACATACCTGGTAGGTTCTGTAGCGTAATGATGCCATGGATACCGCTAGCGAATGTCAGCAAAGTTGGAACGTTTCGAGATGCCAGGTATACGCTTACCAGCACGTTATCCACGGTACCGAGTTGTACGTATATAACACAGTCGGACCGTGCCAGAGGTCACCGATGATTATGCCATTGGCAATGATTAGAGCTAGGTAGCTGAGGAATCCCAGCATATCAAAGAACACCAGGGTGCTCAGCGATAGAACATGCTTGCTTTTGAAGATTTGATCAGAGTGCGTGGCAAGATCAACACAATTCCAAAGGAATGAACATCCGAGCTTGTGAGTATAAGCTTGTGTTACAAGCATAACGTCTCTAGAACAGACTTACAACTATGGATGCCCAGATGGTAAGATATTTGGGTGCATTGCCGTCATTGCTGATGAATGCGGCCAACAGTGAAGCAAAATTGAGGACATCACCGAGCAGAATAGCTCCGATAGCAGTTGCTCGGAGATTGAATCGTTTGTGGGTCTTGACTGACTTGACTGCTTCGATTAGGTCGTCGAAGGCCATAGTGTTGTTGCTGAAACACGGTCAAAGATCCAAAGCTTCACAAAAAAGGATTCTTATACCATGTTGTGTCAAGCAGAGAATTTGTTCTCGAGGAAGAGAGTCCCGAATCTGGATACAAAAGTTGATCTGGCTTTACTGCGCATGATTTGCAGGCCTGCACTGCCCGCGGCAGGCAACAGGGCTCTCAAGCTCTCGGCAACAAAGAAAAGTTCAATGAGGGGCCCCCCTAAGCGAGCCCCTAAGCGAGCCCCTAAGCTGGCCTCCCACAGCCAGACAAGGCGCTAGAATGGGGATCTCCCGGGGGTGACTCCGGGGAAGCCCGAGGGGTGACTATGTAATTTTTATCATCGCAGCGATCTTCTGTGATCCAGTAGGCATAGAGTCCTCAGTACTCGAACCCAACGAGGTCATGGTCCCATAAGTTTCATTCAAGGTGGCGGTGCAATCTACCCCCGTGGTATTTGGGTAATACCATCTAACAGCTTCTCTGTACCCATAGGGTGAAAGAAGAGAATTCTGTGGAGAGGATTAACATGGCTTCTCAGCTACCTTCCTAAATACACAGCCACTCATTTAGCGTACGCGACACAAAGGTGAGAATGATACTGTTGTATTCCCAGTTGCGTTTACCTGTTTCTGTCTGTCTTCGTGGAGACCATGGCCGTCTCTTAATGGTAGTTTTGTCACTTGATCCTCTCCTCAAACCTACCAGATAGCTTTTGGGGATCATAATATTTTCACTTTCCTTTGTCCCTGTATCCGACAATGTATTCGAAGGAAGTCCCGAGTGAAAAAAATGAAAAGCAATAACTTTGCATTCGATTCACTGACAGGTTCTCTCTTTACCGCCGCACCACGAATAGTGTCTCAAAGCGCCAGAATTCTACTCCACATCTCTTCGACATCTGGATACGGGATGCGGCATATCAGTAGGAATCCATAGAATCTTTCATTGGTTACAAACAAAGCGCAGCAAACAAAACCAACGCTATTTAGGTATCAAAATCTCCTGTATCGCTAGGATGCTGCGTTCTCATCTGCTTAAGACTTTCTCAGAGTCATGTTTGAAAACTTTCTCAGATTCCAGCTATTCTCTGTCCTTGCTTTGGAGAGGAGGATCTGCCCATAACGCCATCTGGTGGCTTCACTTACGTCCAGAAAGGGATGGTCCGGCGCCTCAGAGGCGAAAAAAATGATCATTGAAGTTGTACTATTGAACTCACCTCCAAAATCTCGACAACCACGGACCATGGCCTTCGATAAGAATGTGACAACTTCTCTATGTGTCACCCCACCGCAGTTCTTTGTTGAATGGAAGAAGGATCCATACCAACAGAGGCTACCATAGGGGCCTTTCCGAGACTTCTATAACGTTGACCATCGATTCGCTAGTGCCAAGCCTCTCTTAGATCGAGGGGAATAGGAGCCGTCGTCGGTACACGAAAAAACATGAAGACTCACGTCTAAAATATACCAATCGTCTTAATAGCGTCTGGCGGCGTCACTGGAGTCTGAGATCATCTTGGCAACCTTATACCCTAGTTATATATATATGACCCTCAACCTCTTTATGTTGGGCTAGTATAGTGGTACAGCTAGGAATAACGGCGTGGGCATAGCTGAAAACGGTTAGCCAACACTTGGTCCGGATTTTTCGGTCGTACAGTTGGCCTCGTTGGGGGCCCTTTTTCTTTGTGTCACTCCCTCAAGGGCCCTTGATCCAATCAGCTGCTGGTCTCAAGTGTCCTTGCCCTTGTGCCCTTGTAACACGGTAGAGTAAGACAATGTCGAGACAAGACACCAGATTCTCTTACTCGACTGCTATTTCTCAATTATCATCCGCAAAACCCTTTCTTCAAATTTACAACTCACCACCTAGGACATTAAAAGACTTAAACTCTAGCCTACAGCTATTGACAGTACAAACTCCTTCCGCGATTCCTGCCACCCAATTGCTCCCCTGAACCCACAGCGTAAGTGGACACCGTTTTCACAGACTGCTTGCGCCCACTGATCAACAGGCGACACAGCATGCCAAAGAGAGTCAATATCGCTCTCGCCAGCCCGGATGGTCATGTCCTATTTGTCGAGGAGGCACGGATACTCCTGGGCATAGGGGCTGATGTTACTAATGCTCTATCATCAGCAGATAGCGCCAACCCAGGTCCGAGATTGTTCCTTGTGGGTCATAACATGGAGCAGGACTTCAAGGCCATGGAGGATGATGGGATCGAGCTCGGTAACCATTTCTACTACTCGGGGTGTATTGACACCCACGTTATCATTGAAGATACAGAAGGCTCGATGCCGAAAGGTCTCAGTGGCTTGATGGGATACTATGGATTTGCAAAATGCAAGTACTCGAAACCAAAGCGTGGGGTAGGGAAGTTGGTCTTCGTTGGGGCACACAATGCGGGAAACGACGCCGTAGCAACCTTGAAGGTTGCTATTGCACAAGCACTCGACTTGGCTATCAAGACAAGACGACATCATGAGTGTACGGGTGAAGAGCAGCTACCAGCAAAGTGGTACGACGAGCCTCTCAAAGGACTGGATCCCAACATGATCTGGCTGGCGTACGACTGTGAGACAGCCGAGATCAATAGTTACAACCCTGGCGCACTGAGTCGGACCACTGAGCATGGCTTTGCGTGGTGGCGAGCCGCTGATTGCCTTGAAGTTCCTCCGGGACTCCATGGCGTCAATTGGCATCCTTACATCCAGGCGAGGCACTGGATCAATCGAGACTTCCGCGGCTATGAGAACATGTTATGGGTGGTTGGCAATTCCCGAGGTTTCTGGAGAGAATACGGCAACTCTGAATATTACGATGCGAGGGATGGTCCAGCTCCGTTCCACGCACTCTTTGCGAGAATGGCGGTAGAACACGCTGTTCTGAAAGCTGCAACGTCAAACGCGATCAAGGGTACGAGGATATTGAAATCCATGCCCTCTACGCCTTTGTCCACCATAGATCCTGCTGTCGAACAGCTAGGACAGTATCCTGGCGCCCCCAAGCTTGGCCGAATTCCAGTCTCGAGCAAAAGCGAGCGTAGCGCAGGAAAAAAACCCGTCAGTGGCGGAAATTCCAGCAGACGATGTCTATCAGATAGAGCTGATTTGCCAATAAGATACAACCTACCAATCATTAGCAACGCATCGTTTACAGCCAGCCCATCTACCACACATATTATGACGGTGAAGAGCAGTGACAAGACGATTGCTACGAATAGCACAACAACCGCAAAGGCTAAAACGAATTAGGCACAGATCGCCCAAGGGCGAAAGGCTTAAAGTGGAAATGGGACAAGTCAGCAAAGAAAACCGGGCAGAATGGATAGTATTTGGATCCGTGGCAAGGCCATCGGATAATTTACATAGAGTACACAGTTGTTCGCGCGGAAGACTCTGATTGACTATTGGGGAGATAAAGGGAGCTTTTCGTTGCAGTGACAGCAGTCATATAGAGAGTCGAACCTCTGTAGCTCGCGATACTTCGGAGGTTTTAAGAGCTCACTGTAGGAGCTTGCCGGTATAAGGTGTGATCCATGCAACAGAACGAAGGATTCCCCTAGTAATGAAGTTTGAAAGGGAGTATTCGAATGACTATAGTGACACGAGAACAAACCTGAAGCAATTCTGGACTCCAATTCATTCATCAGCAAACCAGATCTTGGACAATGCATTTTTAGAAAACTGCCCTCTTTCATTTCATGAATATTCATAGAAAGCTGTGATACAATGCCAACGAACATACTGGACAGCCCAGCTCAATCTACATTACTACCCTCAGAACGATATCCAGAGATGCGTTTCAATATTTATTCGAAATCAGTCTAGATCCTCTGCCCATTATGCAGATCCTGCATTTTCCCGCAGTGCTTCTTGACCTCGTAGTACAATCGGCACCAATTCGTCCCCTCGTGGGGTAGCGTGTTAGCCGTTCGAACGCATGCGTGTTTGGATCTAGGTGAGTCTTGAAGTCAGAGCTCGGAACTTCACTAAGCCACGTATTATTACTGCTCCAGCTCTCCTAAATTTCTGGCATTCCTTCCTGAATGATGTTGCGGTACATCGAATGCTGCTCGTGAA
>JAABUW010001523.1_pt1 | contig 38317 bp, 9 predicted proteins | sample 5560081 | NCBI WGS metagenome assembly JAABUW01 (sample SAMN10711882, study PRJNA513363) | rock metagenome | isolation source: Antarctica rocks | place: Antarctica: Victoria Land, Knobhead sud | reverse complement strand
ATATCTCAGACGACTTCCCTAGCCATGGAGACGTGAGCGATGAGACAGGTGGAACCGATTTCCAGGAGACCTCGTTCGTGTATCCGTCGAAACTTCCTAAGCTTGAGAAAGATATGCTGCGCAGGCGTCTGAGGGATTGCGTATTACGCATGGGTTTCCGAACCGGGGTCATCCATTGTGAAGCCAGAGTGAAAAATTCTGCTATGAAGTATTGCGAACAAGACGGGATTATTGATCTGGATAAAGATCTCCACTGCAGACGCATTGAGCCAAGTGCCTTCATGATCGAGGTCAACCCTCGACCCCCTGGCTACTTTGGCCTGCACGCCATCACGTGGACCTACGGCGTGGATTATTACATGCTCCACGTGCTTCGTTGTGTGATGGATGAGAAGCGCTTCAGAGCTCTCGCCGTACCATTCTCTAAGAATGTTCAGCACGCAATCGCGGTTCTGAATCTCTCGCCCGAGAAAGGTGGTATTCTCAGGTCTCCCGATCCAGCCATCAGACTCAGCAGGGAGAAGCCGTCTATAATGGATAGCGTTTCCCTGTACCGCAATTTCTTTGAGCTCCGCGAATACGTAACTCCTCCAGATGCGGTCGAAGCGACCTTTCTGGCGGTATTGATCGTCGAATCCAGGACAGGGAGAAAGGATCTGCTAAGGAAACTAGAGGAGATCCGCGAGGAATGGATCCCAATTATCGAATAAGGGACAAAAGGGTACTAAACACCATATAGAACATAGAACCTACCGCGTTTCCAAGTTGCCACATCTTCTTTTAGCCCTCTTCCGCAGGGATTGGTCGTCTAGTTGTATTTAAACCCACCAAGATAGACACATGGCTAGTATCACAACTGGTTGAAACAGCCATGCATGCCCGTCAACCAGCCACCACAGTATTTTGCCCAGGTCATCCAATCTTGGGAAATCAGTCCAACATCCAACACCTAGGTACGTGGGCCATCCAACTTCCAAATGGAAAATTGCCAGAACCCTGCTGATTCACGCCCGGTTGCTTCGTCGATGTGCTTGTGTCAGTCAGTAGGCTAAGGGTCGGCTCATCTAGCATTTTCTAGGGATCATGGTGGGAGATCCGAGTAACCAGAGGTGACAGGGAATAGCCTTGGAGACAGAAACCCACGGTGATCGCTAATTGGACGCTGAAAGACATGTCGAAGAAATGGCGTGCCCAACCCGATCTATATCTTGTGCTACCAGTTACTCTCTCCCCTCAGACATGCAAAGACGCGCTTTGCGTGTCCAAATTTGAGTTTTTCGGCAATTCGGAAGTATTCGCGATGCAAAGACCCCCCCTATCGCCTGATGAAAGAAAGGTAATCGTAAGTGCCTTACCAAAAAACGGCAGGCGCTTTTAGGTGGGCCACACCTCACCCGCCTCCACCCCTCACCCGCCTCCACCCCTCACCCGCCTAAATTTTCAAAATATTATCATTTATCTAATTATTTTAATAGATTATCAATTATGTCTTTCGCTATCTATCTAGTACGCAAAGAACGTCTTAAAGAGGCTATCGATATCTTAAACAAAGAAGTTTATATTAATGTCGCAGAATGCGCCAGAAAACACGACGTTAAGCGAAAAACTTTAATCAATCAATAAAAGAGACAACTTTCGAAATTTATGCGTTTTGTATTTAATAAAAGACTTACAAAGATATAAGAGCAAACAATTATTATCTATATTAAACAAAACAACAAAAGAAATCTTTACTTAACTTCAAAATTTATTATTGCTACTACAAATTTCGTACTTAATACAAAAGAATTGCCAATAAGCAAAAATTAAATTACTTGCTTTTTGAAGCAATATTTAAAACTTCGAAAGCAACAACAACGTTCTATATCTACAATACGTAAAAATATCTTTTATATCGAAGAGCTAAAAATTTATTTCAAGCAATTAAAATATATCTGCAAGAAATTTGATATTTTGTCGACAAATATATAGAATATAGATAAGATAGAATTTTGTATCGATTGCGAAAAATTACGCATAGTTATTACAATAAAGACAAACTTATTGACAAAAGTATTATCTATAATAGTAGATTTAAACAATCGCAAATATATTATATTAATAAAAACTATAAGTATAAAGAGCAAAACAATTGCGTTTTTATTAATCTTCAAAAGAAGCTCTCTTTTATATAGATATTTTGTTGTTAACAATCTATATATTAGGGTTAAAGTTTTAATAACTAGTATATAGTTAATTGACAAGAATATTAGCTATGCAAAACTAACTATATACAAGAAATAAATATAAGTACTATAGATATTAAGACGCTAGACGTTACTCGTAGTATACTCGAGACTAAAGAACAAAAATTCAAAAAATAATCGAAAAGCAAAGTCTATCTAGTCTAGAATTGTAATACTATCTCTTTTTTTTACTCGCAAACTTTAACAAAGCAATATCGAATTTCTCAATTAGTATTTCTAGTTAACTTTAGTTAATTTTAAATGCTTGTTAAGTACAAGCTTCGATTAATATCAAATATATATTAAATATTATTCGACAATTAAAATTAAAGTTTTCGATATATATTAAACAAGAGAATAAATTTGTCGAATAAAGAGAAAGTAATTGGAAATTTTGAAATAAAATATACAAAAAATAGTAATATGCAAAGCAAAGAGCGTGTATGTTGCGAATAGTATTCTAGTTAACTCTTAACTATTCTTAATTAGTATCGAATATATCTGTCAAATACAATTTGATATTCGAAATAAAATATTGGACAATTGTTAAACAATTGTCGAGTAGCAAAAATCGAGTTTCGAGCGATTTGTTAAGCGACGACAAGATTAAGAGAGAGAGAGAGAGTAATTAATTTTTAAGAAAACATCAAATGTAAGAAAATTAAAGAGAGTACAAAATATTATTAATTCTAATTCTAAGAGAGAAATCTAGATTATATAACGCGAAAACTAGAGAATTAACATTAAGATAGAGATCGATTGCATTTAAGATAATTTAAAAGATCGATTATATAATCTAAAGAAAGATTAACAATAACAAAAGAAGTAACAATATTAAAAAGTCGAAATTTGTTAAATTTTAACTATATTTAAATATAATTGTCTAAATTTGCAATACAAAGAGAGAAAATAATATAAAAATGTTTTAACAACAATTTATATATAGTTGTGCGTATATTTAGAAATGCTAAGTTAATTCTAATTCGAAAAATCTTTAAAAGAGACAATTATAAAATGTCTAGCAAAAACACTATAGAAGCAACAACAAGAATCGCAAATATATATCGACTAATTTCTAGCAATAGTAATATATCGATAATGCGTTTTCAAGATTCTTGTTAAATGCAATAGAAAACAAAATAGTATATCGAATTTAATTTTAATTGCAAATGTATAACAAGTAACTTCCAACAATAGTAATATATTAACAATACGTTTTTGAAATTGAATCTAAATATAACAACAAGAGCTATAAATATATATTGAGCGACGTTTTAACAATAATAAGAAGAGCGCAAAGAACATATAGACGCGAATTATTCTACTTATTAGATTTCTAATTAGAAGACGTCTTAAATATCTAGTAAGATTTTGTTGCGTTTAAATATTTGTAATAAAAATTAACAACAAAGTTAGAGCAATTGTTAGCTATAAAGTAGTTTAGTTATTTAGATCTATTGTTGTAGTTTGTGTAGTTTGTAAAGAGAATTTAATATTGTAGTATTTTGCGTCTATAATTAGTAACAATTAGACTTAAATCTATATTATTGTTATTTTTGCGCATATTGTATTATAATATCTCAATGCTCTTAATATAGTATTCGAAATTGTCGTCGATATTGTTAACAATATTGGTGACAAAGAATAATAATAAGCTAGTAGACTTGTTAATGTAACTATTGACAACAAACTCGACAATAGCAAAATAATTAACTTAGTTATTTTGATTGTATTGCACGTATGTTCGAAAATATTACTTAAGAGCAACGTTAGCATTTTTGATTTAATTGTTAATTTTCGAGTAAAACGCAATTAACAATTTAGATTTAATTCTTAATTTTTTGCAAAAGTGTTGCTAGAAGTAAGCGATAAATTAAGTATCTCTATCGAAAACAATAGTAACTAAAAAGCTCTCGATGCGTCAAACAAAATTAATAAAAATCTAGACAACAATTTTGATTTCTAAAGAGTCTATAGATATAAACTTTTTACTTTTAAATAATCTATCGATTACTATTAAGATATATTGGAAAATCTTTTCTCTATAGCAATATAACAACAAAGAGATAATAAAGTCGCAAAATATATTTTGTTAATAATAGTCTAAAATAGACAAAGACTTCAATAGATTATATTTATATTTGCAATATAATTTAATATACTTGTATATAAGATAGCTTTTAATATAATTCTTAATATCTAAATACAATATAAATTAATAGTAGTAATACTATACTTTCTCGAAAGTAATTGTTCGATTTAAATATTTAGCGCTTAACAATTTATACTAAAACTTAATTGTTTCGACTCGAAGAATATTATTTGTACTTTAAGATATATATATTTTGTCTTAAATAAATAAATATTTAATATTAATTGTTAAATATTTAATTATTGTGCAATTCTCGAGTTCTAACTTAATTGTCTTGCAAAAAAATAGTTAAAATTTTTTGTTTATTAGCTTTTTTAGTTTAAATAATTTGTTTAATTTTTTTTTTATATAAATATATCTTTAATATTTATTAAGCAAGAACTTCGAAATAAAGTTTTGTCTTAGATTTTTTTTTTGTTAAATTGATTGCAACAATAAGCAAGAGCTAGATTATAAAAGAAATTGCGCGTATAAATAGTTAAGTTGTAAACAAAACAAATATATTTAAAAGAAAGATAAAATCGATAGATAAAGATAAAAAAACTAAAGATAAAAAAACTATAGATTAAAAGATAATAAATGCGACAATAGCAAGCAAAAAAATTAAAAGAAGAGATTTTGCAAAGCAAAATTTGTTTTGTTAAAATAATACAAATATTATAAATAATAAAAATGTAAGTAATTCTATGTCTTTGTTAGTTGTTAGCGAAATTTAAGTAAATTTCTTGCAAGCTTTTGCAATTCTTTTGTTAGCAATTGATTTAAGTTCGATAAAGTCTTAAAGCAAATAGATTAACTTTGTTATTAAATTGTAGATAATATTTAATAGTAGCAAAATTAATACAACAACTTTAACTATACTTAATTTTAAGTTGTATTGCTTAAAAATTGTTTATTGTTAAAATTAATTGCAAAAGTTGTTTTTGTTAAAGAGCAAATTTTGCAATTGTCTAGTTAGATTGTTTAACTTCGTATCTAGCATATTTAATTAATAAATAATTTTAAAGTTAAATTTAAACAAAAACTTAGTTTAGCAAACTTAATAACAATTGAGTTGCTTAATAGTTATAAAATACTTTAAATTACAATAGTCGATAATAATTTTAATAAGTTATTCGACAAACATATTAATATATTTTAAATATTACTTCTTAAAAGTGCAAACAATAATTAACAATTTTTTGTTGTAGATTTTGTAATTGTATTTTGCGAACAATATAGTTTTAAATATATAGATTATCGAATAAAGCAATCTATTTAAATTTATTTAAAACAATATAGCAACAATTATAAAATCAAAGATATTGCTTTCGATTTAAATCTCTAGATTAAAATCGAAATAATACAAAATAAATTAATCGATAAAGATTTGCTTAAGAGTCTTGAACACAAGATCTTTAAAATTATTAAATTGTTATAGAAAATTAAAATTCTTGTTTTCGAGCTTATTAAACGTTAACAAAGATTTAATTAGACTCGAATAGTTATAAATAAATTGTCAATAAAAATTAACAAAATTTAGAAAGATCTATATATTGCATATATAAATAGAAGTTTTTTACTTAAGAATATATTTAATTTTCTTAAAATTTATTCGAATTTCTTTAATAATAATAATTAGACTCAAATATTTAATTTGTTTGACAAAAAAGATATATTTATTAATATTTAAGTAAAGACTTGCGTTATAAAACTTAGCAAAAACTTTGTTTATATAGTTTTTATATTTTGTCTCAATATTATTGTAGACTAAAATATTATTTATATAAATAATATAGAAATTGTTTAAATAAAAATTAAGAATCTTATTAATAAAAAACTAAAATATAATTAAAATATTATATAGCTTAAAAGATATTACAACGTACTTAAACAAATTGTAACAAGTAATAAAGATTATCTTGTATTTGTTATTAAAATATATTCGAATTTTATTAAAGATTACAATAATATCGAATTTGTTATAATACTTAATTTTGCATAATTGTTGCAAAATCTCTTAAATTAATAGTAGAGTATTGCAATTCTTAATTGTTAAAATATTAAAATCTTTATAGTTTATACAAACGCGTAAATCTTTATTAGACTTTTTAACTATAAAAGTAAAAACAATATATTGTAAGATATTGTTGCAAATTTGATTTTTGCTTTTTATATTATTTAGATAAATTTTAATAATCTCTTCTTCTTAATAAAAAATATTATAGATTTTTTTAATCGAAGAAGTTGCTTTTGAAACAAAATTAATAATATAATTAATATTTTTATTTAATAACAACTTGTTAGTTTTTTATAAATTAAAAAGCTTAATCTAGTATCTAAACTTTAAATATATTTGTTTCTTTAATTGTTCTAAATTAGAAAAATCTTATTTAAGTTTTATATAGAATTTATTATAATTATTGAAAATAATAGTTGCAATGTTTATTATAATATTGTTGTCTATAATGCAAGCTAAATATCTATTGTTTTTCTTTAATTAATTTAGCATAACAAAATACTTAAATAATATAACAACTATCTTGTAGTTTTCTTTGTTAACAAGTTTTAAGAATACAAAAATACTTATTTAATAGATATTAACTTTATTAAAAAGTTTTAAAGACAAACGTTTTAATTGCTTATATTAATTGTTAAAAATCTTTAACAATTGTTAATCTAACAAACAATACTTTATATAGTAATTAAAGTTAAACTTAAAAGATTGTATATTATCTTTAATTTGTATATTATACTTTTTAATCTAAAGTATATCGAAAATAATTGCAAATTGTTCTAGTTTAATTATTAAATATTATAAGATATTAATATATTTGCTAAGATTAATAATAACTTAAGCAATATAAATAATATTAGAGACAAATTTGTTATTAGTTAAATATAATTTGATAAAATTTTAAAGCAATATAATAAAAAGTTTATAAAACTTAATAAACTTTCTATTTATAAAGACTTTATTAAAGACTTTAATATTAATAAGTAGTATTATCTTAATATAATATTTATCGAAAAGTAAATAAACTTAATTTAAATAAATCTTAATATAAAAATCTAGTTGCTAGTTGTTAAACAACTTGTTGTTAATAGCGCTAAAACTAAGTTCGACTTTAACAAACAAAATTTTATCTTATATATTAAATATAGTTTTAAGCTCTTTTATTGTTTTTTGTATAAGTGCTAGTTTTTGTTTTAAACTACAACTCTTGTTAAGAATACAAAGTTTTTTAACTTATTAAAGTTATTTGAGTTGTTATTTAAGATATTAGAGAAACTATTTTTTCTAAATATTGTTAGTTCGAAGTTGCTAATATTATAAGTTTTAAACTTAATAAAAGTTTTATTTTTAATTTTAGTTAACTTGTTTTTGCAAGAGATATTTCTATAATATAATTTATATCTTAATTTAAGATATTTTTGTTAAAGATTAAAAAACTTAATTTTGTTCTTAAGAGTTTAAGATTATATTTCTATATTTTGTTTTTAGTTGCAAATAAAGATACGTATATTAAAATTATTAATATCGCAAGTACTTGTATTAATATATCTAGAAAACTTAAAGATATTAATGCAATTATTGTATTTGTTAATATTATTAATAGCTTATATATAGATAGAAGTTCAAATAGTAGTCGAACAAGATCTCTCTATTTGCTAAAATTTTAAATCAATTTTACAAATTAATTTAATAAATTAATTTAAAATAATATAGCTTGTTAAAGTAATATAGCAACTTTGAAGTCTATAGCTTAAATCTTTGTCGAATTAATATATTTTATTAACTTTTAATATAGAGACTTTAGTTGTTATAGATATAAAGCAATTAACATATTAATTAAAGATTTCGATATTCTTTATAACAAATTTGAACAACGTAATTTTAACAAAATTATATTGTTTCTTATTTAGATTGTTCTATTAAATATTTAGATTTTTAAACAAATTATTTATTGTTAGATAAAAATTAACAAATCTATTAAGCAAACAATACTTAATTTTTCTAAAAATATTGTCGATAATCTTAATAATAACAAGATTAAATTTAACTTTTTTAAAGACAAAATATCGAAAAGTATTGCTAAACTTAGAAATTAGTACAATAATTTATTATTTAAACTTTTCGAAGTTTTCAATAAAGATAAAAATATTAAAAAAATATTTATTGTTTTTTATATTTTGTAGTTTCGATTTAAGATTACAAGCAAAATAAATATTATTAAGTTAATTTTTTGTTTGTAAATTAAATTTATAAAAGTAGTTATATTTGTTGTTGTTGTTAGAGTTGTAAATTATATAAATAGATTTAATAAATACAATTTCTTTATTTTAAAAGAAAGAAAGCTTTTATTCTAGTTAATATATAATAGTTTTAAACAAATTGTATTAAGTTAAAATGTTGTTGCGCTCTTATTAAAAACAATATATTGTTTTGTTGCAAATACTTATTGTTAATTTCGCTTAATTTAAATAAATTGGTAGAAAATTAATTTAAATTTTTAGCTAATAGATAAAGTCAAAATTGATTTTTTTATTAATTTGAAGCTCGACAATAATAATATTATTTTTATAAAATAGTCGAAACTATTTCTTTACATTATTTTTGATTGCTTTTTAAAGAGATTAAAATATTTTTTGTTAACTTTTTTTAAAATTGTTGAGTTAATTAACTAGAGTACAATATCGACTTAATTTATTTTTGTCTTCTTTTTTAATATATTTGTTACGAAATTAAACAAACTTGTTATTTAACAATTAATATATTAAAGATCGAATTAATGTATTTAACAAATTTATATTATTAAACAAATTTAATTTAGTTAGTTTGTTAATTATAATTTTGTAAGAATTAAATCGAACAAGTAACAAGAATTTAAATATATTGTACTTAAATAAATTAGAGTGCTCTTTAAGCTCTAAATTGTTTTTGAAATTATTTTAATTTAATAAAGAGCTTATAAAATAGTAATTGTAACAAAAAATAGTATTAATATTTAATTAATTTTTATCTATTAAGAATTTCTTAAATAACTTGCGATTTTTGCTAACGCTAAACTTAACTTTGTTTTTTAAAACTAATTTCTTGTTAATTATATTATAGATATAGATAAAATATAAATAATATAAATGTTTGTAAACAAAAATAAAAGCTTAAAATTAAATATATTTAAAATTATACAAATATTAAATAACTTATATTACTTGCAAGACAAAATTTTTAATATTAAAAATAAATATTACTTAAAATATTGTTTTGTTGCGTAACAAATTTTCTAGTATACAAAAACAAAAGTATTATTTAAAAACAACAACAAAATTGTATTGTAATTGTTGTTCTAGTAGATTTATTAATTCTATTCTAGCAAATTTATTAATTTTATTTTAGCAAATTTATTAATTTTATTTTAGTAGATTTATTGAATCGAAGTCGAAACAATTTATTGTTTTTTTATTTTAACAAATTTATTGATTCTATTTTAGCAAGTTTATTGAGTTGTAGTTAGAACAATTTGTTGTCTATTTCTTCTAACAAAATTATTAGAGAATTAACAAAATTAAACATTGTTAAGTTATATGTTAATTAAGAGATATTTATTGTCGCAATTTAGTTACGCTTTGCAAAGCGTCTATTCTAGTAGTTTTATATTTAGAATTGTTTTAGTAATTTTGTGTCTAAAGTTGTTTTAGTAGTTTTGTATTTAAAGTACGTCTTAAAGAAAAAAAGTTAGCAAATATAAATATCTTTAAAGTATAATTCGCAAGATCGTATTTAAAGAAATTGCTAGTATTATATTAGAGTTAGAGCTTTAATAGCTAATATATAGTTAATTAACAAAAATACTAGCTATATAGAACTAACTATATATAGAAAATAAATATAAGTACTATAGATATCAAGACGCTAGACGTTACTCGTAGTATATTCGAGACTAGAAGGCAAAGACTTGGAGAATAATCGAAGGACAAAGCCTATCTAGCCTAGAATTGTAATACTATATTTTTATATAATATTAGATTTTAGCAACTCTATCTATATTAACGATAATTTATTCGAGAATTAAATATAGCATTTTATTAAGAATATCGTCGAAAAGCGCATAAGAGAGTAAATTCTATTATTGTTAGATAATTACAAATTATATCGAATTTTTTGCTTTTAAAGTCTTGCAACAAAGTATAAAATTATATTGTTTAAACTTTTATCTTATTCTATATATTTACTTCAATTGTTAGATATAGAAATTTTTTAAATTTATAAACAATATTATGCAAACACAGTTTACTAAATTATTTATATCGACAATATTAAATTTGACAAACTTAACTTTCTAGATATCTTTTAAAGCTTTCGAGACAAGATATTTAAACATACAATTATTAAATACGTCTAAAAAAAGTATAAAATAGTATTGTATATATTTAATATAATTATAGATTCAATAAAGAAGCGAAAAACTATTAAAAATACTATTTATACAATAGAAATAACAAAACAATTTATTACTCTATCTATTAAGAAAATAGACAATTGTCTATTGCGTATATCGCAAGATTTGTAGTTAACTTATAAATATATTTAGATCTTTTGTAATAATTATTGTATTAATAAATATTGCAGAGTTAACTACAAATATTAACAATTGCTTAAGTTTCTTAAAATTGTTAATAAACAAACTTATATTTTATCTATTTATATCGAGAAACTTAATCGATATACTAAGATTTTTGCAAAGCAAAAAAACTATAAAAAATACTCTTAAACTATTAATATTATAAGCGAAATTATAATTGTAGAAAATTTACGCGTTTTATATTTACAAAAACTAGATAAGAAGTTTGCAAAAATTAATTGCAAAATCAAATATAAGACTAATAAAATTACAAAAAAAATTGCTTTTAATATATAAGCTAAACAAATTATAGAATTAACAAAGCTTATAAAAATACAAAATATTATATTGTTTGCAAATACAAAAACTATTTATCTATATTAATTAATTTACAATATTAGAATATAAGTAAAAGCAAATTAAAAGTTTGCAAAGAACGTTACTATTGTAGACAATATTAATAAGAAGATTTTATAGAAGACAAACAAAGCTTTAAATATTATATAAGATTAAGAATTTTTTATAGAAGATAACAACAATAACTATATTAGTCTATATTATTTTTTAAACAAGTATAACTTTGCATTTGCGTATAGATTTCAAAGATATTGCTATATAGAATAGCACAATATTTTAGATTAGTTCTTATTCTATATAGATAACAATAAGAAGAAAAAGAAAACAAACGTCTAAATTTGTTAAAAGAAAACTCTACAAATATCTTACTTTTAGATCTAATTTGCAGATTTTTCTCTATAATTTTTTGCATATAATTAAAGAATCTTATAGATACTTAGAATCGATCTTATAAATGCGTCTTTGCTGATTTTACTAATTTGTAATAATTTTTTTTTCGAAGAGATATTTTTTTGATCTCGGAGAGCTGTCTTCTCTATTATTCAAAAATTCGCTATTTCTTCTCTAATTTATTAACTTTCTATAGATAATTTATAGAGCACAATAAGAGCTTTTATTTGACGTCTTATTTACATAATTTGAAGCTGTAGCGGTGGAGTTATAATAGATGCTAGAAAAATGTCCTAATTTAGGCGGGTGAGGGGTGGAGGCGGGTGAGGTGTGGCCCACCTAAAAGCGCCTGCCGTTTTTTGGTGGGGCACCCACGGTTACGTAACTGGAGCTCGGCTAACCTGCCATTTCAGCCAACCGATCGCGCTGCCGCGGAATGAACCCGTTGGAGGCGGCAATGTGGGCGGTCCAAAATAAGTCACTTCTCCTACTTGACAATGCTCCTGCCTCTCCGCTCCCACATCCTCACGCCATGACCCCCGATCTCACCTATCTAAAGTCGCGAAAGCCTTACGAACCGACCGTTAGCAAATTTAGACGTTCCTCGTCGCTTTGCCTGCCAGCAAGCGCACGCGCCGGCCACCACCTCCAACGTCAACTCCATCAACCTACCTTCAGCGCTCCCAGAGCCCACACTCAGATCATCGCCTAAGTTCACAATGCCTCCACGACCCAGGACCTCCGTAGCGCGCCTCCGAAGAGGCGTCGCGACTGCAACCACCGTGCTATGAGCCACCCACCGACGATCACATCCTCAAACTGCTTGCTCATGCAATGCTCCGCCGCAGGCCTACCTGCGCGCCTGGGAGCAAACATGTCGCCCATAGGTTCTAATAACTTCGCCGGTTGACGCTTGCATCTCCGCAGTCTTCGGCCCAGACCCTAGCCCAATCGATCCCCCGAACAGTCGCCCATTGAGTTGTCCAGCTACAGTGGGCGTCGACAAAGTCTAGCGCACAAGGACAGAAACAAAAGTCAGGCAAGGGTAAGAGCAAGAGCACCAAGCAAGACCAAAACCAAGACCAAGACCAATACCAAGGCCAAGATCAACACCAAGATCAACACCAAGAAGCAAGAAGCTAGACCAAGAGCAACATCAACATCAACATCAATACCAAGACCCAGAGCAAGAAATGAGGGACAAGTTTAAGACCAGGACCAAGCCCAAGCCCAAGCCCAAGCTCAAAAACGAAAGCACGAACTACCCAGTCCTAGCAGTTTTTGTTCCATCCAAAAATCAGGTTCTATAATGAACAAATGAGAGCCCTCGCCAGCGCTCGCCAGCACTTTCTAGCGCTCCCCAGCACTCCCTAGTATTCCCCGACACTCTCGCACTCCCCAGCCCTCTCTAGCACCTCTCTTACACTCCCTGCCACTCTCTCTCACGAAAGATACACACAAGTAGAGCTAAACATGAGCGAGTATAAGTATACAAATTTAGAGCTGGGCGTGTATATTGGTTTTCTCGAAATGAGTCGGCTATGACTAAAATTTTTTGACAAACAGGGCATGTCACAGTAGGGGAAGGAGGCTGGGGGGTGGGAGGAAGGAAGCAGAAGTCTCGAATGGAACAGTATCTTCATTAGTATGTATATGTTCAGCATCGTCTCTGATTATATACAACCCATATCCTCCGTCCTACGTATTCCCATCCCCGCATATATACATATCCCCATAAGCCCCCAGTACGTGTCCGCGTTAGGCATGTGTTCGCGTATGCAGCCAGCCAGGCTTGCAAGCCTTGTCCAGAAGAGGATCCCGATCAGGATCCAGTGACATAGGAGAAGGGGAGTCGCATTGAGATCTTGTTATACGTGGTTGAGTATGTCGTCCTTCGAGAAATTTAGCGTCTTCCATCTCGATATGAAGTCATCCATGTTCGCTGATCAGATCAGCATGGGCAATCACGAAGACCCAAAGAAGAGTAACCGACTGTACCCTTCGCACATCTCCCTGTCTCCAGTGAAGGTCGATCGCCCGTGCAGTACCCTCCAGTTGTCGAAGACTAGAGTTTGCCTAAGCTTGTCGTATAAAGCCAACGCAGGAGACAAAACTACTTACTTAGTACTTTGCCCGATGTCAGCTGAATCCAGTATTCCGACTCTAGTCGACGCAAAATATCGACTTATTTCCTTGCTGCAACGTAGAATCTCGTGACTTGTTTTGACCGATGCGCAGGCAAAGTCGTACAATTATTGTTGTTCTATCAAATTTGGATTACTTTAAGCTCTTAACTAGATGCTGCCTCCTTAGTATCAAGAACTAGGAAAGATTACTGAGATATAATAAAGATTTCTTTATTCTTGCTCGAATAGACATTGATCTTAATACAACACAAGTCTTGAAATATATTATGCGCTCGAAGCAAAGAATTTTAGCAACTCGAAAGCTATTAACAAGTAAAGAAACTCTATTGCTTCTATTAATATACAAGAGTATATAGAAAGTCTACAAGTTAATCGAATTAATAAAATAAATATTATCTATATATATAGTTAATATTAATAATATATAGATACTATTCTTTAGAAATAAGTTAACAATAAATTGTTAGAAGCTATCTACAATTTAATAATCTTAGCTCTTAAGATTCTATAACTTTAATAGCTACAACTAATTGTAATAAATATTCCGGATAAAGATTATTCTTTCGATAAGTTTCTATATTATCTTTTTACTTATAGAATATTCTTTAACAAAGTAGAAGTCTTAAGTTTGCTATAATAGATTTATATTAAAAGTTTATTAAAGCTATATTAGTAATTTAGATTCTATATCTTTGGAACAAATCTACTATTATACTTAATATATTTAAGAAGCAAATATTTCGAGTATAATATTTAATATATTCGATAAATAAATATTGCAAGCAATTATATTTATTATACTTAATAAGTAAACAAAATAAACAATTAGTATTTTCTTAGTATATAGAAACTAGTCTTTCGATAGAAAGAATTTCTAATATTAATCTTTCTAGAAGATATAATAAAAAGATATTAGATTTCGAAATAAAAACTCTAAAGAAGAGAAATAATATTATAAACTTATTAAAACTATATTAGTAATTTAGATTCTATATCTTTAAAACAAATCTATTATTATATTTAATATATTTAAGAAGCAAGTATTTTAAGTATAATATTTAATATATTTAATAAACAAATATTGTAAGCAATTATATTTGCTATATTCGATAAATAAACAAAACAAATATTTAGTATTTTCTTAATATATAGAAACTAGAATATAATTTTCTTATAAATTGTATTTAATTTATTATAGATTTTTACTTATTATTACTCTAATTTATTAAATTTCTTCTAAAATTTATTAAATATAGAAACTATTTATAGCTACAACTTTTATTATTAAGTAATTATTTATATTGTTTAAAGATATCTATAAATCTCTTTAATAGTACAATTTATTCTAATATTTTTATAGAAAGTATTAATCTAATAATTTAGATTCTATTATATAATAATTGTTAAGTTAATATATTATAAGTAAAGTTTATATAATTATATTAATCTCTAATTCTATTACTTATATATAGTCGATTAAATAGAGAATATCTTTCTATATTAATATTCTAATAACAAAGTCTTATAATTGTTAGTTATTAGCTCTAGATAAATATTCGAAGCAAATTTACTTTAATATAAATAATAAGTTATTAATATATACTTAAAGCTAGATTTAGATATAGAGTCTTTTATAATTGTTATCTTCTTCTTATTTTAGTAATAATATAAGCAAGTAATAGTATTACTAATAGTTAATATAGAGTTCTTCTATATATATCTTAACAATCTATAAGCTAATATTCTCTAAAATCTATATTAGTATATTAGTATATTCTAAATAAGAATAATTAATCTTAATTTATAGTTAAAACTTTTTAGAAAAAGTAATCTTATAGAGAAGATATCGAGTAATTGTTACTTAATTTCCGAATAATAGTAGTCTAAGTAGAAACAATAATTCTAATATTAATAAACAACAAAACACAATTTAAAAACTATCGATTTTCTATATATATACTTAATATATCTTAAGAAGAAAGTACTTCTTTCTTAAAAGTTAATAATATTAATAAGATTTATTTATATTAATAGAACTTTAATCTACAAGATTAAAGATTTAAGTTATTTCTATAAACTTAAAATAAATAATATAGTATAATTATATATCTATTGCTTATCTATAAAATCTATAATATAAGAGATTTAATATATACAAGATTACTAAGTATTATACTAATACTTCTTATAAAGATATTAGAGATAATTCTACTATTAAAGAGATCTATAGATATTTTTAGACAATACTAGCAATTACTTAATTACAAGAAATTGCAACTTAAATAATTATAATAATAAGTTAAAATTTAAAATAAATTAAATACAATCTATAAAGAAATTATATTTAATTTTCTATATATTAAAAAAATACTAATTATTTGTTTTGTTTATTTATTAAGTATAATAAATATAATTGTTTATAATATTTATTTATTAAATATATTAAATATTATATTTAGAATATTTATTTCTTAAGTATATTAAATATAATAGTAGATTTATTTTAAAAATATAGAATCTAAATTACTAATATAACTTAAATAAGTTTATAATTTTTTTTTTTTTAAAAATTTTATTTCGAAATTTAATATTTTTCTATTATATTTTCTAGAAAAATTAATATTAGAAATTTTTTCTATTAAAAGATTTTTTTTCTTAATATTCTAAATTTAATATTTTTAGCAATATATTCTTATTATAACTATACAATATCTAATAAAATCTATTGTATAAATATAAAATATATCTTGCAATATTAGATCTACTTTATAATAGTATATTTAATATATATTAATATATATTTAATAAAGAGTTGTGCAAACTAGATTTAAACAAAACTAGTATTAAATTAACAAATATTATTTGCGTATTGCTTTCTCTTAATAGTAAGCGAAAAAATATTTTATAAAAGATAAGATTTTTCTTGTACTTGTATTTTTTAGCAATTAGTTCTATTATAAATACTATTATTACTATTATATATATTATCTAATTTAACTTGTTTAACTATATAGTTTTACTTAAAAAGATAATAGCTATTTTATAATTCTAATTATTTTATTTAAATAAAGTTGTCTAGTTAAAAATAATAGTTAACAAATTATTAATAACTTGCTTTTGCAAATATATTTAGAAATTAATTAACTTTTAAAATATTATTAATAATTAGTTGCGTAAAAAAATTTACGCAAATAATATATCTTAAGAACTAGATAAAAATAATTATCTTAATACTAATATAATTATTAATTAGAATAAAGAAGATATTAAAATATTTAATTTTAAAATTAAATCTATATTATTTATCTTAATAAATATTATTATATAATATATTAATAATATAAATATATTGTAATTTTTAAGATTTAAAGTTAAGTTTGTAATTGCAAAACTTTAATTTATATAATATATTAACAATTATTATTGCAAATATAGCAATAATTACTATTAATTTAATTAACGCAAAAAAACTAGTTATATTAAGAAATTATTAATGCAAAAATATATTAACTATATAAGTTTAAAAATTTAATTCAAGAATTGTAAAAATTATATCTAAAATAATTTTGCAAACTATTTTAATAAAAAGTCGAAAATACTTTAAGTTGTATTATATTTTACAAAAAAGCAATATAATTAATAATATAAATATATACAAAAAATATATAATAAGAATAAAGAAACTACTTAAAACTATTTTTTTTAATATATTAAAAAATTTCTTAATATATTCGAGATTTGCAATATAGAAATTAAATTTAAGCTTAAAAATATAAAGTAACAATTTTATCAAAAAATTAAGAAATTTGTTATCTATTTAAACAATCTATATTTATAATTAAAAAAATTAGTTATTAATAATAAAAAGATACAAAACTTAAAGAACAAGTATATTAATAAAATTTATTAGAAAATATTTTGTTAACAATATAGTTATACTAGTATTATATAAATATATAATAAATTTATTAAAATTAAACAATATTTGTAATTAATTAAAAAGCTATTAAGATTAAATAGTATTTTTTATATTGCAAAAAACTTTAAGAAATATAATAAAGAAAATTAATTTTTACGCAAATAAAATAACTTGTTTAGTATAATTAACAATATAAACAACTTTATTATATTAATTATTAAAATTATTGTAACTATATAAATTAAAAATAGCACTAGCAATAACTAGTAAAATAAAGATAATTGCTAAATATTTGTTAAAAAGAAGTATTGTAAGATTATACGATTGTGTAATAGAAGTGGCGCTATTAAGGCGCACGCTGTGCGTGTGAAGAGCGGAATAGAAAGATAGATCTACAATTATAAGAGAAATAAATTGTAAGAATTCAAAGAGAAATTCTCGAGAAGAAAACTCTTTATTGCCAAGACAAGATTTGGACATTGTCTTGGCGCATAATGTAATTCGGTTACAAGTTACAACAAAGTTTGAAATATTATAGTTATAATATTACAATTGCCTTTCTTTTTAGAATTCTAGTCTCTAGAATTAGTATTGTATTTGCTAATTGCTATACGTTGCGAATACGCGACTATTGCAATTACGTCTCGCGTTTATTATCAATTTGTTTGTTGATAAAAATGTATAAATAGATTCTTCTCGCATCGTTCTTTATGTTTCTTACATATTACGAGCAAAAAATCGTTGCAATGACGACAAAAATACTTTTCTCGTACATTATTAAATAATGGTTTCGTGATCAAGCAAGACTTTTATAGATGCTTTTCGATTATAGATCGGGAACTCGAGAAGAGCTTTTTACTTATTGTATAATAGTAGTTTATCTTTAGAGATTACAATTAGATTATACTACGATTTTCAATCAGCTAAAATCAAGATATTATGCGCGATACTCTCTACTAGACGTTTCGTTTCTTGCGTAGTGTTGACTCGTAATTCCGCAATAAAAATCTCTTTGTTCTATAAATTACCTCGATTTGCGCGCTTGAGCCGAATCAGGTTAGCGCAATATTAGACGCAATAATAATATTTATTTATTAGAATATTGCACCCTTTTTATTATTATAATATATTTAAGATAGCTTTGTAACGACCCCTTTGCGACCTCTTTCCAATATATATAATGCTAATAGAGTGTGACTACTACTTTTGGGACTCGAAAAGTGCAGAAAAGATCTAGCAAAGATTCAGAAAAGATGCGACAAAGATGTCTATTTTCTATATATAGATGTTTGAGCACTAGTTATCTTGAAAAGTATCTTATTGTCGTCTAAATACGTGCGAAAGAGATTGTCGATAAAGCAAAACTATCAACAAGATTATCAAAACTATTTCGAAGTCGACTAACTCTTTTCTATCTAGACAACAAAAGCAAAAAGAAGTAAAAAAACAAGTTAAAAAAGTCGAATACAATAAGAAAGAAAAGAAAAGAAAGAAGTGCAATAGACAATTGTTATACTAAATAATATAGCAGACAATCAAGCATTGTCTCTTGAATCTCTTTTATTCTCGACACTAGCTCTTCTATTCTATAGAACTCTGCTATTGCTTTTGAAACTCGAAAAATGCAAAAAAGATCTAGCAAAGATTTAGAAAAGATGCGACAAAAATGTCTATTTTCTATATATAAATGTTTGAGTATTAATTATCTCGAAAAATATCTTATTGTTGTCTAAATGCGTACGAAAGAGATCGCCAATAGAGCAAAGCTATTGGCAAAATTATTAGAATTGTTTCAAAGTTAACTAACTCTCTTCAAATCTTAAAACAATGTTGTCAAAACAAAAGTAATAAAAACTAATAGTTTTAATAACGACGCAAAGCTTGTAAAATCAAATCGAAATTGATTTTAATATAGCAAAGATAGATATTCGATTTCTAACAATCTAAAAACATAATTATAATCTTTGACATATTAGAATTGCGTGTCTTAATAATTGTATCGCAACAAAAGAAATAATTGATATAGTAATTATTGTAATCTAAAGAGCGAAGCTTTTGACAAAGAATATCAATAATTCTTTTTCTATTAAAGACGTCTTCGCCAATATTAAATAAAAGATTAGTAGAGCAACTAAATGCTATAAAAAATATTCTTTTTAAAAAGACAATCGCACAACTAGTATCGCCAATAGCGACAATTCTAAGAGTAACGTCTTTGCGAAAGAAATTTGTTTTGAAGATAGAAATATCAAGTTCGAGTCTATTCGCAAAAAATTTAATAAATAATTTAATAATAAATCAATTGACAAAGTTCGCATCGATTAAATTGTGCGTATTTTATATAAATTTATTTGCTCGTAGAAAGCTTGCGAAAACAAGATAGAAAACAACGTAAAAAGTAGTGTCTAATTGTGTAGTAACGTCAAAGATAGATAGAATATTTAGTAAGACGTCTCGTATAATAGCTTTGCATTTACGAAGAACATTGTTGCTCTAACAACATTTAATATCGCGTATAACGCAAAGAAGAAATAGACTACTAAAAATTATATAATCGAAATAGTCTCTATCGATATAAATAGAGCGAAGATCGCAAATATATTTTTTAATAGTTTTTGTCTTAATGCGATCGAGATCTAGACAAGCAACTTAATTAACAAAACTTTAAATAATAGCAAACAAAATATTGCAATCAAGATAAAAACAATAGTGTTGCATATAGTTTTTAAAGATTGTTAAATAAAGATCTTTTGTAGTAGCGACAAGTTTTTATTATAGAAAGAGAGCTACATTTTGATCTAAAGATATCTCGACATACTAGAAGTCGAGAGAGTCGCGAGAATTTAGATAACGAGATATGCTAATTGTAAATATTTGTCAATAATAGTTTTGTATTTATTTTGTAATAGTATATTCGCAAGATTGTTTAATTTAGAGTTGATTTAAATCGACTCTATTAGTATATTGTTAAAAGCAAAAATTATAACAATATCTCGCAACGAACTTATAGAGTTGTCGCGAATAGATTCTTTATTAAAATTGACAACAACAACAACATTATTGCTATAAATAATAATCTTATTGTCGCAAAGACAAGATAGTCAAAGACAAAGAATATAAAGAATTGTTCTTATTTCGTAAATATTAATATAAAGAGTCTTGCTCTTAATACAAGTAAAATAGCGCTCAAAAAAGATATCGATAGACGTGCTACTTTTATGCAATATTTAGTAATTGTCTATGCTTCAAAAATCGAATATATTTGTCCATATATAAGAGATTGAACAAGAGACAACAAACTATAGAATCTTAATATTGTTTTATCGAGACAAAAAATAATGTCACCAAACTATATCTTTTGCTATAGAGACAATAATGCTATAATATTGTATATCTTTTGTCAAAAAGACGTATAAAATACTTAAAAAAACGCGTTTTGATACTATTACTTTGACACAAAAGAATAGAAAGTCTACTAGAATCTCTAGACTTTAATACAATAGCGCTTTTGTTTTTGTTGTTGCAACAACAAGATTACAAGCTTGTTGCAATTTAGCAAAAGACAATTGTGTTTTTATTGTCTTACTATCTATTTCGATATCTAGAAACTTTATCTAAAGATTTAACTATCTTTTCTTTTTATTGCTTTGAAGTTCTAAGAGATCGCAAAACAAATCTTACTCTTTTTAATAATAAAAAATATTAGTAAAAAATAATAGAACGACAAAGAAATTGTTCAAATAATATAGAAGAATTTGTCACTTAAAAAGATATATTAATATTCAATATAAAGTCTTTGCAAATAGATCGAAAAAAAAAAGACAATTTGTAGCTCGAAAAAAAGAAAATTTTTTATATAGAAAATAAGATTTTACTAAAAGTCTAATAGCTATTAATTAGATATCGCTATCGCCATATATCTAAAAACGTTAGCGAGATTCTCTTTAAAAAATATTGTTTTTTGTTCTTGTATAATAAGAATTGCAATAATATTATCGATTGCGACATATTTGAGAGCTTCTTGATCGCAAGATATATTGTTATTGACAAAACTATTTTTAGAGAAGAAAAGATTATAGATATGTTTTTATTTATTGTTGTATTTTGACACAAGATCTAATAGTAAATATATATATAAATTAAATAATAAAGCAAACAATATAGTTAAACGATTTGTTTGTAGCTACTTATTAATGTCGACAATAAATATGTTAGAGACTTTGTTTGCGAAGATATAGTTAATATCTATGCGAAAAATATACAAACCAATATATTCGATTTTAGTGTCTCGCGTAATTATGTTTAAAAGAGTAGAAACAAAATATTTATCAAAATATCTTTTCAAGTATTTATATTATCTCTTTACTAATAAAGATTTATCTAACAACAAATTAAGCTTGTCTAAAGATACTAAATTATATAGAAAACTCTTTGACACAAAAATCAACAAGCTAGATATATTGAAAAACAAAAAAAATAACAAGATTGTCAAAAGTTATATCTTATTAAAGCAACAATTAGAATTGTAAGTCTTTTGGCAAAATACATATATATGCTTATATTTGCAATTAATATCGTTGCTACATTCGCTATATTTGATCTACTAGCAACAAACATTGTTTGTAATAATAAGTTGCTTATCGAATGCAAACATAGAAGTATCTTTGATAAAGCTAGCAATAAAATATAGTTTTCGCAAAAATATTAACAAAAATAAAGAATCGAATTGCTTCTTAAAAATATTGGCAAGCTTTTATTTTGTCTTGAAGTATATTGACGTCTAGTATAAAGAATTGTTTTAACTTATTCGAATAATACAAGTAACAAACTCTTAATAATACAATCTAATAAAGATAAAGCTTTTGTAGTTTGTTATATCTATTATATATTAACAATAAAAAGTAATATCTTAATAAAGTTTCTATCTTATTGTTAAATACAAAACAAAATTAAAAGCGATAAAAATATAAATATTAAAGACACAAATCAAATCTAGAAGATTTCTTGCATTAAAAGAATCGAACGCATCTATTGTTGCAACAAAAAAAAGATTAGCGATAAATTTTATAATGTTCTTAACATCTAGTTTGCTATAGAAGATGTTGTTCAAATAACAACGCGATATATTAGAAAACATAGCAACAAAAGTATTAAGTTTGAATATTGCTTCAACAATGCGACTTAACAATATTATCGAATTAACAAAAACTATAGAAGCAAACATATATATATTATTTATTGTTAGATTTTGCAATTGAAGCTTTTAAACAACAAGAGTCTCTCTTGTTGTTGTTATTTATTTTTGTGCAATAATTTTCTTTGTTATTGTTTTAACTCTAAGACGAAGAGCGACAATTTTATTGTTTAAGACAATATTTTGTTCGTTGTCTCTTTCTTGCTCGAACAAAGATAGCGATAAAAAATAAGAAAATCGTAATTGCAAAGAAGAAAACAATAATCAACAACAACATAAAACGTTTCTAAATATTTGTTGCAAGAAAATATTAAATTTTGCGTCGAAACAAGTATTTAATTGCGTTTTAGAAACAAATTTTCTAATACAAGACGTGCAACAAGCATTAGATAGCTTCTTGACAACAATTGCGTTAGTAGTTTTGCTTTTACAAAATACTATAACAACGAAAAGACAACAAGTAAAAGAATAGTGTAAAAGATAGAAAAAACAATTGCAAAACAATAATAGAAGAGATAAAGAAAACAACTGCAAGACAATAATATTAAAAAAACAACTACAAAAGATAGTAATATGCGCAATAATTAAAAGAGTCGAATGCAATAAGAAAGAAAAGGAAAGAGAGAAGTGCAATAGGCAATTGCTATACTAAATAGTATAGCAGACGACCAAGCACTGCCCTCTAAATCTCTCTTATTCTCGGCACTAGCCCCCCTGTCCTGCAGGGCTCTTCTGTAGTCGCAACAGCAAGAACAGTAAGTTTCCTCAACGTTTTGCATAAGTTTTAGGGGTGACGCAAACTTCTAATAATATTGGCTAACATATAATAGAGCGCAATGCTATTAACGTAAGCACGCATAGCAAAGTTGTTGTAGAATCTTGCTAAGATTGACGTCGATAGCAATTCTCGAATAAAGTCGACAATCTTCTCGTTCGCGTCTTCGATATTGTCTCTTTTGTGTTCTTTTGCTATCTACGATGCTTGCATCATTTGCAAAATAATAAAAAGACAATAGTAAATAGAGCTTCTTTTGCAATTCTTCTTCCATATTGACGTGTCGTATAGTATATAAAGAAGAAAGATTTGCGCTGTATTTATTGTACTATTGCTCGTCGCTCTATAGATTCAACTCGCACAATTGTATTAAAAACTAATATGTTAGTGTCTCAAAATCTCTTGTCGCTTTCGCAAGAGAGTTGTCAATCTACTAATGTTTGCACAACAAGTCTTAGCTAAAAATAGCAACTTCAAGTTGTTTAGTTTTTTTACTAAAATTAAACTTGTTTTGCGCTTTATTAACAAATAAAAACGTAACAACAAGAAATTGCTATCTTCGACAAATTAACTAGATAGTATAGAGACTACTCTAGTATATTTGTGTAATATTTAGTAGAAAATGCTAAATATAATGCGCTATTAGACGCATTTATTAAAACTTCTTTTGAAAAAAAACAATTTTAACTTTTTGAAAAAAAAAAAGTTCGCGTCAACTAATGTCGACATCTAGATAGCGTGTCAAACGTAGTCTAAGAAAAAATTTGCTAAAAACAACACTATTTATCTTGTTTCTAGTCAAAAATTATATTGATTAGATTTCTCTAAAGAAGAGCAACATAAATATCTAGACAAGAGCTTCTCTTGTGCATCAATACTATTATTGACAATATATACAATCTTGTTTTTTCGAGAATTAAACTAAATACTTTAATTAAACTCTTGAAGATATATTTGTTTACAAAATAAAGATTGTTGCTAATTGCACAAGTATACTCTTTATTGCAATTACAAAGACTTAAAAGTATATTTGCGATCGCTATATTATTGCGCACGAACAACAACAATAAAAAATAAGTTAAAGATTAATGTGCGTAGCAATTAGACAAAAGAGTTGGAAAAAAATCTTGTTATTAAATATAATTAGATTGATTTAAATAGTAAACGCAATTAAGATTTATTGTATATTTACTAGAAGATTATTTGAGCTAGAAAATCTATCTAGAAAAGATATAGAATTAGATAGCGAAAATATATTATTTCTTATATTATTGTAATCAAATTTAAGAAGTTGCAATTTTTACTTAACTTCTTATATAATTTAGCAATAATAGAGATCTTGTTTTGCTCGCGCAATACTATCGATCAAGTTGTATCAATTTTGTTTCGCTAGATTGTTTCGATTTATTCGAAGACGTAACTTTCTTGTCTTGAGAGCAAAAACAACAATTTGCTATTGCTTATAAAATTGCTTCAATATTGTATTCGCGTAAGTCAAGAATCGCTTCAATATTTAATTGTTTTCGCAAAAAGAAAATTCTTTCTATCGAATAAAATAGTAGAATTTTCTCTATCTCTTTTTCTTGTTTAGAATTTTCTTTATTTTCTATTTCTTGTTCTCGTTTATTAGTATTATTTGCGTCGACTCAACAACATTGAAGTTCTAATAGTAAGATTCGAGAAACAAGATATAGAAAATCGAATAGATTTGTTAATTGTTTGAAAGTTGCAATCGATATATTTACGTCTCGACAACATTTATAATAGAAAACAATCTTATATATTTGTAGAAGAGCTTTTTCTTAAATCAAGTATTCTTAAAAATTTTGATAAAAAATATAATTTTGTCTTCTACTTTGTAATACTAAGACTTGATTTTTTTATTGTAATATTTTGTTTGCGCTCTTTGTATATTTTTTAGTTGTTTTCTTATGCGATCGCGTTTATTTTACAAGATTTATATATACTTTTAGACAACAAAAATGTCAAAATATTTTTTGTTATCTTAACTAAAATCGAAATTCAAATAATACTCGAACGCAATCTCGAGAAACAATATATTCAAAAATAAATAGACAACACTATTATATATATACTAAGTTATTAATAAGAGAAATTTCTAGTTGTTTTGTCGATAGTTGCAATAGCAACAAAGATAATGCTCTAGTGTTTGATTTTGTTTTTTCGTTTGCTTATCTATCTACAAGTGAAAAACAATACTTAGTTTTCTTTTTACACAAATACTATAGTATATTGTAAATTAATAGTTATTAATAAACAACACGTCTTTATCGAATACAATTCTCTTTATATCTTTAAAGAAGAGAAAAACTTTTTCGAATAAAATATCGATCAAATCTTCTATTGTTTAGATTGATTTAACTAAAATATATAGTACTATTTTGAAGAATTGATCTACGATAACAAGAATCGCATTGTAGATATTGTTGCTATTGCAATTAGAGAGAAGTTTTGTAATAAAATTTATAAATTTTTTTTTTTAAAATCGAATAAATATAGATAGCGCGAAAAGCTTATTGTATAAACAATATTAAAATGTTTTGAATTGTTAATATATATTGCACTCTCGAACGTATAATTCTATTTTAGCAAATATATAAAATTAATAGAACTTTCGATCAATTAGTGTGCGAGTCTTCTTGACTTTAAAGTAACTTTTACTTAAAGAATTATTATAATACAAACGTAGCAATTTTGATTTTAGCAAAACTTTATTCGATATATAGATTGCGCAAAAATAGTAGAATAAATTGCTATTAAATTTTTATCTACGTTTAGCGCATTTGTCGCGCTAAAAGAGAGCAATTAATTGTTGTTTTACTTTAAACACTAGAGTATTCTTTCTCTAAAATATTTCTATCGTTGTTAATAGAATCGAGAAAAGAAATTTTATTAAGTTTTTGTGTTCGCATATTGTGTTGGCGTTGTTGTATTGCAATTGTTAAGTTACAATACTTTTCTCTATACTTAAGTTGACGTTATTAGAGATCTTAAGAATATTCTCAACAAGTAATTTATCAAACATTTTAATATCGAAAATATTTCAAACGCGCAAAGCGATACTAGTGCGAATCGAAGTTAATATTGCTTTAGTCGCGCTTCTAGTTAGAACAAAAGTTATTTCAATAGCTACAATTATAATGTTCTTAAGCTTGTTCTAAAAAGTAGATAGATAGATTTTGTTGTTTGTTTTGTCTTTGTAGTCTAGTTGTCTCGACAATCTATCTACAAGATTGATTTTTTTTGCTCGATATTTAATTTCGAAATTATACTCGACAAACAAAAGAGTCTATCGAGATTGACAACAATTAAAAGACGTTGTTGTTATAAAATACTTTAGATTGTTATAATTCGTTAGAACAATAATTGACGAATAATTGTCTTCAAGATAGTATTGCTATTGCTAAAATCTCGCAACGATAGCTAATAGCTCTTGATTATGTGTTTTATAGCAAGTTTCAACAAAAATTATCTTTCTAGAGTAGAATGCAACAAAATATTATATTGTTTGGTTGTCGCTCTGCGTGCGGAGCACAAGCTGGGAAAGAATGGCCGCAATAGCGAATCCCGATGCGTCGGTCTCAACCATAATCCGATTCTTGGGGTCGAAATACATTCTAGCAGGTTCACTGGTCCCATTCTAGCAGGTTCACTGATTCCATTCTAGCAGGCTCACTGGGCCGAAGCCGGGACAGTCTGTCGTCTCTCCATTCTAGCAGATTTACTGGTCCCATTCTAGCAGATTTACTGAGCCGTAGCCAGAACAATCTGTTGTCTATCTCTTCTAGCAAGATTACTAGAGAGTCAACGGAATTGAACATTGTTGAGTTACACGTCAATTAAGAGATATCTATTGCCGCGACTCAATTACGCTTCCCAAAGCGTCTATTCTAGTAACTCTATATCTAGAATTGCTTTAGTGACTCTATATCTAAAGCTGCTTCAATAGCTCTATATCTAAAGCACGAAACAAAGTTAGCGAATATAAGTATCTTCAAAATACAATTCGCAAAATCGTGTCTAAAGAGATAGCTAATATTATATCAGAATTAGAGCTTTGATAGCTAGTATATAGTTGATTGACGAGAATACTAGCTATGCAGAACTAACTATGTACAAAAAATAGGTATAAGTACTATAAGTGCCAAGGCGCTAGACGTTACCCGTAGTATACCCAAGACTAGAGGGCGGAGACCCGGAGGGTAACCGGAGGGCGAAGTCTGTCTAGCCTGGAACCGTAACACTAGAGCGAGAGCGCCGAACAGAAACGATCCATTCTGCTTTCCTTGCTTGCTACCCTTAAGCAGCTCGGTTAAGGGCCTAGTTATTCTTGCAAAGTATTGGACAAAGCGTCGATAAAAGTTCGCGAATCCCAGAAACACTTGCAACTCTCGCAATATAGTAGTTCGAGACCACGTGCAAATTGACTTTACTTGTAACGCATCTATAACAATATTTTTGCTACTAACAATATAGTTCAGGAACTCGACACTCTATACTAGAAAAGCACATTTAGAAAGCTTCGTATATAGCTTGAACTATCTTAGTTGATCGAGCATTTGCCAAATATAATTCCAATACTTCTTGCAGATTTTGAAGTAGATTAGAATGTTGTCCAAATAGACAATATAGATATAGTTTATCAAATCTCGCAATGCTTTGTTAATTAGAGCTTAAAAGATAGCAAAAATGTTAAACAAGTTAAAGAGTATAATTGCATACTTAAAGAGACTATAGCGCGTGCAAAACGCGATCTTTTATTTGTCTTTCTTTTGTATATAGATACAATAGTATGCGTTTTTAAGATCGAGCTTGATAAAATAGTATGCATTTATTAGTCGATTTAGTGTTTTCTTGATAAGAGATAGTAAATGTCTATTTTTAATAGTTATCAAGTTTAGCTCTCGATAATTTACACAAAGTTAAAAAATATTATCTTTTTTAAAAACAAATAGTATCGAGACGTTTGCGCAACTCGTAGATTTGCAAATACGTTTTGACGCTTAATTTTCGAGCAAATAATTTTGAAATATAGCAAGTTCTTTTTTAAACAATGCGTACAAAAACTTAAACAACGACTTTGTACCAAATTGTAAATTTATAGTGTAATTATCTTTGTTATATTTTAACAATAGAGAGATATTAATCTTGAAAAAATAGTTTTTGTACAATAAAATTTTTATTGAAATTTAGAAGATCGAGAAGAAAATTGCTTTCGCAATAATATTAATACTATTTGCTACAAATGCGTAGATTAAAGCGTTCTTTATATATAATAGAAAACTCTCGAAAAAATCTATTATAATTTTGTCTTCTATTACTTGATATCTTTACGTAAAAGTTCGCCAATTAATATGCGAATTTGTTTCTATTATTTATAGTAGCTCGACAATTATATTTTGGACAATTTTCGAAAAAAAGTAGAAAACTTGACGCGATATATACTCTCTATTGTTGCTATTGCAAATTCTAATATCTATATTGTAGAATTCTAGAAATTGTATCTCGATCTCGTAAAAGATTTCGATCTTAATAAATAAGAGATTCGCGTTCTCTAGATATTATATTTTTGCTTATTGTTCGAGAATACAATTGATATATACTTTTCTATCTAGAAGCGTCACTCTTTTGTAGCACTTATCTAGTATATATATAAACAACTTTGTCAAAATCGTATTAACTTTTGCTTTGCGACTCGCGACAACAACAATAATTGTCGCGAGTCTCTTTAGTTTTTCGAATTGTCGAAAATTTTGTTAATACGTCGAAACAATAATATCTTTTGCGTAACGCGCAATATATTTGATTTTGCAGCAATTGTTGCATTGACTTGCGAGTTTTTCTTTTTGGAAAAAGAACAATTGAAAGAGATATGTTTTTGCTAATTACAATTGTAACACGTGCGAATTTCGTTTGTATAATTATTGTTACTCAAGTTGTTTTGCAAAAGAAGTATAGTAATATCTTTATATCAATTTTGTTAAAAGAAATTACAAAAGTCTAGTTTAGAAACTGTCTTGTTCGATTTTTGTCTAGAACAACTATCTTTCGAAATAGAGCAAAATCTATAACTTAATCTCTAAAATCGATTTCTATAATTATCTCGCGAGATAATAGTATCTTCTACGCGCGCAATTAGCGCGACAAGCGCGTCTTTTGTTATAGAGAGATCAAAGACAACAATAACTCTCTTATAAGTTTTGTCTTTTAATTTATTCAAAAGCGTGTTTTGTTTCTAAAACTCAATAAAGAGTTCTAAATTCGCTTCTAAGATTTTCAAATAGACAACAAAGTCGCTTACGCTCTATATAAGACTTTGCTTAACGTAACTATACTTGACTGCAATAATTAGTCGACAATTCTTAAGTAATTTTATAAGATTTATTAGATATTGTAAGAATTGTTCGAATATCTAAGTGTTTAAAGTAATAAAGTTTGTTTTTTTGTAGTTGTTCTATCGCGTCGTTGGACTATCGCGCAGAAAGAATTAATATTAACAAATTTTATAGTTTTTGATAGAAAAGAATTTTGAGCTAAATTCGAACATAATTTTTGCATTTCTAATCTAGTTTTTCTATTTTTTGAAGTTTTTTTTGTAGTAGTTATCTAGATGGAACAATTTTAGATCGAATATTAATTTTTGTTTCTTCAAAAATAATTTGTTGTTTTTCAAAGTATTGTTCTTCGAAGACGTTGCACAATGTTGTTGCGTAAACAATATACTTATTTTGTTATCTTGTAACGAGATTTGAAGTTTTTGATTTTCTTTTAGAAGAAGTTGATACTTATATTTGATAACAAATTGTTTCGATTTTTTTCTTTTCTTCTCTAGAAGAGTTTTATAGTCAATTTTAAAATTGTCAAAAATAGAACTTGTATTTGCTTCAAATTTGTCTCTAATCAAAAATTTGTTATCGAAGTTGCTATACTTTTTGTTTAATAATTTTTGAGAATTAATAATTACAAAAAGTTTTCTAGTTGTAGTTGCACTACTTTTTGCAATAGTTGTCTTTGTTGCAAGTTCGTTTTTGTTAAAGCGAGTTGCTTTTTTGAATTCTTGATTCGATATTTTAACAAACAATTGCTCTTAAAAGATTAGACAATTTATTATTGTAAAATTATACAATTGTGTAATAGAAGTGGCGCTATTAAGACGCACGCTATGCGTATAAAGAGCGAAATAGAAAGATAGATCTACAATTATAAAAGAAATAAATTGTAAAAATTCAAAGAGAAATTCTTGAAAAGAAAACTCTTTATTGCTAAGACAAGATTTGGGCACTATCTTGACGCATAACGTAATTCGACTACAAGTTACGACAGAGTTTGGAATGTTATAGTTATAACATTACAAGTATATTGTATTTATTAATTATAGATACTATATATATAATTAAATAAATTACAAATTAAGTAATTCTATATATTTGTAATATTAAAAAGTAGATAGAAAAGCAAAACAAAAGTAATATATCTTTGAGAAAAGTTAAAGCTTAATATTTGTTGCTACAATATTAGATATAAAAAGTTAAAAACAACAAATTAGAATAGTAATTTAAATAGTATTTATTAATATATTGTATAATATATGCAAAGTTAAATATCTTATTAACTTAAAAGTTAAAAAGAACTTTATTTTGTAATTTTTTGTTAAAGATATATAGTTACTTAAAGATATCTTTTTATTATTATAAATATAGATTGTTAATAATTGTATTATTATCTTATATAAGATATAAAAACTTTCTATTGCTATTATTAATAGCAAAGAAATATACAAAAACAATTGCTTTAAATTTTATATTATTAATATATAAAATTATAAAATAATTCTTAGACTATTTTAACTTAAAGAAGTTAACTTAGATATACAATAATTAAATTATATTTAAATTTATTAAAATAGTTTTACTAAGTAATCGAAGAAAAATATTTAAATAATTAATTTTAAAAAGTTTGTATAACTTATTATATTTGTTTTTAAAAGTTATAACAAAATCTATATTATATTTTTGTATTAAATACTATTTTCGAAAAAGTTTTTAAAATATATAAAAAAAAAGATTGCAAAATACAATATACTTTAGATTAAAAAACTAGTTGTTTCGAATTAAATTAAAAAAATTATAAAGATATTTTTAAAAAATTTTTTAAATATATTTAATATATATAATTAGATAAAGTATTTAATTAATTTTATAAAAAGCAAAATATTGTATACAAAATATATATATAATATATTGTAAAATAAGTTAATTACAATACAAAAATATCTTGCAAATATATTAAAGAAAAACTAGATATATTTTTTAAATAATTTTATTAAGTTTCTAGTATTGTTTGTAAAAAAACTAGATAATAGTTTGCGTTTTTGTATAAATTATCGCAAACTTAATAAAATTATTATTAAAAATAATTTTTTTTTTCTTTTCTTTTAGAAACACTTAAGCGCTTCGCAAATACAAAGTATTTTATTAAAATTAATATATATAATATATATTATTGTATTTAAATTTGTTAAAACAATAAATAGAAAATAATTTTTTATATTTAGTACAAGTAGTTTAAGTATTAAATTATACTTTTTAATCTTATTAATATTTCTACTATTTTTTAATTTTATATAAATTGTATATTAAAGTTGTATATTAATATTTATTGTATAATATATTTGAATAATATATTTATTTATTTAGACTTAAAAAAGTAGTATTAAAAAAATATTTGCAAAATACTTTATATATTATTTAAGTATTAATTATATATAAAGCTATCGAAATATATATTTAATTGCAACAAAATAATTTTTCTAAAATTTATAATTAAAAAGCAAAATATTTAAATAAAACAAATTTATATTAAAATTATTTAAGAATAATTTAAATTAAAGTTAGCAAAAAATATTTTTGTATTTCTTAAATTTGCGAGATTTTATTAATACTTTATTTGTAAAAAAATTTAAATTGTAGTATTTTTAATCGATTTAACAATAGATACAAAAAAGAGCAAAGTATATTTGCAATTTATATATATTAAGAAAGCGAAAAAAGTTTTTGAAATATTTAAAATTGTTTTTATTATTGTTTCTATTTTAGAATATTACAATTAAAATACTTCTTTTTGTATAAAGATTAATATATCGAATTATAAAGCAAAAAATGTACTTAGTTAATTTAACAAAGATATACAATAGTATTTTATTATATTTATTAACTATAAGTTTAAAGAATTTAAAGTTTGTTAAAATATATATAACAAGAAACTTTATATTATTATACTAACTTTTAAGTTTTAAAAATATTATTTATAAAGTAGCAAGTATATTATTTGCGTAATTATAAATTATAATAATTTTTGCTATTTTATAATTACAAAGAAGCTTTTAATTAAGCAAATTTGTTAAATTAAAAAATTAATTGCGTTTAACTTTAATATAGAATATTGCAAAAAAAAACTTAATTTTGTAAATATATTATTAAGAAGACTTAATATTATAAAACTTAATAATAGCAAGAATAATAATATTTATTTTTTGTCTATTTTGCAAAACAAACTTTGCAACTTAAAATATTAATTAAAATTGCAAAAAGATAAAAATATTTTTATTATAATTAAACTTGCAACTTTAATAGTACAATTAAATAATATTATTATTGCAAATACTTAAGTTATAAATTTAAATAAAAAAGTTTTTGAAAAATTATATAGTATTTTAGACTTTCTATTATCTCGATTTTTGATACAATAAATTGTAGAGTCGAAAAAGTTCTTTATTAATTTAAAAGAATTAATAACAATATAATTGCAAAAACTATAATAAAAAAACACTTTTATTATAAAAAAGCAATAATATTAAAGATTCGTAAATAAATAAAATAAACTTTCGAAATAAAATATTAAAAAAAAAATTGCTATATTAAGATCTTGCAATCTATATCTTAAAAAATATAATAATAAGAGATAAAATTGTTTGTATATATTACAATAATTCTATATTTAAGTATTTTATATATTAATAAATCGAAGATACAATACAATAAAAGTATTATTAATTTAGTATAATTAAAGAAACTAATAAGTATATTTATATTTGTTTTAATTGTTAGCGTATATATATTTATTATTATAAATTATATAAAAAACTTAGTTTAATATTTTTTAAAGATTTGCAATTCTTCGAAACAATAATAATAAATTTTATTACAAATATATTATTTGCAAGAGATTTATATATTAAAAAGATTAATAATATAATTTTAATATTAGTTAATAAATTAATTAAGTATATAATCTATATTGCAACTATTAAGAAGTTTAATACAAAATTTTTTGCAAAGCTTTTATAAAAAAAGTTTGTATATTATTATAAAATAATATATAATATTATTTTCGATAAAAATTTACTTTTTACAAGTTATTTTTAATTAATATTGTACTAGTATTTAGATAAAAAATATTAATTTAATATTGTATTTTATTTGCAAACTAATAATTAAACAAAAAGATAAAACTAGATTTTAAAATATTATTTATGTATTTATTGTAATTACAAATAGAATAATTAACTAGAATTGCTATCTATAGTTGCGTTCGTATATAATAATAATATTTACTTAAGTATTAAAAAAGCTTTTTACAAATTATTAATAAACTATATTGCAAACTTCGCAAATATATCTATAAATAGACTTTTAATAGAAAAGATATCTTTAACTACAAAACAAGTAAAATAATTGCAAAATACTAGAAAGTATTTAAAAAAGTTATAAAGAATAATTTCGAAACAACAAATAAGAAGCTATAATAAAAATTACAAATCAATAAGTTTTTAAATAAATAACAAAATACTATTGCAAAGTATTAATATATATATGTTGCAACTTAAAAAAAAAATTCTTTACTATTTTAATTAAGAAAAATAAATAAATATATTAATTAAATCTATTTGCGAAATACAAGACAATTTATGCTATCTTTTATATTTTGCTACTTAAATCTTAATATTTGCGAAACAAAGATTTAAAGTTAAAATTAATTCTTATCGAAGATAAAAATAAATAAAATATAAATAAAATATTAAATAAATAAAGCAAAAATAATATATTTAAGTACTTAATTAAATAACTTAATATAACTTTTTAAAAAAAAATATAAGAGTTTTTAAAATATTTCGAAAACGCAATAAACAAAATTTAGAAATTTAAAAGAGAGCAAAAGAAATATAATGTAATTGCAAAAATATTAAAGAAAAAGAGACAAAAAAAACAAGTAGTTAGCAAATTAAAAAAACAAAAATAATTATATAAAAACAAATAAAGCAAAGAATTAAATTAAAGCTCGAAGATTATATTTCTAAAAATTATAAAAACTCTTATAATAGCGCAAAGATCTAGAAATAGATCTAAATATATAAAAATACAATTATATATATATATTTATATAAACTAGTCTTTGTTATTTTAAAGATAACAAACAAGATATATTTTAATTGTAATTGTTATAAACAAAACAATTATTATTATAAACAAAATTAATATATATTAGTTTTATATATTATAAACTTTGTAATATAATTTATTACAACAAAATAACTTGCAAGTCTTAGCACAAAAATCTTTATTAAAAAATAAACAATTAGAATTTAGAATTACAATATAATAGCAAATAATTTAAGAAAAGCAAAAAGAATTGTCAGCAACAACAATTGCAATTGTACAAATTAATCTAATATTTTTTTTAAAACTTGTATATTATACTTATTATATTATATATGATAATTTATTTTTAATTAAAAGATATTAACAATAATAAAGAAAATTATTATAATAATAACAACAAAGCAAATATACAAAATAAGAAAAAATATAATAACAACAATAGAGTTTAATTTACAAAAATACTTTATTGCAAAATAACAAAAATATTTAATAATATAATTTGCTATTAAAAGATATATAACAAAGAGATTTTGCTTAAAAGCAAATACGTAGCAATAATATTAAACAACTATTATATATTGTTAATCTTATTTTTATTTTTTTTAATTTGCAAATATATTTTATATTGCAATTAAGAAACAAATTAAAAAAAGCAAAAAATATAAACAAAATTATAACAAACAAAAGAGAAGTTAAGAAAGCAAAAAAAATCGAAATTAAAATAAAAGAGACAAAAATTAAAACAAAAATAATAGAAAAAAGTATAGAAGCAAATATAAAAACAAACGCAAAAGTAGTAGCAATAACAATAATAATAATAAAAAACAAAAAATATTTATTAAGATTGCGCAAACAATTTGCTTGCATATATATTAATTTTATTCTTAAAATAATATTAATATTATTAAGTTACTTATTATTGTTTAATAACTTGTAAAAGTATTAATAATACTTTATATAATTAAAAGTTAATTAAATTTTTTAATTAATTTTGCGATTATCTTTATTACAATTAGAATTAAAACAAAATTGTTTTTTATATAATAAGCAAACAATTTTAATACTTATATATTAATTGTAGTAAACAAAAAAAATACTAAAAAATAAATACTTGCAATTATATTTATAGAGTTGTAATATTTGTTTACAAAAAAGATAAAAATTATTATTATTATTGCAAGATAAGCTTAAAAATTGCAATATTAATTGTATTAGTTTAAATTAAATACTATAATAATTAAGTATCTTTATAGTTTGCAAACAAATATAAAAATAAAAATATTTATATTTATAAAATTGTTTTGCGAAGTAATATAAGAACTAAGAAAGCAAAATAGTAATAATAATATTTATATTATTATATAATATCTAAAAACAATAGCAACACATCTATATACTACAAAAAAAAAAAAAAAAATTTACTTAATATTTGTTAAAAGCAATTTTATTAGAATATTGACAATTTCGGAATTCTTGTTAATAGTACTATTAGTAACTAATAGTTAAATTAGCTAATATGTCGATATGTTCGCTCTATATAATTAAGCGCAAGATTAAGCTACAATTAGTAGAATTTGCAGACGCATAATTGATACGTGTTTTGTCAAAATCTAATTACGTACGTTGTTAAGTTCTATAAACGCAATCTATAGACGCAATTTACAAATATAATCTACGAGCGCAATTTACAAACGCAATCTATAGACGCAATCTACAACTATTATACGTACAACAAGAGATATTCTCGTCAATATATAATTCGCACGTAGAAATCTTACAAATTGTTCGATTCTACTATACAAATTACTATAATATAAACAAATAACAAATAAAGATATAAGCAAAGCATTGTAAGAGTTTGTGCGTATCTCGAACATTAAAATTGAATTTCTATTAAACAAGTGTTAAGATTTTTGCTACTAAACAAACTCTAAGTTAACTAATAGTTAAATTAGCAAAATTTGCAATAGATACTTTCTAAGCAGAGATTCCGGAATTGCTAATAAAAGATAAATTTACAATTATTAAAATAAACAACAGTAATAATTGTAAATATATTATTGCAAATATTTATTACTTTCTTATTATCTATAAGATATAAGAAATTATTTTAAATATTTGTTTTTATCTTATTATTATTAAAAATAATTGCGAAATAAAATATTATATATTTACAAAATTATATATTAATTTTGTAAATATATTGTTGCAAATATTTATTGCTTTCTTATTATTTATAAAATACAACAAATTATTTTAAATATTTATTTCTATTTATTGTTATTAAAAAGCAAGTAATTGCAAAATAAAATTTCGTGTATTTATATTATAATATATATAACTTTACAAATATTGTTATAATAATAATTTAGAGATTATATTGCAACTAAAACTAATAATATAAATTTTAAAAACTAAAATTCTAAAAAAGAATATAATTGTAAAGTATATTTTGCAATATTAGATTTGTTTCGCAATAATATATCTAATATATATTAATATATATTTGGCAAAGAGTTGCGCAAACTAGATTTAAGCAAAACTAGTATTAAATTAATAAATATTATTTATATATTGCTTTTTTTTAATAGCAAGCAAAAAAGTATCTTATAGAAGATAAGATTTTTCTTGTATTTGTATTTCTTAGCAATTAGTTTTACTACAAATACTACTATTACTATTATATATATTATTTAACTTAACTTGCTTAATTACGCAACTCTATCTAAAGAGATAATAATTACTTTATAATAAATAATAATTTTAAAAAATATATAAAGTATATATAATCTAATTATAATTATAATTTATTGCAAAAATTTCTAAATTATTGTTTAATATTATTTAAATAATTTTAATTTTTAATTAACTAAAATTAAAATATTGTTTTTATATTTTATTTTAATAAAAAAAATTCAAAAAATTCTAATAGCAATTAAATTTTTTTTCTAATTTTTATATATTTTTTAAAATAGAATATTTTTTCTATTTAATAAAATATTTTTGATTTTTCTATTTTAGAATTTTTTTAATTTTTAATTTTTTTTTTCTATAAATAGAAATAAAAGATATTTTATAAAAATATAGTTAAATT